>Ga0194111_10001772_pt1 | contig 26530 bp, 20 predicted proteins | sample TA2KigC300mmetaG_FD_146194 | JGI IMG/M metagenome (GOLD analysis project Ga0194111, IMG submission 146194) | Freshwater microbial communities from Lake Tanganyika, Tanzania - TA2015033 Kigoma Deep Cast 300m | ecosystem: Environmental > Aquatic > Freshwater > Lake | place: Tanzania: Lake... | reverse complement strand
TCATGAATAACCTCTCGAAGACAGACGCGGCAAGAAAGGAAGAAGTCGGCAAAAAAGGTACGAGATAAACCGTGGAGAAGCAAGGATTTCATCTTGACAAATACGGCATTTGTTCCGATAATGCTCCAACACTTTTGATTCATGATCACCCCAAAGCGAATATACCTCGCTTTCCTCGCTCTCGTCACTCTGTGGTGTGCTGGCATCCTGCTCGCCCCGCTGCTCAAGTCTGCCGGACTCAGCCTCAGTTCGTTTCTCTATTCGTTCTATTCCTCGGTTTGCCACCAGGTCGATGGCCGCTCGATTCACGTCGCAGGTCACAAGCTCGGTGTGTGTGCCCGCTGCGCCTCGTTGTATCTCGGATTTCTCGTGGCTCTCCTGATTTATCCTTTCTTGCGCTCGTTGAGAGCACAGCAGGTGCCGGGCCGTCACTGGTTTCTTGTTGGCGTCGCCCCTATGATCATTGATGTGCTGCTCAACTTCACCGGATTGCATGCGAGTACGATCGCGACCAGGACGGCGAGCGGGTTCATCTTCGGCAGCTTTCTGCCGTTCTATCTACTTCCACCACTGCTTGAAGCGGTTGCACAAGTGATTGGCCGACTATCATCAAGAGGAGATCTCACCTATGCTCGAAAAGCCGAACAAGTTTAGAGTTGCGTTGATCAGTGGTGCGGCGATCGGAGCAGTGTCCGGGATCCCGGGTTTGAACCTGCTCAACTGTTGCTGCTGTGCGGGAGTGTGGCTCGGCGGCGTACTCGCGATGTACCTCTACAGACAGGAATTCACAGAAGGAATGCCGCCTCTGGAATCGTCAGACGCGCTCCTGCTGGGATTGATGTCAGGCGTCGTCGGTGCCTTCGTCGCTACATTTCTGAGCGTCGCGATCCTGGTCGTCTTCGGTCCCATCGAGGCGGAGTTCCTGCGATCGCTGTTTGAGAAGGGGCTCGACCGGCTGGCTGAGGAAGGAACCCTGCCGAGCGACATGGTTGACCAGTTCAGAGACCAGCTCGAGAGCGCCGTACAGGATTCTGCCCGTGTTTCCAGTATTCTCGGCAATCTCTTCATTGAACTTATCGTCTATCCGATTTTTGCCATACTTGGAGCGCTACTTGGATATGCATTCTTCCGTCCGAAGACACCACCTCAAGCGACACCGGTACAGTAAGACGGGCCAGATCTGGACTCCCGCCCGCCTGAACGACAAAGTCGGGAAGGCTTTCGCGGGAGTGACAGTGAAGAAAGTTGCTCAAGAGGCTGCCACACGGGGTTGTGGACTCTTGGTGGCGGTGGCAGTTCTGGCAGCCGCGATCCTGCCTGCTGTGACATATGCACAAGCGGACATCGACCGCATCAAAAGGGTCTTAACCGATCAAGTCGACGCGTGGAACCGTGGAGAGGTTGAAGGCTACATGAAAGGATACTGGGATTCCGATAGCACGCTCTTCGTCAGTGGCGGGAGCGTGACGCGTGGTTATCAGGAATTGTTGGCACGCTATCGCAGCTCATATGGCACGCGGGAGAAGATGGGAAGGCTGGAGTTTTCGGACCTGACGATACGTTTGCTCTCTGAAAGAGCGGCGGTGGCAACAGGAGTCTGGCGATTGTATCGGGCTCAGGACGAGCCCTGGGGGCGCTTCACGCTCATCTTCGAAAAGAAGCCCGACGGGTGGCGGATCACGCACGATCACACGTCGTTGGGGGATTAGAATTGCTTTGAAAAGGAGGCAGCCGAACAGAGCGTGTCTACGTGGCTAGGTCAAAGGGGAGGTCACTGATGTCTCTTAGTCTCTTTCCACTGACCAAAATATCCAACATTTCGAGGACGGCTTCATCAGCAAGCGAATTTGCTGCTGCCTGAAGTTCCTGCAGAGCAAAATGATAAACACAATCAATATCACCAGTCCCCAATGCAACTGATGCAATTCGCTGTGGATACGGTTCTGCTGTGACAATAGCGATGTGGGGAGTCTGACCCTTGCGATTGCGGACCAGGTTCAGTCCTTCTGTGCGCGCGTTCTGCGAACGATCACTTCGAATGGTCCATTTGCATGAGATGCTCGCGTGCAGAATAGACCTTTGAGAGTTCTTCGCGCGTAGCGGAGTCAGAGTCGCTATTTCATCATCGCCCAGAAGGGTTCGCTTGTCGTTGATTTCATTGTCTCTAACGGGCAACCGGCCGACGACGATATCGGGATTTATGAGATAATCGCCCAGCGCGGCCCGTAGTTCTTTATTTGCGCTCAAACTCTGAGATAGTTTTGCGAGATGCTCGTACTGTTCAAATTCCTCGATTCGTTTTCCAACGGTGAACTGCCATTTCCCTGGTCTAAGGTGCTCGATCATTCTGAACGCAGCTTCAAGGTAGTCTCGCGTCAGCATCTCGAATAGTCTGCCCGCCGTCTGTCCAGGAGTAGATGTCTTGCGAGGCTGCAATTGCATCGCCTCTAGAATTCCTAGCGCGAGTGACACACTTAGTTCGCTATATCTGTCGGCGTTATTCGGAACGCCGGCCTTGTCAACGGAGAGCAGTTGAGCACAGATCTGCTGATGGTATTTTCGGCGAAGCCCCTTGAGTCTCATGGTTCGCTCGCTGGTTTCAAAAATCCAAGTACAAACTCTTTGTGCATTCGCAATTCAATGTTGTTACCTCCGTTTCCATGCCAACGTGCTGGCATCATCCGCCTGTCCCTGTCCATTCTGCGTTCCGCGACATGGACCAGATGAAAACCGACCTCTTCCCCAATCTCACTGAGGCATTTATCGGTTTGGACGTCTATCCCCCTCATTCTTGATGAACCGACCACCACGACGACAGCGCGGCCTCTCTTGATGACCCGAAACATCTCAAGGAGGATTTGCATCATCTCAGAGTAGTAACGATGCAGCACTAGACCCTTCTTTGAATCCAAATGAGACAGCGATCGTACGACCTGACCTGAGTGTTTCGGCATCGGAAGCAACCGCACGTCCCCAATTGAGTCTCCCCCGATATATTTTTTTCGCAGTGCGGAGAGGTGTTCAACGGGGTAACCGAACCAAACAAGTGAAAATTTGTGCGCTCGCATGTAGTCTATCGCATGGCTAGCGTATGGCGGCGAAGTCACGATCAAATCTACCGAGTTGTCCCTGAGCGGTAGATTTCGCGCATCGGCTTCGAAGATACTGGGGTCCTTCACCGAAGCAGCCGGATAGTAATCTCGCAGTACCCGCTGAAGCCGTCTCCAAAATTCGACAAAGACAGAGGTCGGTTTCTTCTCAACCTTGTGAGGGCGGGTATGAGCCAAGTCGCGCGCCAGCGATACTCCCCCTGACTTTGTGATAATAATGCTGGAGAACACAAGTTTAAAGAAGTCACGTAGACAGGGATCAAGAAGGCATTCAATTTCACGAACAAGCGAAATCAACTCAAGCTGAGTTTTCTTCCTGAACCAGTAGTCTATGAAGGTTCGTGTGTTTTCATTGAACCGTCGCTCAAATTCCTTTGCTAGACCATCCGCATTTCGATCACACGCTTTCTGTGCACTCGCGAGGATCCTTCTGCCCGTAGCCCACACATCGCTGGCATTAATGGTTTTCAGTTTGGCCTTGGCAATCTCTAGAGCCAAAGGATCAATGTCACTGCCAAGGGCGCGACGGTTGAGGAGCATTGCCTCAGTTAATGTTGTACAGGAACCCATCATCGGATCGAAGACTATCTCGCCCGGTTCCGTGAGCTCACGGATCAGAAGGCGCGGCAATTGAGGTGGGAACTTCGCGGGAAAGGAATGCCAGGAATGGACTGCATAATTGCTGTATTCACCGTGGAAATCTAGTTTTCCCGAAAGGAGCCGCTTTAGCCTCTGCCTATGACTCGCTTCCTTTCTGCTAGGGGTTTCGTCGGCGAACCCAAGAACTTCTTGGAGAACGTGTCCTGATCGGGGCTTGTGCATCGCGAAGCACTTTAGTTCTTGGAGGGCTCAATCATACAATAAATGTAAGCAAAAACGGACAAAAACTGAAGAGCTGTTTAGTTGTCAGTCCTCATTAGATCCAGCACAATCGACGCCATCGCCTTTACGCCGGTTCGGATCGTCACTTCGGGCGTTGGTGCAAATTCACTCGAGTGAAGCGATGGTAGTGTGGTTCCCTCTTTCCTACTTTTCTCCATCAATGCCGGATCTACAACGCCGAGCCAGAAAATGGAACTCGGAATCTTGTTGCCCAGGCTGTAGGCGCCGAAATCCTCTCCCGCCAACACCGGATCAGCCTCCACAACGTTTTCCTTGCCGATTGCTTTCCGAAGGACACCTGCAATCCTTCGGGTAAACGCCGGATTGTTGTACGTTGAAGCCGTGTATTCCTTGTCGTTAACGGTCAAGATCGGCGTGCGATCCGGTGCAATACCAGCCGCGGCAGCGATCCCCTTCGCGATCCTCTCGATCGAAGCGAGGATCCTTTTGCGGACCTCCTCCTTGTATGCTCGGACAGTGATCTGGAGGTGAACTTCATCCGGAATGATGTTGTGCTGCGTGCCGCCGTGGATCGAACCCACCGTGACCACGGCTGGATCGAGGGGTGAAATCTCACGGCTCACAATCGTCTGAAGCGCCAGGACGATCTGTGAGGCGATCACAACGGGGTCCTTGGTCGCCTGTGGGTACGCTCCGTGCCCGCCAGCCCCGCGGATTCTCATGTCGACTGATGTCACGCTTGCCAGCGCGTAACCTTCGCAGACTCCGACCTTTCCCGCTTCAATCGAGGCGTCGTCGTGCAGAGCGAGAATGTAGTCCGGTTTCGGAAAACGGGTATACAAACCGTCATTGAGCATTGCACGAGCGCCTGCACCCCGTTCTTCGCATGGCTGCCCGATCATCAGAAGAGTTCCCCGCCATTGGTTCTTCATTCCACTGAGCAGGCGAGCTGTCCCGAGAAGGACCGACATGTGGATGTCGTGTCCGCATGCGTGCATAACAGACACCTCCTCGCCAGCATCACTTCTTGTCTTTACAGAGCTAGCGTACGGGAGCCCAGTTTTCTCTTCAATAGGAAGCGCGTCGAGATCCGTACGCACAAACACCGTTGGCCCCTCTCCGTTCTTCAGCACGCCGACCACACCGTAACTCACGCGGCTCGGCTCCATGTATTTCCCTACGCGTTCGGTCACCTCGAAACCGAGTCTTCGCAGCTCGTGTGCCACGAAGGCCGCGGTCTTCTCCTCCTGGTAAGAAATTTCAGGATGGGCGTGGAGGTGTTTGTACATCTCGATCAATGAAGGCAGCGCTCTTTCGAGATCCTTGTACCACACCGGCTGGCTGCGGGTAAGAGAAGCGCAGAGAAGCAGGACTGCAACGATAGTTGATGTCTTCATCATGGTCACCACTGTGAAGGAGAAAGGAACTTCACGATCAGTGAGGTCAGAACTTGCGCAGGCGGATTCTGAAGGTCGTGCCGATCCCGGGCTTGCTCTCTTTTAGAAGCAGCTTTCCCCGGTGGTAGGTTTCGATGATCCGTTGTGACAGACTCAGACCCAATCCCCAGCCCCGTTTTTTCGTGGAGAAGCCCGGGCGAAAGATCTCTTTCCGATGACCCGGGTCGATTCCCTTTCCGGTGTCAGTCACGTCGATGTACACATGTTTGGTGCGCTCGAAAAGGGATATTGTAATCCTCCCCTCGCCTGTTTCGATCGCATCGAGCGCGTTCTTGGTCAGGTTTTCGATCACCCATTCAAACAGCTCCCGGTTCACGTGTGCGAACACCGTATTCCGCTGCTCCAGTGCGATCTGAACTCTCTTTCCTGTTTGAGGGATGCGCCGCTGGAAATAGTGGATGACTTTTCCGATGACGTCCGCGAGGTTTTCGTCCTTGAGATCGGGTTTGGATCCGATTTTTGAGAATCTGTCGGCAATTTTCTGAAGGCGATGAAGGTCGTTGTCCATATCCCGCAGGGTCTCTGCAACTTTCGAATCTTCGCTGCCCACCTGATGACGGAGAAGCTCGGTCCAGCCCATCAAGCTCGAGATCGGTGTGCCGAGTTGATGAGCCGTTTCCCGCGCCATCCCGACCCAAATGTTGCTCTGTTCACTTCGCTTGATGTGGCTGAAGCTCATATAGCCGATGAAAATGAACAGGGTGACGACTGCCAGCTCGATGTACGGGAGGATCCGCAACCGGGTAATGAGTTTGGATTCTCCGTAGTGAATGTAGTTCAGGATCAACGTATCGCCCGACTCGACCTTGATGCGTGGGTTGCGCTCGTCCATGCTGGCGATCAGGGACTTCAGATAGAGACGCTGCTCTTCAACGGTCTGTGTCGAGTCGAACTTGACGTTTCGTACGCTGATGGAATATGGAGGGATGGGCTCGTTGTGAGCATCGGTCTGAATGATGGGGAAGTCGATGTTGCGGATGATCTCGTCCAGGACGAAGCTGTAGTCGCCGCTCTGGGTCTTACCGCTGCCGATGTACTCGAATGATTTCGCGTACAGATCGGCGATGCGTTTCTGGTTGGCTTCCAGCTCCTGCACGATGGTGTGGGTGTACCATAGAGTCCCGGCAACGATGATGAACGCAAGGATCAGGAGAACGACCTTCAGCTCGCTGGTTTGCGGCAGGGAGTTTCTTGTGGTTGAAGTCATGAGGAAAGCACCAACAAGCTGGGGTACCCGTTATCGGACCATCAAGGTTTGGTCGCGGCGGGCGCCCACCGATACCATCCAAATCCTGGTCTTGAGCAATCTGGCGACGGTTTCGATGTAGTTCCGCGCCCGGACCGGGAGTTTGCCGTAAGACCGGACGCCGGAACTCTTTGCCTTCCAGCCTTTGAGCACCCGGTACTCAGGCTCTATTCGCTGAAGCGCTTGAACGTCCGTCGGGAAATCGGTTACACGTTTTCCATTGATGCGGTAGGCCACACACACCTTGATCTCATCGAAAGCATCGAGGACGTCGAGCTTCGTCATGGCAATCTTTTGTATCCCGTTGACCCGGATAGAATACCGCAAGCTCACGAGGTCCAGCCATCCGCAGCGGCGTGGGCGACCGGTCGTTGCACCGTACTCCCCGCCTGTCGTTCGCAGCCGCTCCCCGATGTCGTTCTCTTGCTCCGTTGGGAACGGGCCGTTGCCGACGCGTGTCGAATACGCCTTTGCGACCCCGACGATCGAGGTGATCGAGGTCGGCGGGATCCCCAAGCCCGTGCACGCGCCACCGCTCGTCGGGCTTGACGACGTGACAAAAGGATAGGTTCCATGATCGACGTCCAGAAGAGCGCCCTGTGCGCCTTCGGCAAGGATCTTCTTCTTTTTCTGGAGTGCGGCATTGAGAAACGCCGACGTATCTGTCACGTACTCGTCGATCTTCTTATCGAATTCTTGGTACTCATTGATAATGGCATCGACGTCGAGTTCCTTGGAGTTGTAGACTCGACTGAGGAACTGGTTTTTTTCTTCGATGTTTCTCTTGAGCTTCTTGCAGAGGACATCACGATCGAGGAGGTCTACGACGCGAATGCCGGTGCGCATATATTTGTCGATGTACGCGGGCCCAATTCCCCGTCCCGTCGTGCCGATCTTCTGGTCGCTTTGCTCACGGATGTTATCGAGCAGCTTATGGTACGGCATGATGAGGTGCGCGTTGTGGCTGATGAGCAGGCGCCCCTCTATCTTGACGCCCAGCTGGCGTAGCTGTTCAATCTCCGTCATCAACGCCGCGGGATCGAGCACAACGCCGTTGCCGATGACACATGTGACATGGCGATGAAAAATGCCTGAAGGGATGAGATGAAGAACGTATTCCTTGTTCGTGACGCCGTTCGGCCCCTTTACCGGGACGACGACAGTGTGGCCGGCGTTCGCGCCCCCCTGATACCGCGCTACGATATCGATCTCCTCGCTGAGGTGATCGACGATCTTTCCTTTTCCTTCGTCACCCCATTGGGCACCAACGATGATCTGAACAGGCATGTGCTGTTCCTATGGAAGATGGCAAATCCAGTGAGAGTTCTCTCGTCGGGGAGGAGACAGCGACGTGTCGAGAGTCAACTGTGTTCCGGAAAAGTGTAGGAAAAAAAAGAACGAAATACAAGGCACATAAGCTGTCACCATTTTGCCTTTCACTCGTTTAACGGTTATATTCTAAGCGGCGTCGTCATCATGCTGCACCTCATCATTCAGGCGCGATACTCAGAGTGGACAAGTTTGTCATCAACGGTGGAAAAGAGCTTTCAGGAACAGTCCGCATCAGCGGCGCGAAGAATGCATCGCTTGCCCTGATGCCGGCAACGCTTCTTGCCCCCGGCCAGTACCGGCTCCACAATACACCCGGCCTGCGCGACGTCGCCACGATGTCACGTCTGCTGGAGACCATGGGGCTCCGCTTTCGTCGTGAAGACAACACGCTCAGCGTCGACTCATCAGACGTGAGGAGGTACGAGGCGCCGTACGAGCATGTGAAGAAGATGCGCGCCTCGATTTATGTACTGGGGCCGCTTCTCGGTCGATACGGGTATGCTCACGTCTCGCTCCCCGGGGGGTGCGCGTGGGGACCTCGACCGGTGAACCTGCACATCGAGGGGATGCGTAAACTCGGAGCACAGGTTGAGCTGGAAGGCGGGTACGTCACGGCCAAGGCGAAGAGGCTTAAGGGTGCACGAATTGTCTTCGACGTTTCCAGTGTTGGAGCCACCGGGAACGTGTTGATGGCGGCTGTACTGGCTGAAGGTACGACCGTGATTGATAACGCTGCGATGGAGCCTGAAATCGCCGCCCTGGGCGAATTCCTCGTGCGGATGGGGGCGAAAATCAGTGGCATAGGCACAAATCACCTTGAGATCGAAGGGGTGGACGCGCTTCATCCGGCGGATTTCACCACGATTCCGGATCGTATCGAAGCCGGAACCTTTCTCGTTGCCGCGGCGATCGCCGGCAAGAAGGGAACGGCCATACGTGTCCAGAATTGCGATCCATCACATCTCAGTGCGGTCACAACAAAACTGGAGGACGCGGGAGTGATGCTAAGGGTCGGCAAGGACTTTGTGGAGATCGAGCCCCTGAAGGAAATACTCCCCGTGAATGTCACGACTTCGATCTACTCCGGATTTCCGACCGATATGCAGGCGCAATGGATTGCCCTGATGTCGCTTGCCCGGGGAACAAGCATGGTGACTGACACGATCTACGCAGACCGGTTCATGCACGTTCCCGAACTCAATCGACTTGGAGCCAATATCACCGTAAAGGGGAACGTTGCCACCGTCGTCGGCGTGAAGAAGCTCGCCGGCGCGAAGGTGATGTCAACAGACCTCCGGGCCAGCGCTTCACTGATCTTGGCCGGACTTGCGGCAGAGGGGACGACGGAAGTCCTCCGCGTGTACCATCTCGACCGCGGATACGAACGCATCGAAAAGAAACTTGCGCTGCTCGGAGCTGATATCAGCCGTGTCAGCGGCGAAGAGTTCTGATTCGACTTCCGTGGTGGTTTTCCTCGTTCTCGTGGCCCGGTCGCAGGCGGGCGGGTAGTGGGTATTTTGCGTCTGCTGTCCGCGTCAATTTTTGAGTTCTTCCGCCTCAAATGGGAACGTATTTCGTTTAGAAGAATACCGAGTTTCCGGAACATACACGGCATTGTGCGACAGAACATTTCACTTGACATTTACGCCTAAGAACTGTACAATCTCATGCAATATAATCCGCTAGAGCCGGTAGGCCGGCACATAAACCCCTTGTACGAGTCGTGCAGGGGGTTTGCTGTTTTGGGGCACAAATGAATATAGCCACCCTGCTAGATGGGGATTTTTCTAGGAGATTGATAAAGAAAAAGCTGGGGCATAGGCCTTCGCCTGGAGAAATTGAAATCTTCTGTAGAAGCGTAATCCTACCAGATGAGCTCATCGCACGTACTTACTACTATGACTGTCCTCCGTTTTCGGAACAGAGGACACTTCCGGTGAGCAAGGCAGATTTTGACTTCTCCTGGCAGACAGTGACTTTGAGCCGATACTTTCTCAAAAGCAAGTTGACATGAAAATCGGCTTTGATGTTGCAAAGTTGTGCATCAAGAGCATAGTTACGAGAATCTTGTTAGCTACATCTGATGCCGATTTCATCCCGGCAATTCACTTCGCAAAAACCTACAACGTTGAAGTCGTTTTGCTCAGCGACATAGATTTCATAAAGAGAACTAAAGGAAGATTGCTGAAAGCTTTCACCTCCCATCGACTTGTGTAGCGAGCTAATTTTCAAGTCGTTCTTACAGACAAACACCGCGTGCCCCTCGGGCACGGCTTTCCCTTTGTGCGGACAACGCACCACAATAAAGCGCTCCCTCTTAGCAGCGTGTCGGGCCTTCGGATTCTCTGAAATCTTCAAAAGATAGTATTTACTGCAACTGTTCAAAGATCGAGCAAAACTGATCGCTTGTGCCTAAGACTAGAGAGACACTGACGGCCCACATTAGTTCTTTTTTCCATACCATATCTCAAAAATGGGCGGGCGGAACCAAGTCGAGATAGCGGGGCAACTGCGCGTTGCTTTGTACGGCGCCGTAGACATCCGTAGCAACTCGCGACCACCCCCAGCCTTCATGTTGTATGATTCTCTCCACCAAAAGGAATACCTCCAATGAACAACTGTAAACACGACAGGCTTCAACACACCACATTTGAGGCTGCCTCCGGTGGGCCACATCCTTATCGATTCCACGTGCTTCGTTGCCGAGATTGCGAGCAACCCGTAGCAGTTTTCCCACTCGAGAAGAGCGGGAGTCTTCTTGAAATAGTAACAAGAGGCTTTTCTGATATTATTAGAGCTATCCAGGGGTTGGAAGAAGCATTCACCCGAAAATAGCTATTGAATTCTTGCCTGTTTCTTGATCAAGCTGGAAACCCAGGGAAGGATTTGCGTCGCATTTTTCGGTAGGCCAGACTAGTTGTTGAATTATGGCCTGCGTTACCCTATCGCGTTCTTCTCATCCATATTTTTCCCTTTCAAAATATCCCACTACAAACTACAAACCGCCGGGCTGATTTGCATGGAACTGAGACAACTCCTTTCATACTGGTCCGTCCGTATCGCTGTTGCTCTCCTGGTCTTCGTTTCGCTCGGGTGCACACAGGTTCCGCTCTTCAACTACCTTGGATTCGAATTCTCCGCCCTGATCGCTGTGGTCCTGAGTCTGCTGGCGGGACTGCTCACCATCTCCTTGTGGCAAAAGAGCCGAGGCGCCTATGCAGGGAGGCTTCTCTCGTTCACTCAACGGGGTGCTCTGCTGTTTGGGTTTCTCGTGGCTCTCCCTTTCGTTATCATCTCTGCCAATGCGTTCGTCGTAAAGAATTGTTCCTTTCTGCATGGAACCCTCCTGTTCCTGCTGATCCCGGTTCCGGCGGTGCTGCTCGCACATTCGGTGGCGTTGGTCATTTCCGTTCTCATTGAGCACGGGCGTAGATCCTGGTTTGTGTTTCTCTGGTTGTTGGCTCTCCTTCACATTGTATACGTGACCTTCACTGGCCCTCAGATCTTTGCGTTCAACCCCATTCTCGGTTTTTTCCCGGGTTTCACGTACGATGAGGCCCTTGAGATCATCAGTCGCCTGCTCGTGTATCGCGTCGGAACGCTGGCGTTCGCGGCCGCGCTTATGCTTTTCGCAGTCGTCATCAACCGGCGGAAGCATGCCAACTCAACAACAGATGTGCCGCCACAACGTGGACGAGGGGAGCAGGTTGCAATGATCGCGCTGCTTGCGGTGGTGGTCATCATCTACATTTTCAGCAACAGGCTTGGGCTCGCCTCGTCGGAATCGTTCATTCGCAGCGAACTCGGAGGATATGTCGAGACGGATCATTTTGTGATTTCCTACCCCGATTCGATGCTGAAAGGGCGTCGACTGAGTCACATCATTCAGCTTCATGAATTCCACTTCAGCCGGCTGGCTCGGGCACTGAGGGTCAATCCGACAAGGAAGATCAACGCGTTCCTGTACGCGTCCGATGAACAGAAGCAACGGCTGGTCGGCGCTGCTGGCACGAACATCGCCAAGCCATGGCTCTGGCAAGTCCATCTGAATCTCTCCGATGTCGAGGGCTCCCTCTCTCATGAGCTCACGCACGTGATGGCGGCCGAGTTCGGTTTTCCCTTGCTCCGTATTGGCGTGAACTCGGGATTGATCGAAGGGCTTGCGACGGCGGTCGAGCGCACGCGCTATGACGAGCATCTTCACCGGCTTGCATCCATGGTGTTTGCGGTCGCACCGGAGCCCGAAATGCGGAGTCTCTTTTCGTTCACCGGATTCGTCAGGGCGCATCCGGGTGTCAGCTATACTCTGGCGGGATCGTTCTGCCGCTTCCTGATCGACCGCTATGGCTTGCGGCGATTCAAGCTCCTGTACCGGACGGGGAACTTCCGCGGCCTGTACAACAAGGATTTCGAGACACTCCTGACGGAGTGGCAGCAGACCGTGCGTCGGTACACGTTGAGCGAGGGGGACCTCGAGAAGGCGGCGTATCTCTTCAAGCGTCCGTCGATCTTTGTCAAGGAGTGCGCTCGTGAAGTGGCGAATGTGAACGCTGAGACACGCGGGCTCTTTGGGCGGAATAAATTCCAGCAAGCTCTTGAATCGGCGCAGCTCTCGCTTGAGCTGACGACAAGCATCGAGGCAATCTTCCAGTGCACGAACGCACTGGTTCGTCTCCAGCGTTTCGAGGATGCGATAACGTTCGCGCGACAGAAACTCCAGGATCCGACCGTGCGTCACTCGCTGATCACGCTGAAGCTGGTACTGGGAGACGCGTTGTGGGCCATCGATTCGGTTTCGGCAGCGAAAGAAACCTATGCGGAACTGCTGCGCGTCCATCTCTCGCCGGCGTGGGATGAAGCTGTTGCTCTCCGGCTTGAAGCGCTCAGCAAGAAGGACCTCGCCCTGGATCTGAAACCGTACTTCGTGGCCGGTCTTCCTGATTCCACGCGGGAGGAGCTGTTGAGGAGGATCTTCGGGGCCAGACCGGGCAATCCCCTGCCGCGGTTTCTGCTTGCGAGGCATCTCGCGTCGGACGAGCGGTACGAGGAAGCAGCACAAGAATTCGAACGCACCAAGCGCCTGAGTCCGGATATTCTCGAAATGCAGCGGCAGCGGAGGACCGGCCACGCGTATTTCGAGCTCGGCAAGTACCAGAAGGCCCAGATTTTCTATTGGCAATCGCTCAACTATATCACAGACGACATGCAGGCACTCCCGATTGAAGAAAGAATCAGCTTCTGCCAATGGATGGAAGAGTATTTTAACTCGCTTGATTGATTTTCCCTAGATTTTTGGCTTTATTGACGTGCGCTGTGGAATGAACTCACCCCGATGTAGCTATTCTGCTGACTATTCCCGGAGATGACCATGTCTACGACAATTACAGATGTGTGGGCGCGGGAAATCCTCGATTCTCGCGGTAACCCAACGGTTGAGGTCGATGTCACGTTGGACGATGGGACAGTCGGACGCGCGGCGATCCCGAGCGGCGCGTCGACAGGAGAGAACGAAGCGGTTGAGCTTCGTGATGGGGATAAGGCTCGATACAACGGCAAGGGAGTGCGGAAAGCCGTGGATAACGTCAACAAAATTCTTTCCGAAGAAGTAATCGGTTTCGAAGCAACAGATCAGGTCGGCATCGACAAGATGATGATCCAGCTCGACGGAACGCCCACCAAGAGCAAGCTTGGAGCGAATGCGATCCTGGGTGTCTCTCTCGCTGTGGCGCGGGCTGCCGCGCAATCGCTGCATCTGCCGCTGTACAGCTACATCGGTGGCACGAACGCGAAGATCCTCCCGGTGCCAATGATGAACATCCTGAACGGGGGCAAGCATGCCGATAACAACGTCGATTTCCAGGAGTTCATGATCATGCCGCTCGACGCGCCATCGTTCGCTGAGGCGCTGCGGATGGGAGCGGAGGTCTTTCACTCGCTCAAGTCGGTCCTCAGCAAGAAAGGGTACAACACAGGCGTAGGAGATGAGGGAGGATTTGCGCCGAATCTGAAATCCAATGAGGAAGCCCTTGAGGTTATCCTTGAAGCGATCGAGAAGGCGAACTACAAAGCGGGTAAGCAGGTCTATATTGCTCTCGACCCGGCGGCGAGCGAGTTTTTCGACGGCGACAAGAAGCGATACGTTTTCTCGAAATCGGACAAATCGGAAAAGACGCCCGACGAAATGGTACGATACTGGGAAGAATGGGCGAAGGGCTATCCGATTGCTTCCATTGAAGATGGCATGGCCGAAGGTGACTGGGACGGATGGAAATTGATGACGGACGCGCTTGGCAACAAGATCCAGCTTGTCGGGGATGACGTATTTGTGACCAACGTTGAGTATCTCTCGAAAGGTATCGAACTGGGGGTGGCTAACTCCATTCTCGTGAAGGTCAACCAGATCGGGACGCTGACAGAGACGCTGGACGCGATCGAGATGGCCAAGCGTGCACACTACACGACGATCCTCAGCCACCGCTCCGGCGAGACGGAAGATACGACAATTGCGGACATCGTGGTGGCGACGAACTCCGGCATGATCAAGACCGGCTCCGCAAGTCGGACGGATCGTATCGCCAAGTATAATCAACTGTTGCGCATCGAAGAAGAGCTCGATACGAATGGCTACTACGCGGGCTTCGGTGCGCTGAACGTGAAGTTATAATGTGATGTTACGCAAGGGGCAAGAATGTTGGATTATTTGTCAGATAACACACCTCTCTACGACCCTCTCTCATCCCGCTGCCCAACGCTCGAGGGGGGACGTATGAAGCGTGGACTGTACGATCCCACATATCTTGGCGCAATCAGTCCCCTCTGTAGCGACGGCTTCGTGTGTGGGGGAGAGGGGATGCAGGGGTGTGTGGTCTTCACACGACTGATTACAAGCTGCGGTGCGACGGCCATCCCTGCGTAACATCAGGTACCAGATCTCGTCTGTCATGGTTCGGTCATTGTGGAGATCAAAGCGCTTGACAAGCTGTCGGGGAAAGAAGAAGCCCAAGTGCTGAATTATTTGAAAGCGACTGGATTAAGGGTTGGACTCCTCATCAATTTTGGCTCACATCCCAAAATGCAATGGAAGAGGCTTGTGAAATAGTCTCTTCTTCGTGGCCATTCGTGCAATTCGTGGATAGACAACTATGAGTACACAAATCAAATTCGGCACCGACGGCTGGCGGGGACTTATCGCGGCCGACTTCACCTTCGAGAATGTCTCGAAGGTCGCTCTCGCCACGGCGAACTACTTCAAGCGTCACAAGAAGATCAAGAACGGGATCGTGGTAGGATACGACTCCCGCTTTCTCTCCAAGGAATTCGCTGAAGCGACAGCGACGGTCCTGGCGAACAGGGGCATCAAGGTTATCATCTCCGAGAGGATGTCCTCCACGCCGATGGTCTCGCTCCTTACGAGAAAATTCAAGGCAGCCGGCGGCGTCATCATTACCGCGAGCCACAATCCGGCGAGGTACAACGGATTCAAGATCAAAGGAGATTTCGGCGGGCCCGCGCATCCGGAGATGATCGAGAAGGTCGAGAGAGAGCTCAAAAAGGTTAAAAATACAAAAATCAAAAGTAAGAAAGGGTTTGAGCAACTAGTGGAGAAGGGCGTCATCAAGAAGATGGATTTCACAGCAGCGTACGTTGAAGACCTGCGGACGAAAGCCAATGTTCCGCTGATCGAGTCCTCCTCCATCAGGATCGCCTACGACGCGATGTATGGATCCGGGCAGGGGGTCTTTGCTCAGCTCGTACCGGTTCGTGCGGAGATCCGGAATTCGTTCAACCCTTCGTTCGGCGGAGCTCATCCCGAGCCGCTCCCGCAGAACCTGAAGGAGCTTTCTTCCGTTGTCGTGTGGAAGGGATGCGATATCGGTATAGCGACGGATGGAGACGCGGACCGAGTCGGTGCCCTGGATGAGCGCGGCGATTTTGTCGATTCACACCGCATTTTTGCGGTGTTGCTCAAGTACTTCATCGAGGAGAAGAAGCTGACCGGTGAAATTGCGAAATCCCTTTCCGTCAGCCACATGATCAACAAGATGTGCGCGAAGTACGGGCTGAAGCTGCACGAAACCCCTGTCGGGTTCAAATACCTCTGCCGGCTGATGACGGAGAGAGACATTCTCATTGGCGGCGAGGAAAGCGGCGGCCTCGGTGTGAAAGGGCATATTCCCGAACGCGATGGGATCTACGTTGGACTCTTGCTCTGTGAGATTATGGCGGCGCGCAAGCGCAAGCTCAGCGAGCTCGTTGAGGAGCTAATGATCGAGTTCGGGTGGCATCACTTCAATCGCATCGATGCGCAGATGACGGAGAAGGAAAAGCGGCGGATCCTCGCTGCCTACAAGAAGGGCGTGAAATCCCTCGCCGGACAGGCTGTGAGGAACGTCGAAACCACCGACGGGTACAAACTGTTTGTCGACAACGGATGGGTGCTTGTGCGTGCGTCCGGTACCGAACCGCTCATCCGGTTCTACGCAGAAGCCGATTCGGTGATTCGACTCGATGCCCTGATGAAAGCTGCGGTCAGTGTGTGAGCCATTCTGAAAGAGGAGGTACCAAGGAGACGATCAGATCGTGTGCAGGGCGAAGGGAAGAAGGTCTGCAGAGGATGACGAATGAACCTCCCTGGAAACAGCAGCGGAGGTTTTTTGTTAGCCGTGGTAGCTGCTGGGCTACCTCTCAGGATGCGGAAGTGACGATTGCCTTGATAATCAGTTCGTTAAAAGTATTGGCTATTTATGCTTTGAAAGGATGAATGTGAAATATCGACTGCTGAAAACGCTAATGGTTTGTTCATGTCTTCTTCCTTTTCTTCTTGTAGCGGGCAGCAATCCCAAGACGGCAATCGCCGTTCGGACACCAGCCCCGCCGCGAATTGATGGGATATTGAATGAGGCGGAGTGGAAGCTGGCGAGGCCTGAGACGGAGTTCTGGCAGCGGGATCCGGTCGAAGGTGCACCGGCCAGCATGCCGACGGAGATACGAATCCTGTACGACGATGATGCCTTGTACTTCGGTTGCACGATGTACGATCCCGAGCCGGCAAAAATCGTGGCCCGGCTTGCCCGTCGCGACGACGAGATCATTTCGGATGTCATTTCTATCCGGCTCGATACGTTTCATGATCATCAAACGGGTTTTGAGTTCACGATCAACGCCGCGGGGGTGAAGGTTGATATTCTTCAGTATAACGATGGTGAGAATGAAGATCCTTCGTGGGATGTCGTCTGGGATGTGCAGACAGCCATCAATGACAAGGGGTGGGTCGCAGAAGTCAAGATCCCGTTCAGAGCGCTCCGTTTTCATGAGCAGGAATCGTACGATTGGGGGCTTCAGATCTTGCGTCGCATTGCCCGGCTTAATGAGCACCAGCAGTGGGTTCTGATCCGGAAGAGCGAGAGTGGGTTCATTTCAAAATTCGGTCATCTCAAAGGTGTCGAGCGTATCCCGGCCCCGACGAACATCCAGATCATTCCCTACGCGGTCGGAAGCGGACGTTTCCTGCCCAAGTCTGCAAGTCATCCCGAGGGTCGTGAGCTGGCATCGGACGTCGGATTCGATTTCAAGTACCGGCCGGGCAGCGGACTGACAATCGATGCAACGATCAATCCGGATTTTGGACAGGTGGAGGCCGACCCGGCGGTTCTCAACCTCACGACATTTGAGACGTTCTATCCAGAAAAGCGCCCATTCTTCATTGAGGGGTCACAGATCATTCGGTTCACGACATTTGGCGGGGAGTTCGGTCCGGGATTGTTCTACTCCCGCCGCATTGGCCGTGCACTCAGTGTTGATCCTCCACCTGGAGGCTATGTCCTTGATGAACCGCGGTTCGCTACGATTCTGGGTGCCGCGAAGATCTCCGGAAAAACATCAGGCGGGCTCTCCATCGGGATCATGGAGGCGGTAACGAATAAGGAGACGGCCACCATGGTCGATGCCCTTGGGAACAGATCCAAGGAGGTCGTCGAGCCGCTCACCAATTACAGCCTCCTCCGACTGCGACAGGATCTGTTCGAGAACTCCAATATCGGGATGATCATGACCTCCGTGAACAGTGACGGACGATTGCCGGCGATGACGGCGGGCCTCGACTGGAATTTCCGCTTCGACGAGAGCATCTACCGCATCGACGGCTTTGTTGCCGGATCCAGGACCACAAACGGCTCAGGTAATCGTCTCGAAGGCACGGCAGGCAAAGTCAACTTCAGCAAGGACGGCGGTCTTCACTGGCGCGGATTTGCTTCGGTCGACTGGACCACGAAACGGTACAACATCAACGACATGGGTTACTTCCGGCGTCCGAACGATTACGGCTGGATCGCGCAGATCATGTACCGGGATGACTACGTGAGAAACTGGGAACGGTTCTGGAGCATCAGCACGCAATATCACCTTCGACGCAATTTCGACGGCGCGGAGTTGATGCACTGGGTTGAGGCGGAAGGAGATATCACCTTTGCGAACTACTGGGAGGTTCATCTCAGCACCCAGGTTGACCGAGGCAGGTATGACGACCGCGAAACCCGTGGCACCGGCCTCTACAGACGTCCTGGAACCCAGAACGTCCGTGTCTCCGTCGAAACGGACTCTCGCCAACCGATTGTCGTGGATGTGGGCGGTGAGCTGGGGAGCGATCAGCGCAAGGGGAGGTTCTTCGAACTCGACGCGGAAGTTCAGGTGAAGCCAGCGAGCAACCTGACGCTCGAATTCGAGATCGCTCGAGAGGTGCGAAGAACCGAGTTCGCGTGGGTAGCCAACATGGAGGATCCGTTCGAGGCTGTCCCTCGGACATACACCGTCTTCGCCGACAGGACGACGGAGAAATGGGACTTCACGACACGTGGCTCGTTTGTGTTCACTCGTGATTTGACACTGCAGGTCTACCTGCAGCTCTTCTTCGCAAAGGGCAAATTCGAAAACTATCAGAAGATGCTCTCGCCAGACATTTTCGTGCCATACCAGGCGTTCAGTCGACCGGACTTCAACGAGCTTTCCTTCAATTCCAATGTTGTGCTCCGGTGGGAATACCTCCCGGGGAGCACTCTGTTTCTTGTTTGGTCGCAGGCCAGGCAGGGAGAGCGGGGCGACTATCGCACCGCGTTTGCCGACAATATCGCTAACACTTTTGCTCTTCCACTCGACAATGTGTTGATGTTGAAGGTAAGTTATTGGTTGAGTATTTAATGGTGATGCGAGGATGGAGATAGACACGACACCGAAGCGGGGAGACGAAATTCGCCTTGCGATAGACGAAGCAGCTTTCGAAGGCAGAAGCGTTGGTCGCGTGAATGGTTTCGTGGTGTTTGTTGACGGAGCGGTGCCCGGTGATGTGGTGAAGGCACGGATCGTGAAGAGAAAGAGCAACTACGCAGAAGCGAAAGTGGTCTCGGTCGAGCAAGCTTCACCCTTTCGTGTTGAGCCGCGATGTAAGCATTTCGGTGTATGTGGAGGTTGTAGGTGGCAGCACGTCGATTACTCAAAACAGCTTCAGTTCAAAGAGCAGCATGTAGTTGATGCTTTCGAACGCATCGGCGGGCTTTCCAATCTGAACCTCCTCTCGATTCTCGGTGCCGACGATATCTACTTCTATCGCAACAAGATGGAGTACTCCTTCGCCGACCGGCAATGGGTTGACCGATCAACAAGGTCGGGAGCTGAGCTGCCTGCCAACTTGGAGGCGCAGAAAGTCAATGTCTTTCTCGGTTTGCATGTACCACAGCGGTATGACAAGGTCCTCGAGATCACGGAGTGCCATCTGCAGTCAGAGGTGTCAAATCGAATTCTCAGCTACGTCCGCTCATTTACCAGGCGCCGGAATCTTCTACCATACTCCTCGCGAAGCGATTCGGGCTATCTGCGTTTTCTGGTGATACGTCAAAGCGAGCGCACTCGTGAGCTGATGGTCAACCTCGTCACGGTTGATGACCGGCCGGAGGTGATGAGGGACTTCACCGCTGACTTACGTTCTGCCGTCCCGGAGACTACGACAGTGGTGAACACGATCAACTCCAGAAAAGCACAGATTGCCTTTGGCGAGCTGGAGAAGGTGTATTATGGAGATGGCGTAATCCATGAAAGGCTGGGAGAGCACGTGTTCACGATCTCGGCAAGGTCGTTCTTTCAGACAAATACGGCTCAGGCTGAGAAGCTGTTCGAGGCGGCGAAGTCGTTTGCAGAGTTGAAGGGGGATGAGGTCGTGTGGGATCTCTATTCCGGCACCGGCTCGATCGCTCTGTTCGTTTCCGATGCTGCGAGAGAGGTTGTTGGGATTGAAGCGGTCGAGAGTGCTGTTCGGGATGCCGAACGGAATGCGCAAGCCAACAACGTGAGGAATTGTATGTTTCTCCTCGGGGATCTCAAGGAGCGGCTCACGGCAGACACAACGTGGATGCAATCGAGCCCAAAGCCGGACGTGATGATCATCGATCCTCCTCGTAGCGGCATGCACCCGAAAGCTGTCGATGAGATTCTCAACCTTGCTCCGCCGCGCATCGTCTACGTGAGCTGCAATCCGATGACGCAAGCGAGGGATGTCAAGGTCTTGTGTTCAGAGAAGTACGTTCTCACCAAACTCCAGCCGGTCGACCTCTTTCCGCACACCTACCACATCGAAAACGTCGCGCAGCTCCTGTTGAAGTAGATTCAGCGTCTGGTTCTTCCCTCAAAACGAAAACCCCCGGGAAGCACTCACGGGGGTCTTCATCCTCCTGACGAGGTCAGAACGGCTGTTAGTCCATCGGATTGGGATTAGTATCTCGCTCGCTTGATGGGATGGGGAAGTATCCTGTTGGGAGCTTGATTTTCGATGTCTCGCCGAAATACCGCAGGTCGGCGATTCGGCGGCCTTCCCAGAAGAACTCCGCCCTCCGTTCGTACTTAATCCAGTCCAGCACCTGATTCGCATCGCTTGAGGAGCCGCGCGCGGCCAGTCCCGCTACTGCAGCCCGCACACGATTGATTGCAGCGATCGCTCCGGCGAGATCACCCGACCTCTGTGCCGCCTCAGCCCGGATGAGTTCCATCTCCTGCCAACCGGCAATTCGCATTGGGGAATCGTAGCCGGTGAATTTGTACTGGATCCACCACTCGCGCGTCCCGTCTCCACCAAACCCGCCGCTGCCGGTCGCCCTGGTTGTTCGGATCCGCGTGTCGGTGGGATTGGCAGCGTAGAGCGCTCGAGCGTCCGGTGCAACTCCGACCTCGTTGCGGACGTTGTTCGCCCAGTGCCAGTAATTGTTCTCGCGAGTCGAATTCAGCGAGAAGGTGGCGTTGAATCGAAATGTCGTCTGCCCGACAGGTGAACCAAGGTCCGCGTATGTCTTCGCTTGGGTTAAGCTGCCCGTGATGTGATAGACGCGGGCAAGTCCTGCCTGAGCCCTTCGCACCCATTCGGTACCTGACGCCGCTGTCACAACGCCTGTGGTGGAGCCGACGGAATTCGGGACGCGGCCGGGAAGCGCTGAGTTGCTGGCATTCGTGCCTACGGTGATTGCTTCCGTGAACCGCTCGATGGCTTTCTGGTAGAGCTGAGCCCGTGTCAGCTTCGGGCCGCCATCAATCGGTGCGCCGTTGTAGAGGTCTGCGAGGAACGCATAACTGTATCCAGCATGGACCAAGATGGACGCTATGTTGGCATTGCGGCTCCACGAAGTTTCTGCGACAACAGATTTGATGCGGTTCACCGCGTCATCAGCCACCCAGCGAGCGCGCGCCAACTGCTGGTACATGCCGTTGAGTGAGACGTTCTGGATATCGAGCGTCTTGGGCAGAGGGTCGTCCACTTCACGGAACGTCGGGAAGGACCCGATATGCTGCGCATCGTCTGTTGCCATTCCGTCGAACTCGGCGACGAAGTTGGTTGTCCCTCCCCCCATCGCCACGGCGAAATCGCCAGCAACGCCCGCAGTCAACGGTGGAATCGCGGTCCCAGCTTGGAGTCCTTCATCTGTGATATTGCCTGGATTTTGCACTTCAAAAACCTCATCAACCTTGTCGCAGCCCGCAATGAACGCAAGGAAAAGCAGAGCGATGCCGAAGAGAAAACCGCTGAGCACCGCTTGCTTGGTTACGCCTGTGCTTGCTTTGTACTTCATGTTCATTCTCCTTCCGATAATGGTGAAGAGGAAATTCGCTCTTGACGGTTTCTTCTACAGACCAACGTTCAGCGTGAAGATGAACCGTTGTGTCTGAGGGAACGTCAAGAAGTCCTGTCCACGATTGATCTCCTGCTGACCCGCGAAATTCACCTCCGGATCGGCGCCGGTGTAGTCCGTGAATGTGGCAAGGTTGCGGGTTGCAAACGTCAGGCTGAGAGAGCGCACACTGAAGCTGCCGAGCCACTCCGTCGGAACCATGTATGTGACGGTCAGTTCCCGAATCTTCAAGAAATCCCCTTTCTCCACAAACTGTGCTCGGTACAGCGTGTTCAACATCTGGAATTCACGCTGCGCTTCACGGCGTTCTTGGCCGACAACGGCCGGATTATTGAGCTTCTCTCGAAGCACCCTTACGGGCTCATAGGAATTATAGGACGCCTGCGCTGTGAATTGTTTCGTTCCGTTGAAGATGACGTGGCCCGTGGCCCAATCGGCGCTGGCGCTGATGCTGAGCTGTCGGAACAGCGTCACGGATGCGGAAACAGATCCCCACATCTTCGGCATGGTCTGACCAAGGTATTCCTCGCTGCTGAGAACGGGCTCACCAAAACGAGTCGCGACTGGGTCATACGTATCGTACGTCCTCACATCGATCACGCGCTGGCCGAAGAAACTGGAGATCGGATATCCCTTTTTAATCTTACCGATGCTTCCCAATCCGAACGGAATATCGGCCGACTTCCCCATATCCGTCACTTCGTTCTTCACACCCGAGAGTGTGGCGTTCAACGAAACGTCAATGTCTTCCGAACGGTAGGGGATTGTCCGCAGCCCGATTTCATATCCGCGATTCTTCACTTCACCGACATTCCGAAGCTGAGGATTGATGAATCCGCGCGACGGAATACTCGGGACACTGATGAGCGCGTCGTTCGTTGTTTGATCGTAGTAGGTGGCTTCGATGCCGATGCGCGAATCGAGAAATCCAGCGTCAAGACCGAACTCGATCTCCTGGCTGATTTCGGGCTTGAGGTCCGGATCGCCGAGGTTATTCGGCGTAACTGCCGGCACGCCATTCAATGCCGCGACCGATGACCAGGTCCGTTCAGCAGCATAGATCGATGGTTGTTGCCCAGATTTCCCGTACGCCGCGCGAAGTTTCAATGAATTCCAGTATGGAAACAATGGCCAGAATGGTTCTTCACTAATCAGATACGAGAATCCGGCCTTGGGGTAGAACTGCGCCTCAAACTGCTTTCCGAACGTGCTGCTCTTGTCGAGGCGAGCACCGAGCGTGAGAAAAACCCTTTCTTTCCAGCCAACTTGCCCCTGAGCGAAAAATCCTCCGTTCCGTGATAGCACTCTGGTCTCGAAGCCAAGCCGAGTCGCAGCGGCACTTACCGTTGAGACACCTGGAGCCGGGAATTTCTCGCCGGTTGCAGAGGCTGTGAACTCACTGTCAAAGAACAGCTGCGCACCGCCGGTGATCGAGCCGGAGAAATCCTCGAGGAAAGTCTCCTTATAGGATGTCGCATAATCGAGTGTGATTCGCGTGTTCGTACGGCGGTTGTTGATCTTGTACCCGTCCGGATAGAGTGAATAGCCTTCACCATACGCGAAGAACTGAGTGTTCTCCTCAGCGACGACATCAGTACCGATCGTGATCTTATGCGTCCACAACCCAAAGGGACGATAGTCTGCAGTCAGCGCGCCGGTGAACCGATCCACTCGTTGGTCCGACTCAATCTTCTGGGCCAAATTGAGCGCCGTGAAGGGTTCACCCCATGGCCGGCCCGCCCGAGCATTGTAGAGATTCGAGAGGAACGCGTTGCCGATGAGTCCAAAGATGTTGTTGTCGTTGTTCGGACGGCGCAGGTAATAATTCACATAGCCGGATGTGAACGACAGTTTGAAATTATTGGTCACGTCGGCGTCCACATTCCCCTTGAAGTTGTAACGTCGCACCTGATTGGAGGGCTGAGCGCCGAGCTCGTTCTCATATCGGCCGGAAACGTAATAGCGCGCACTCTCGATGCCTCCGCGCACAGACGCCTCGTATGCCTCAAACGGACCCGTTCGTCGGACGGAGTTCACAGCGTCGTTGCCGATCGTCAGATTGGGGAATAGCGACAGATCGACGTTCTTCCGTCTCAGGCTGTCGAGCAACGATTGAGTTACCTTGACCTGTCCGACATCGATCTTGGGCACCGAGATCCATCCGACCTGATGTTGGAAATTGACCTGTGGCGCTCCAGCGGCCCCGCGCTTGGTAAAGATCTGAATCACACCCGCAGATGCCTGAGTGCCGTAGAGCGTCGTGGCTGACGCACCCTTGATAATCTCCACTCGCTCGATGTCGCTGGGCGAAATGTCGTTCAGCCGGGATGGTCGCTGGCCTCCGGTTGTGTAGAAGGTTTCGGAGTTACTGTTGTCGACCCGCACACCGTCAATGTATACGACGGGCTCGTTGCTCTGTGTTACGCTTGTCATCCCTCGTATGCGGAGGGAGGATCCAGCGCCCGCTTGACCAGAGCTCACGAGCGTGACGACGCCTGGCGCCCGTCCCTGCAATACCTCCGAGAGACTCGTCACCGGCACGCGCCCCAATTCACGTGTGCTGATCGTCGAGATCGTGTTGCCGAGAGTTCGGCGTTCGGCCGCTACGGCCATGCCTGTCACAATAACCTCGTCGATCTGGATTGCAGTTGTTGCAAGCGCGAAGTCGACTCGAGCTGTCTGTCCAGCAACGACGGTGACTTCTTCCGTTGCACTCTGATATCCAATATACCGAGCTTGTACACTGTATTTCCCGGGTGCAAGGGCTCGAATGAGGTATTCGCCGTCGAGATTTGCGGCTGCCCCGTAGGTTGTCCCACGGACGATCACGTTGGCGCCTGGGAGCGGCTGGTTCGTCTGCGCGTCGATGATCTTGCCGCGTATCCCTCCTGTTCCTTCCTGCGCCATTGCGGAAGCAGCGAAGGACGCGATCAGGGCGAGGGCCAGAACGCAAACGGCAAAGAGTCTTGGTAGCGCACGATTCATAGCTCCTCCTGCTTAATGTTGTGATGGATTCCTGAATCAGGCCGATCGGGATGAAGTGAGGGAACCGGATCCCAAAGGTACCTGGCTCAAGGTGTGAGTGATGGTAGATTTGATGTGACCTAGCCCCTTCAAAGTGATCCAAAAACAAATAGAGAGAATTTGTATTTTGGGTCAAAGGAGGCGACAATGGGCAGACAGAAGCACACGGCGGAACAGATCATCAGCAAACTGCGGGAAGCAGAAGTACTGCAAGGCAAGGGGATGAGCCTGGAGGAGGTCCTGCGGCAATTGAATATTAGCGATGCGACATACTACAAGTGGCGCAAGGAGTATGGAGGACTCAGACTGGATCAAGCCAAGCGGCTGAAGGAGCTGGAACAGGAGAACAGCCGGCTACGGAAGGTTGTGTCTGATCTCTCGATCGACAATGCGATCTTGAAGGAGGCAGCCCGGGGAAATTGGTGAGCCCGGTCAAACGGCACCGGGCGGTGAAAGAGCTTCAGGAAGCGTTGCAGGCTTCCGAGCGACGAGTCTGCCGTGTGTTGGAACAGCCACGATCAACGCAGCGACGTCCTGCAGTGGTCAAGACGGATGAAGCGGCGTTGAGGGAACGGATGATAGCCCTGGCGTGTGAGTATGGCCGGTATGGCTATCGTAGAGTGACAGCGCTGCTGAGGAACGAAGGCTGGAGAGTCAATCACAAGCGTGTAGCACGATTATGGCGTCAGGAAGGGCTGAAAGTGCCCAAGCGACAGCCGAAGCGGAGACGGTTGTGGTTGAATGATGGGTCGTGTATACGTCTGCGCCCAGAGTATCGGAACCATGTCTGGAGTTATGATTTTGTAGCAGATAGGACCAGCGACGGACGACCGATCCGGATGTTGAACATCGTGGATGAGTATAGCCGGGAGTGTTTGAGGATCCACATCGACCGGCAAGTGAAAGCGACAGACGTACTCTATGAGTTATCGGAACTCTTTGTGGAACGTGGTGCTCCAGACTACTTGCGTTCGGACAACGGTTCGGAGTTTACGGCACAACCCATCCGTGAATGGTTGCAGAGACTTGGGGTGAAGACACTGTTCATCGAACCAGGCAGCCCATGGGAGAATGGCTACATTGAATCGTTCAACGGAAAGCTGAGAGATGAGCTCTTAAACGGAGAGATCTTCGATACAATCCTTGAAGCAAAGGTTGTCACAGAGAGGTGGAGAAAGCACTACAACACGATCAGGCCTCACAGCTCGTTGAACTACAGGCCACCAGCACCAGAAACATACTTCCTGCGACAGGTTGCCAATGCCTAACGCCAGGAAAAAACTAGATCAACATTGGCTCACAAACAGGGGTCTGGTCAACACGGCGTCACCCTTGTCGGCTTCCTGGTTCGGTGAC
>Ga0194111_10001769_pt1 | contig 26537 bp, 30 predicted proteins | sample TA2KigC300mmetaG_FD_146194 | JGI IMG/M metagenome (GOLD analysis project Ga0194111, IMG submission 146194) | Freshwater microbial communities from Lake Tanganyika, Tanzania - TA2015033 Kigoma Deep Cast 300m | ecosystem: Environmental > Aquatic > Freshwater > Lake | place: Tanzania: Lake... | reverse complement strand
ATCGCTGAGTAATTAAAATCAAAGCAAGAATAAATGCAAGAATAAATGCAAGAATAAATGCAAGAATAAATGCAAGAATAAATGCAAATAAAGTTTAGAATAAATAAAGGGAAATTATTAAGTTTTATTTTTTTATATTGTATTTTGTGCTAATCATAGCATCATCTTCGGGAAGATATACATGTAGAACCTTTAAAAATGCATTCTTCTGCCGAGAGATACAAGAAAAAATAAAGAAATCAAAAAAAAATGAACTTTTGAAGTTCTTCCCAGAATTGTAAAATTTGAAAATGTGTTGGATAAGATGTTCTAAAACCTAAAGAGAAAGGGAACGAGGATATATCCGCCTATTAAGAAGAAAAAAATAAATTATTAACTTTTTATTTTCAAACTGAAAATGAATATGACTAGATCATTAATACTTATTTATATTATTTATAACCAAATTCATGAGAAATCATTACTTACGATTTCTTGGATTTTTCGCATAAAGTTTTTTTTATCAAAAAGGATGATTTTGCTTAAATACTTCTTTCTTAGTTTATCAAGTAATTTATCGTTTTCATAGTAATTTTCGATAATTTTCACAGCTTCTTCAACATTATTAAACTTCAAGAAATTATCATTTATCAAAATATCAGCATTACCTGACTTATGCGCCAGAGGAATATTCCCACATGCAATACCTTCAATTAAACTTATTCCAAACTGTTCATAACGCATATTGTGCATGAAAAATTTAGTAGCATACATAATATTTCTCAATTCACCAGTCCCAATATTTACTTTTAGATGTACATTTTCAAGATTATGTTTGTTCTTATATTTCATCACTGACTTATAATACGAAGCCCATCTTGGGACGCTTCCACATATGTAAAAATGTATTTTAGGGAAATTTCGGGCTATTTCCAGTTGTTCCAGTTGTTTTTTCTCATCACTAAATCTACCTAAGGTTACAATTCCATCTCTATTAGAAAAAGATTTTCTGTTCCTTTTATCGTTAATGAGCTTTTCTACTTCCACAGGAGGATATAATACTGGAATATCTTTGTCAGTGGTGTCATGTAAAATCTTTTTTGTAAACTCACTATTACAATATAAATTAATATTTTTGTTTTTGAGATATTTTTGCTTCTGCAACCTGTCCAACAATATTGTTCGGGGCAACCAATAAATACTACCAATTGTTGATGAGTACTTTTTATTATATTCTTTTATCGCATATTCTGGAAAATGCACATAGTAAATGTATTGATCACTGTCTATATTGGCTATAATTCCACTGAAGTCTAATATTGTATCATATTTTCCCTTTAGTTTATAAATTTGGAGATTTTTCAAAAATCCTCTGTACATCCCCAAAAACCTTTTTGGACCTATAAGTGGACAAAAATTATATTTCAATCCACTATTATCACTATTAAAAGCATATACATCAGGGACTATACCAATTTCGTTCAGTGCTTCTATAGCAACTCTTGCTGTATATTCTGCACCCCCTTTTTTTGAAATATCATTTTGTATGATAGCGATTTTACTTCCCATTGTTAAATTGTCACTCCTTGAAATATTATGTTTAGGAAATTCTCATTAGGCCTTAAGACAATAAATATCTTTGTCCTTAATGCTAAATCATAATATGCTCCAACATAAAAAGTTATCTAAAAAGCCAAAATTATTCAAAACTTTCATAGGATTCAGTCAGATTGAGTTGAGAAGGACTATATAGAAAAAAAAGGAGAGTATACATATCAAAGAAAAGATCGGATAGAGAAGATAAAAAAGAGCAATCAGAATGGGGAGGAGTTTAACTACATAAGAAGGAATTTAAGAAGCAGCTTACTCTCATCCTAAAGACTTTAGCCATAAGGATCTTTGATACTTATTGTGGGAGGATTTGCAAATTTAGGAAAAAATCTCAAAGTAGTAATACAAGAGATAATAAGCTGAAATGGAAGTCTTTTTGCTTTTCAATCCCATAAATATATAATGAACTATAAAGCTAGACTATATCAATTTTTAGGAGGATAAGTGGTCTGAAACAATTATGAATCTTTAATAATTATTAAATTAGAATACTAACTTAGATAGATCATAATACTCATGATAGATAGGAGATGAAGCTGATGGATGACAGAGAATTCACACATATCTCAGATAAAGGAGTTAGGATGGTGGAGGTAGGGGAGAAACTTATAGTAAAAAGAACGGCCGTTGCGAAGGGAAAAATATGTTTAAGGAAAGAAACAATAGATCTAATTAAAGAAGCAAAAATAAAAAAGGGTAATGTAATTACCACGGCTCAGATAGCTGCGATAAATGCTGTAAAGTCAACACATCACTTGATTCCTCTATGTCATCCTCTTAAAATTACTGGTGTAGATGTTGATTTTAATTTTGAGAATGAGAACATAGAAGTGGAAGTGAGTGTAAGATCAACTGGGAAAACAGGGGTTGAGATGGAAGCACTTACTGGCGTGAGTGTTGCACTTTTAACTATATGGGATATGGTGAAAAGTGTTGAAAAGGATAAGGAAGGACAATATCCATCTACAAAAATTTATGATATAATGGTTGTAAAAAAAGAGAAAGAATAATCTTTATTATAAATTGAAGTCATCCCAAAACTCTCTAAAGCTCATCATCAACCTCTTTAAATTACATAAATTCAAATATTACCCCGCCAAATATACTTTTGGGATGACCTCATTATATAATTTTTATTAGATAGTCATTCTAAAAATATTTATTTTAAAATGGAATAAATGGTTTTATGGAAGCTATAGATCCAGATATCAGAGCAATAATACAAGACTGTTATCCGAACATAAAAGAGCTTAATCCAGCACAAAGAGCTGTGGTTAGTTCAGGATTTCTCAGAGATAACGCTAACTATATAATTGCCATACCCACTGCAAGCGGAAAAACCCTTCTTGGAGTTATTGCAGCTTTATCCGCCATATTAAATGGGGGGAAGGTTGTATATGCTGTTCCATTATTATCAATACAGAATGAAAAGATTTCAGAATTTAAAAAGTTTGAAGAACATGGTATAAAGGTTGGAAGACATCCAAGATCATCAGATTTTGCTGTGATGGTTTTTGAATCCTTTGATGCTCTGACACGTTTTTCATGGAACACCTTAAGGGAAGTGGATCTCCTGATTGTTGATGAATTTCACATGATTGGGGAGTATACGAGAGGTCCAACAATCGAATGTGCCATTACTCGATCAAAAATTGTAAACCCTGCGTTGCGGATCCTAGCACTTTCAGCCACATTAAAGAATATGCACGAGCTTTCAAGCTGGCTGGATGCAGAGGTTGTTGAGCATGATTACAGACCAGTTCCCCTATACAAGGATATACTTGTAACTGAAGAATTTGGATCAAGAAATAAAAACGATGTTGTTTTGAAAGTCCTAAAACATTCTATTGAGGAATCTTCCCAGATCCTGGTTTTTGTATCAACAAGAAGATTCACAGAAGCACTTGCTAACTACATATCTGATAAAATAAAAAGAAACATTCCTAAAGATAAAAATAAAGTTTTTAAAGCAGTATCTGAGAAGATCCTTGATGTACCCCAAAGAAGGGGTTCTCTACCAACATCTGTCTGTTTAAAACTAGCTGAATGTGTTGAGAAGGGCATTGCATTCCACCATGCAGGCCTTTTTGACAAACAAAGACAAATAATTGAAGAGGAATTCAGGGCAGGGAATCTGTTCATGATAACTGCCACACCCAGCCTAATGTATGGGGTGAATTTACCCTCTAAAAATGTTATAATAAGAGATTACACCCGCTGGACATCTCAGGGTCCCCAGAGCATCCCAGTGTTTGATTATGAGCAGATGTCTGGAAGAGCTGGACGTCCGCAATATGACGATGAAGGATATTCCTATCTAATTGCCAAAAACTTTGAGGAAGCTTCAGATCTCAGGGATTATTACATATATGGAGATATAGAGGCCACAAACTCAAAGCTTATAGAAAATAAAGACGCTGTTTACAGGCAGATAATAGCTCAGGTTGCATCTACGCTTGCAAAAACCCCCCAAGACTTGATGGAATTTTTCTCTGAGACATTCTATGGATTTCAGATGAGTAAAAATGATTTTTTCAGTGCACTTTCAGATACAACTGAATATGAAATAAACAATGCACTGGAGTTTCTAATTCAAAATGGGATTATACAGCTTACCCCTGAGGGATTTAAAACCACTGATTTTGGAACCCTAATTGCCAGGAGCAATTATACTGTGGAAAGCGCAGTCAGGCTTCGAGAATTTCTAAATAGAATCACAGAAATTGATATATATCAGCTTATCTATGAGATATCAAAGACCCCAGACATGCCACGTATTTCGTTTAAAGGACGCAGAAGCAAAGATCCAGTAAGAGATAAGTTAAATAGTCATGGAGTTTTTGTGGTGGATATGGGCAATGATGAAGCAACTGCAGCCTCTCTCATGGAATGGATAGGGGAGAGAACAGAGTATCAGATAGAGAATCTCTTCCATGTCTATGCAGCAGCAACCAGAAGGGCGGCATATGAGGCATCAAAGATGGTGAAATTCACAAAAGAGATATGTGAAGTTTCAAACATGTACTCATATTCAACTGACCTTGATATTCTTTCTGCACGTCTCTATTATGGGGTAAAGGAGGATATCATACCATTAGTTGTGAGTGTGAAAAGACTGGGAAGAAAAAGAGCTAGGACACTTACCAATGCATTTGGAAATGATTTAAGTTACGTATCGAGGGAAGATCTTATAAAAGTTGATGGAATTGGGCCCAAAATTGCAGATTCAATAAAAAAAAGATTCTAATAAAACGGAATAAAATTGAATTTTTTATGAAGTTCAATTTAATTTAAAGAGGAATATTTAATGACAAAGACCGTTGAAGATCTGGATTTTTCCGCTGATATCCGTAAGGAAGAACTTTTAGATGTCCTGAGGAAGGAAGCATCCAAGGTCCATATATCAGATATTATGGAGTCATCTGCATTCTTATTGGAAGATGCGAAATATATACAGGCGGAATACAGAGAACAATTCATCAGAGCATATGCAAAGGGATTTTTAGCAAGAATAAAGGATGTAAAAGACGATAAAAATGAATATAATGGATATGTAAGCGTTAATGAGCTTCGACAATCAATAAAACTTTTAAAAGATCAGAAAAAAGCAGTTATTAAAATAGGATCAGTAGAGGCACGCTTCTTTAAGATATACACCATAATATCGATTTATACTACATTTGTACTTGATGAACCTATACATCCACTTGGAACCCCATTTCCAGGGGGTTTTGAGGTTAAATATGAGAATGGTACATACTATTGTCCAGTAAAAGATAAACAAAAGGATAATCTCAATGCTGTGTGTGGATTCTGCATCGCAGAACAGGATGAAAGCATACTTTAAAAAGAATTCATTATTTAAGTACATTATTTAAATTAGTTTATTATCTGAGGTCAATCAATGGTATATAAAGTGGAAGAACTGGATTTCTCACGAGATATCAAAAAAGATGAGCTTTTATCTGTTTTAAAAAAAGAAGTTTCTGTAATTCATATTAGAGACATAATGATGGCCAGTTCATTTCTAAGAGAAGATGCCAAATACATGCAGCAACCTTACAGGGATGAATATATCAACAGATTCACCAAAGCATTTTTCACTCGAATAAAAGATGTAAAAGATGATCAAAGTAAATATGAAGGATATATAGATTCAGATAAGCTTCAAGACCTATTGGAAGTTTTAGAAAATCAGAAAAAAGAAGCAAAAAATGATGGAGAATTATGTTTTCTCAAAATTGCAAAGATTATAGCGATCTACACCACTTATATTTTAGAGGAGTCCATACATCCAGTGGGAACCAAGTTTCCCGGGGGATTTAAGCTTAGATATAAAGATGGGGAGTATCTCTGCCCTGTGAAAGAACGGCAGATGGATAATCCCAGTGCTTTGTGTAGGTTTTGTGTTTCAAAACAAGATAAAAATGTTTAGATTGATCATTATTCTTGTTTTTATTTTTGATGCATTTTATAGTCTTAATTTCATTTACCGCTACCAAATGACTCCTCTATTCCTTCTGCTACCTTCCAATGTCCTCCTTCCTTTTCATATCGTCTGATCAGGAGAACGCCTAAGAGTGCTCCTACAATACCTCCTGCAGTATCTGTAAAAAGGTCATTCATAGTATCATCAATGGCATTTTGCGTAGGAGAACCCTGCATTTGAGTATTTCCAGTGATTTCTCCTAAAGAACCTTTGGATAGATATTTATCATAGGTATATTCTCCCATTTCCAATATACCACCAAATCCAATAGTGACTATAACGATAATCACTGCCATTGCAGTTAACGAAGCTTTTAGTCTGCCATAAAAGTACATGGTATAAACGAACATCATTCCTATCAGGGCAATGTACAGTGGCAACATGAAATGCATGAAGTTGTCATAATGGGGAAGTTTAACATACAAACCAAGGGCATCACCACCTACAAGTTCAAACAATACCATGGCTAAAAGCAAAAGTTCAATCTCTACAGGGATGGCATGTATGCGATTGCGGGTAAAGAATGCTGGAGCATTAATCATGGCTAATGCAATTAAAATTAGTAACCCAAAAATTCGCTCAGCACCATTAGCACCACCAAACAACAAAATGTAAATAGCTGCTAATAACAGAAAAATACGCAATATTCTAAGAGAATTTCTTTGCAAAGGACTCATACGCTCCCTATCAGGCTTTAAAAAGCTCATTTTTTTACCTCCAATTATTAATGCCAATTATTAATGAATTATTTAAATAGTTCTTTTTTTATATGTATTGTCTGATATTGTTTTTTATTTTTTAAATCCTTCAAGTTCTGCTATTTCATCTATTAGATGTTTATCACCAGTTTTTTCAGACTTTCTGATTATCCATGCTCCGACAGCAGCTCCAAAGATGCCTCCAACTGTGTCTAGGTAGAGGTCATACATGGTATCCTGATAAGGAGGTGAAATCAAAGACCCTTGGGTTAAGCCGGTAGGTAAATAGCTCCCTATAAATTGATATAAAACCTGGTCGTAAAAGAATTCGACCATTTCCAATAAAGCCCCGAAACCCATGACGATGAAAACAATTAAAGCAAACATCACAGGCAGGCTTGCCTTCAAGTGGCCGTATGCATACGCAGTATAAATAAAAAGCATTCCAATAATACCTAAAATTGCTGAAACCATATAATGCATGAACTTGTCATAGAAGGGTACTCTTGAATAAAAACTATGAGCGTCAGCCACTATAAATTCAAAAAATACAACTATTAACAGTAAAATTTCAATCTCGACTGGTATCATGCATATTCGATGCTGAGTGAAGTAGCAGGGCAGGGTCACGATGGCTAATGCAAGCAAAGCCAATAGTCCAAAAAATTTCTCCCCGAAAAGAACCTGCTCAACTCCGGCAATTAGGATAGCTATTCGCATTACCCATAATAACCTTCTTTTCCAGGTTTCTACATTATCAATTGTACGGGGCATTGGACAACTCTTATTCATCTTCACCACTTAAAAAGCAGATCTAGTATCCTCAAATATGTCTTTTATCTATATAATGGATTTCTTATTTTTTGTTATAATTATTTATGCTTATGTATCCATAATATCAAAAATTAGTTTTAAATGATTTATAGAATTATAAAATTAGATAGCGTATTTCAATTTATTTCTAGAGAATTTCGATTAACTTGTTGGTCTTTTGATCATTAAATTTTGCTGTGGTTGAATTCTTTGTTTAATTTGTTTAAATCATTATATGGAAACATTTATATGTGTATTTGTTTATAGAAGTATTATGAAGTCGTTTAACCAATATTTTCTGGATAAGGAGTATGAAAGAGTGGAGAAGTTAGGTGATAAGTTGGCAGAGGTAGATCCTCTTATCGATTGGGAGGCGTTCCGCCATATAATTCATGATATGTATGATAATCGCAGTGGACGTGGTGGCAGGCCCAATATTGATGAGATCGTTATGATGAAGATGCTGGTTTTGCAACAGTGGCATGGATTGTCGGATCCGGAATTGGAGAGACAAGCTACTGACCGAATTTCCTTTAGAAAGTTTTTAGGGTTCCCAAAAACTATACCAGACCGTTCCACGGTCTGGTCATTCAGAGAACGATTAACAGAAACTGGTAAAGACAAGGAAATATGGGATGAACTGCAAAGACAGTTGAATGCTAAAGGTTTAAAGGTTAAGAAAGGTGTTATGCAGGACGCCACCTTCATAACCACAGATCCAGGTCACAAAAAGGCGGATGAGCCCCGTGGGCCGGAAGCCAAGACACGCAGAAGCAAAGACGGGAAATGGGCTAAAAAAGGCGTAAAATCATATTATGGCTACAAATTACATACCAAAACCGACATGGACTATGGTTTGATACGTCGACTGGAAACCACACCTGCTAATGTGCACGACGGCCAAATAGACTTGAGTGAAGAAGGTGAAGTTGCTTACCGAGACCGAGGATATGCCTTCGCACCGTGTGCAGGCTACAACGCATCCATGAAACGCGCAGTACGCGGCCATCCCCTAAACATCCGAGAAAAAATGCGCAATCACCGAATTGCACGCAAAAGATCCGCCTGGGAACGCCCTTACGCAGTAATCAAAAACATATTCAACGCCGGACACACACTCCTCACCACCACCATCCGACAACACACCAAAAACATATTTTCCTGCTTCAACTACAACCTACATCAACTCGCCACCCTCCAAAAAAACACATCCTAGCGAATGCTATCAAAAAAATACGATAAAATAACCAAAAAACATGCAAATAACATGAAATCATGCTTAAAAAAAGAAAAAAACATCAAAAATAAAACTCAGACAAGACCTGTTTCAAAAACTTAAAAAAATCAACTCAAAAATGAGGTAAATAGAAATTCTCTCTAATAAAAAATCGTATTTCACTGAAATAGTTTCAATAGAATAAAATAAAAAATAGATCATGATAGATATTAATCGATTTTTAGAATCATACTTTTTCTTTAATTAAAACTCCGATAGCACCGCCAATACCTGCTAAAACTCCCCAGATAATTATTGTCATTACAATGGCTGTAATTCCAGCATTTCCTAGGATCAGTGAACCTGTCGCCCCTCCAGATGCGGTAGCTCCCAGTAAAATCAGTATTCCGAATATTATTCCGGCAATTAGTCCTACTATGGCTCCGTTTACTACACCACCAACGATCTCTCCGTCGATCATGTAGCCAACTACAATACCAGCTAAAATTAATGCTATGTATCCTCCGATGGTACCTGCGAATATTCCGAAGATTATGGCTAATATCAATGCTAAAACAAATCCGATTATGACTGTTTTCCAGTCAATATCCATATTTTCCACCTCCCTCATTTATGTTATAACTTTTATATTATATCTTTTTTTTGATTAAAAATTAGAATAATAATATCAGATACTAACAATTATTTGATTATAATTCTCTAAACATAATTAAAGTAAATAAGCGAATATTTGAGGTACTTGAGATTATGAACTTCGAATTTTAATAATTTTAAACCCATTTTAACCATTTTAATTAATCCTAATTAATTTTTAATTTTATATAATAAATTGATTTAAATTCTATTATCATAATAATTAACTTAAGATTCTTATTTTGAAATATCGCTTCATATTTTGTCTTTAATCGTAAAATTAAAATAATATAAAAAAAATTAAATATAGTAAGTGATGATTCTATGGAATCTAAGATTTCAAAAAAATTTTATTTAAAACAGTTATTTCGATTTTTTTTAGGCAATCAGTGCTTCTAAATTTCATTGATTAACACTTTTCCGATTTTCCAGATATTTAAATGGATATTTAAAAAGGTAGGTGAATAAGTTGAAAATTGTGGTTTCGACACTTATAATATTGTTAATTGTTTTTGGAGTAATTGCTGTAGCATTTGCTAACTTTGATCCAGGGCGTACACATTGGGAACCGCCCGAAACTAATAATACCACACCCAGTGTTGATCCGCCCGGTGATGAAGGTGGCGATACAGTGGTAAGTGGGGGTTCTCAGGACTTGGTGGTGGTTGAGAGAACGGGAGATGGTGGAGATCAGCAAGACGGGCAGCAGGATGGTCAACAAAATGGACAGCAAGACGGACAGCAGGATGGAGATCAGCAAGACGGGCAGCAGGATGGTCAACAAGATGGACAGCAGGATGGAGGTCAGGGACCTGTTGACATTGGTGAGGCAGTTCGTGAGGAAGCCTTCAACCATTTATTTGGAGAAGCAGAACTAGTTCGTGAGGAAGCCTTCAATTATTTGTATGGAGAAGCACAAATTATTCCATGTACTCTGAGTCAGGAAACACCGTCTGGTTCTATTCCCCATCAATTTGATGCAAGGTTTACCAATGGCACCACCCGAACATATCTAGCATATTGCATGGAACCTTATCAGAGAGCCGTACCAGGAACAAACTTAAATAATGGAGGATTAGCTCCGGCTGTTATAGTTCAAACTGTGCAGGGCAGTGATCCATCAAATAGTGCTAGTGCTTATCATGCCCAATTGAAAATTTGGGTGCTGGTTACTGGGGGTAATGTGGACATCAACAGGGGCGAAGTGGCATCCATGATGGCTCTTAATGGAATAACACCTGGTCAATTAACCTCAGATTTGGCTAATGTGGAAGATGAGGTAATGAACGATTATGGTGTTAGTGAAGACCAGATCTATGGTTTAACAGAATTTAGAGTTGTGGATATTTTTGGTAATAATCTCATGGAAAACTTCCTGACTATGTTAAGACACTTATTTGGTATTTATCAGCAAGCACCAATTCCATCTGCAGAAGAAACACAACAAAACGCTACCGGAGATAGTTCCCAAGGCACGCAACAGGGACAAGAAAATCAGACTAATCAGACAGATCAAGATCAAACTGATCAAAATGATACTCCAACTGATAACACGACAAAACCACCATATAACAGAATTAGATCTTAAAGATAATATTGAAAAATTGATGTGGAAAATGTATAAAGAGGTTTTTGTCCATGTATTGTGTAAAATGTGGGGCAGTAAATGAAGATGATGCAAATTTTTGCTATAAATGCGGGAAAGATTTGAGCAAATATAGGACTGTATCTGAAAAACCAATAGAAGATTTAAAAGCATCTGATGATAGTTTAATTATAAAAGAAGACTACAAAAGTTCTGAAAAGATAGAAGAAGATCTGAAAGAAAAAGAAGATCCTATAAACACTGAATATAACGAGTTGATTTCAGAAAACGAATTTTTGGAACGTAAAGTTGCTATTTTGGAAGACCAGATATCCAAACTTCAAGACGAAAATAATCGACTTAAACGGAAAATAGGGAAACGTAGGAAACCTAAAAGATCCAGAGGCGATGAAGAAATAAAAATTGAGAGAAAAAAACCTGGGGGTGCATGGGAAAAGTTCAAGAAATGGTATAATGAGTAATCCATATTTATTTAAAATGTAGGGGGTAAACGAAAAATGAAAAATAAAGACAAATTGAATCTGGGCTTGATTGCCTTGGTTTTAATAATAGTGGCATTTGGAGTTGGATTTTTCGCTAATACTGGACCTCAAAATATGGACTTGTTAGCGAATAACAGTATTGATCCAAGTCAAGGCCAATCACAAGGTGGAGGTTCACCAGGTGGTGGAGGTTCACCAGATGGTGGAAACAGAGTGAGGGAGGATTGTCCCAATTGTGTAAATGGTGAAATAACTGTTAATAGGGTTGTAGGATGCACTACATGTGGCGGTCGTGGCAGATTAGACCCTAATAATGACGGTGTTTTTGATGTGGATTGTCCTGATTGTGATGGAGGTCGCGTAACCACAACTCGTACAGAACCCTGCACTGATTGTGGTGGAGATGGATATCTTGACCAGGGAGATCCTGGATATTGCGAACTTTGATAAAAAAAAATTGAAATTGGGGTTTTTAAGAAATGGATAATAAAGATAAATTTAATCTGAGCTTAATTGCTTTGGTTTTAATAATATTGGCTTTCTTTGTTGGATATTACGCCAATCCACTTGTATCCGGGAATATAACCAAATTAGGATGGGATAACAGCACCATACAGTCTGATGGAAACACAGAATTACAAAGCACAGGTGATGGTGGATCGCCAGGTGGTGGAGACCAACCACCAGATGACAACCCAGAACGAATCGATTGTCCACGTTGTGAAGGTGGAACATATGAAAGAGTGGTACTTACTCGATGCACTGTCTGCGATGGTCGCGGTTGGAACTTTGATCCGTTAAATACATGTATGGCATGTAATGGTCAACGCCAGATAGTACAGAGTGAAACAGTTGTTTGTGGACTTTGCGGTGCAGATGGCTATTTAGACCCTGGAGATCCTGGATATTCAGGATAATATATGGATAACGGATAAATATTCACCTTAACCGTCAAAAATATTTAGAATGTGTTAGAAAAAAATCTCATTAAATAAGGCTTTAGAATCATAGGAGAATTTGAAAATATGAGAAATAAAGACAAATTTAATCTAGGTCTAGTTGTACTGGTTTTAATAGTACTGGCACTTGGTTTCGGATTCTACGCCAATCCACTTGGATCCGGGAATATAAATTTTGGATGGGATAACAGCACCATACAGTCTGATGGAAACACAGAATTACAAAGCACAGGTGATGGTGGTTCGCAAGGTAGAAGTGATTCGCAGAATGGTGGAGACCAACCACCAGATGACAGCCCAGAAACTTATGACTGCCCAGATTGCGTGAATGGTTATCGACTCTATGCTTTTACTTCACAGTGCCCTGTTTGTCATGGAGACGGTTGGATAGGTCAACGATATATTGGAGAGCGTTGTAAAGTTTGTGATGGTGATGGTAGAATTGATCCTGGTGACCCCCTACCGGAGCTACCGGAAAGAGAGCCTGATTGCCCTAACTGTGGCAGAGATGGTGTTTTAAACCCTGGTGATCCTGGATATCCAGACTAGATAGTTTCAATGGCATAAATAAACCGTAATTTACTCAAATAGAGATAAAGATTCTATTCAATGTTTTAGGTGAAATATTTCATTAAATTTAAAAGATAAAAAAGATAAATCTATGTGGGGTGTTTGGAATTTGAGAAATAAAGACAAATTTAATCTGGGCTTAATTGCCCTGGTTTTAATAGTATTGGCACTTGGTTTTGGATTCTACGCCAATCCACTTGGATCCCAGAATATAACCAATTTTGGATGGGATAACAGCTCTGGACGGTCTGATGGAAACACAGAACCCCAGGGTGATGGTGGTTCGCAAGGTGCAGGTGATTCTCAAGGTGGTGGTGATTCGCAGAACGGTGGAGACCAACCACCAGATGACAACCAAGAACGACTCGATTGCCCAAATTGTGAAAATGGAATATGGTATCCGGGATATCAATGCTCTAATTGCCATGGTCGCGGTTGGATCATAACTCCGCAACATCCATGTAAAATTTGTGGTGGTGATGGTTGGATTGAATTCCCCGATAGCTGCTATAATTGCGGTGGAGATGGCTATTTAGACCCTGGAGATCTTGGATATCCAGGTTAGATCATTGCAATGGTTTTGAATAATTTTTATTTACTCAAATAGAGCATTAAAGCTTTTATCTAATGTTTTGGGTGAAATATTTCAATTAAATTTAAAAAATAAATCTATATGGGGGTGTTGTAAATTGAAAAATAAAGACAAGTTGAATTTAGGCTTGATTGCCTTGGTTTTAATACTACTGGCTTTTGGTGTTGGATATTTCGCCAATACAGGTTCCCAAAACATGGACTTGTTAGCGAATAACACTATTGATCCAAGTCAAGGCCAATCACAAGGTGGAGGTTCACCAGGTGGTGATAACACAGTGAGGCAGGATTGTCCCAATTGTGAAAATGGTGTTATAACTGTTGATGGACATGATGAATGCGATACATGCCGTGGTCTTGGCGAATTAGACACGAATGATGACGGCCGCGTTGATACAGATTGTCCAGATTGTGATGGAGGTCACGTACCCTTAACAGAACCTTGCCCTGATTGTGGTGGAGATGGCTATTTAGACCCTGGCGATCCTGGATATCCAGGTTAGATCATTGCAATGATTTTGAATAATTTTTATTTACTCAAATAGAGCATTAAAGCTTTTATCTAATGTTTTGGGTGAAATATTTCAATTAAATTTAAAAGATAAATTTATATGGGGGTTTGAAAATTGAGGAATAAAGACAAGTTAAATTTGGGCTTGATTGCCTTGGTTTTAATATTGGTAGCTTTTGGTGTTGGATATTTCGCCAATTCAGGCCCGCAAAACTTGGATATGTTAGGATGGAACAATAGTACTGATTCGGGAGAATCTCAGTATGGTGGTTCGCCGGGTGGTGGAGATCAGCCGCCTAATGACGATCCAGAGCCACAAACCTGCACGGCTTGTAATGGACATGGTCAAGTAGCAGGTTGGGTTGAATGTACAACTTGTAGTGGAAGAGGGACAATTTTGCAGGGTGATGCTTGGGTAGACTGTCCTATGTGCGAAGGTGGTCAAGTTTGGGGGGTTATTGATTGTTCCCAGTGTCTAGGAGATGGGACTTTAGACACAGGTGATCCTGGATATGGTGGATAATTAGATAGAAATCTTTTCCCTGAATAAATTCCAAAAGCTTTAAAAAGTTTTAACATCAAAAAAGAGGGGTTTATTAATGAAAAATAAACATATAGTTTGGCTGGGAATAATAGCAGTGGTAATAGTCGTAGTTGTGGGTATTGGATTTTCATGGTTTTTCTCTGGGAAAACATCTAATTATCCTGGATCATCAGGGCCTTATAAACCTACAGAACTTATTCAACCTACTGATCTTGAATATGTGGGTGCTTTCAGGCTTCCAAATGACACAGGAGAAATGGGCTGGCAATATTCTGGAGCTGAACAGGGTGCAATGACTTATTATCCTAATGGAGATCCCAGTGGATCTTCAGATGGATATCCGGGTTCTATTTATGGAACAGGTAATGATCAGGGTAAATATATAACTGAGATCAGCATTCCTGTTCCTGTTAATTCCCAGAATAAAAACTTGAATGAACTGAATACTGCTTCTACCTTACAGCCTTTCCAAAATATTTTAGGAGATCAGATTGCTGGTTTTCAATTGCCTAAAGTGGCTTTGGAGTATCTGCCTAAACAAGGCGATCAAACCTCAGATAAGTTATATTATTGTGTTGGGCAGCATCTTCAGGATGAAGAGCGGAATCCTAGTCATGGTTGGATGGAGTTGGATCTTTCAAACCCCCAGAGGGCTGGTCTATGGAAAATTGATAATCAGCTAAATTATGTCACCACTTACTATATTTTTGCCATAAATAAAAAATGGGCAGATGCTTACACTCCTGGCATGTACCTTGCAACAGGCAGGTTAAGGCAAGGTGGTCAGGGTAGTCAAGGACCATGCATATTTGCTTATGGACCCTGGAATGAGGGTAATCCACCTGCACCTGGAACTGAGCTACGTTCAATTCCTTTACTCTTGTATAGCTCTGTAACTGATCCAGAAAACCATACTATGAAAGATTACAGCAATTCAGATGAGTGGAATGGTGGAGCTTGGCTAACATCAGGTGATAAATCTGCTGTAATATTCGTTGGTACAAAGGGAGTAGGTAACTGTTGGTATGGTTATTCTGACGGTACTGTCTGGCCTGATAATCCACCATATCCTCCTGAACCTGTAATATCCCCCACTTTTTACGGAGAAGAGTTGAGAGGTTTTTGGAGTGATAGTTCTGAAGCAGAGATTTTATTCTATGATCCTGCAGATCTAGCTGCTGTTGCTCAGGGAAAAATGAAGCCATACGAACCCCAACCATATGCAAAATTGAATATTGACAAATATTTATATAACATTAAATCACCCAAACAATTAGATCGTATAGGTGCGGTAGCATATGACGGCGAAAGAGGTTATTTATACGTTCTAGAGCCATTAGTCGATAATAATCAGCCCATTATACATGCATGGAGGATAAAAAAATAGCCATCAAATAGAATATAAAATAAATTAAAAAATAATGCAGTATTAAAATAATAAAAATAATAAAAGATAATTTTATAAAATACAGATTGGGGCTTATAAATGAAAAATAAACATTTGCTATGGATAGTATTAGCTGCTTCTTTAGTGGTAATTTTCGGAATATTTGCTGTATATTATACAAATCTAAACGTTCCGGTGGGAGATAGTGGAAATCAAATTGGAACTGATAAGATAACAAGTAGTACACCCCCACCATCCAATCCTGTGAAACTTATTTTCATACACCATTCCTGTGGTGAAAACTGGCTGGCAGATGAGAATGGTGGATTGGGAATTGCACTTCGTGATAACAACTATTTTGTAAGCGATACTAACTATGGATGGGGCCCGGATAGTATTGGTGATAGAACCGATATAGGGAACTGGTGGACATGGTTCAGGGGCCCTAACAGCTCTAATTATCTGCAGGCTCTTTATGCTGAATCAGGACAAAATTCTGCATATTCACGTCTCTCTACAGATCCTGGCGGTGAGAATGAGATTATAATGTTTAAGTCATGCTTCCCTAACTCTGCACTTCAGGGCAATCCTAATGATCCAGTACCTGCAATTGATCAAAACCCTCTGAGGGATGTTGACAGTGGTTCAGAGTTCCATACAGTGGCCAATGCCAAAGGAATATATATTGATCTTTTAGAATATTTCAAAACCAGACCAGATAAACTCTTCATAGTTGTGACTGCCCCACCGGTTAGCGATCCGACCTATGCAGCAAATGCCCGGGCATTCAACCAGTGGTTAGTGAATGACTGGTTAAAGGATTATCCATACAAAAATGTGGCTGTATTTGATTTCTACAATGTTTTGGCCAACAATAACAACGTACTGGCATATCCTTCAGAAGATGACCACCCAAACCGTGAGGGCAACCAAAAAGCCACAAGAGAGTTCATTGAATTTATCAATAAGGCATACAATGACTGGAAGAGTTCAACATCCAGTTAACTAAAATAGCCTGAAATTGTGAAATCAGAATAAAGATTACCCTTTTTTTAGAATCAAAAAAATATTAAAAAATATTACTTATTCAGAAATAATCATGGTTTTGATATGAAAAATAAAGAAATTCATGTTTAGATGATAGCAGCAGTACTTCTATTGGCAGTTGGTATTGGAATTTGTGCCTTGAGGACCTCCAGGATTATTAGAATGTAAAAAAAAATATTCAAATATTTTATAGTTATATTTAAATATCAGATCATAAACATTAATTATATTATAATTAAAAAAAGTAAGAAAAATAAAACAATTTATTATTGAGGATCTTTAATGAAAAAACCTGTTATAATATTTCTTTTTCTAATGATGATTTCCTTGATGCAGGCTGCCCCAGCCCAAGCATGGTCTGCCAATACTCATCATGCTATAGCAGATGAAATCTATTATTCCATGCCATCTGATGTTCAGGAAAAATTAAGCCTAGAGGCTATGAGAGATGGCAGCGATGACCCAGATCTGAAATTTATGGATTTTGAATTTCATCATTACCCTGCAAGTTCTGTTAAAGCACATTACTGGCTTGATAAAGGAAAGAATTGTTATAAAGAGGGTAACTATCGTGAAGCAAGTTATTGTTTTGGTGTAGCATCCCACTATATTTCCGATGGATTATGCGCACCTCACTGTAGTAAAAGTTCAAGAATTTATCATTCCATATACGAGGTAAGGGCCATTTTTCTTAATCCTCATATTACGGATTTAAGTGGGGATTTAGATTCAGTTATGTTCACGGGTAATAAGGAGGCCAAAAGTAGTTGGGATAGCTGGATGGAAAATAGTGATGACTCTTATATTCAAAACGATCTAAATCGAGCTGCAAGTGCATCCTATATCGCGATAAAAGATTCTACAGCTTAAATTTTTATTTATAAAACTGAAATTTATTTTTTAAATTTTAATTTTAGGTATCTATTTTTTTATAAAAAGTTTGGTTCTGGTATGCTTTAAAAGATGTCCTTTAGAATAGTTAAATAATTAATTTTAAAAGTATATTGAAGATTTTTTAGTTATTTAAAATCTTTTTATATCTGATTCAAATAAATTGCAATAATTTTTATAGAATATTGTATACTAGTTTAGATAGGGGATTTTTATGGATGAAAACTCTAATCGTGGCTGATTAACCCTGATTATAATGTCTTTGGCTGCTTTTATAATTTCTTTTGACACCACTTTCATGAACGTGGCCATCATCACCTTGGTGCAGGATTGAACACCACCGTAGGGGCTGTGCAAGCCATTATAACCATTTACGCCCTGACTATGGCTTGTATCATGCTTTTAGGAGCTAAAATTCAGGATATAATTGGTTGAAGAAAAACATTCATCCTAGGATCAGCGCTGTATGGTGTGGGGGCGCTCTTAGCGACATTTAGTATTAAAGATTTAATGTTACTGGTTGGATGGTCATTTATGGAGGGGGTAGGGGCTGCATTGATGATGCCTGCCACTGCATCCATTATAACTGGTACCTATGAAGGAGAGAAACGTACTTTTGCTTTCGGTCTATGGACGGGGGTTATTGCTGTGGCTGCTGCTGTCGGGCCTATTTTGGGCGGATTCCTGACAACTTTTCTCAGCTGGAGATACGGCTTCGCCATGGAAGTTTTCATAGTCCTGGCCATGATCATATCTACACCTAAAATAATGGAATTCCCACCCACCATATCCTGGAGCGATCTGGATATCTGGGGATCAATCCTGTCTGCTGCAGGGATATTTATAGTGGTTCTGGGTATACTCCAACTCAACAACCTGAAAAACTGGTATCTGGTCCCTTATATTCTCGTAATTGGAATTATTCTACTTTTAGCATTTTATTTCTGGCAGAATAGGAAAATAGAACAAAATAAGAGCCCTTTATTGGATATAAATCTTTTAAAAATACGGGTTTTTCCTGCAGGCAGTCTTATCCGACTTATAGGTAACATGGGGGTTGCTGGCATAATATTCATCGTACATGTATTTCTGGAATCAGTGGTGGGTGGTTTAAGGTTAAAAGTTCGGTTAAAAAAAGAATGTATAATAAGAAAAATCTTGAAATCATCCAGATTCATCAAAAATTACATGTTAAGAAATATTGTCCATACCATAATCCAAACAAAGAAGAATGGAACTATACCACTCCACAGCCATCCCTTTATTCCACCAACTTCTTCCTTACCAAAAATTCTTTCAGAAATCTGACCCGTTATATAAAGTATAATTAAGGCTGCCAAAACTGCTAAAGCATCATTTTTACCTATCCCTGATAAAGATCCAGTTGAAAGTATAAATGATATATAAGCTGCTGCTATTCCGGCAATTAGATGTAAACTGGTTACTTTAGCTTCTATTTCCATATTTTTTTACCTCCAATTCATGTTTATTTTATTAGTTTAATATAATATACATAAAGGTGTTCCAATGAAAGCTATGTCCAATGTGGATGTTTTTGCAATTTGTCATGAGTTAGGAAAATATCTGAAAAATGCCAGGGTTGATAAAGCCTATCAACCTGCCAAAGACACAGTACTGATAAGGTTCCATGTTCCAGGAAAAGGGAGAGTCGATGTTATCTTTCAGGCAGGAAAAAGGATCCATTTAACTCAATATCCTCCCGAAAATCCTAAGATACCTCCATCGTTTCCAATGCTTCTTCGCAAATATCTAAAAGGAGGCATTGTTCTGGAGATCCGACAATACAATTTTGACAGGATCATTGAACTGCATATCTTACAGGTCTCTAAGGAACATAAATACATTTTGATTATAGAACTTTTTGCTAAAGGTAATATAATACTTTTGGATGAGGCGGGAAAAATAATCCTACCACTTAAACGTAAACTCTGGAGTGATCGGAAAATATCATCTAAAGAAGAATACAAATACCCTCTAAAAAGAGGAATAAATCCTCTAGAAGTTTTTGAGGATGAACTTTCCCTTATATTTGCCAAATCCGGTGCAGAGATTATAAAAACCCTGGCAAGAAGTGGATTAGGAGGAACATATGCAGAAGAGATTATATTGAGAGCGGATATCCAAAAGGATAAACCTTCAAACGAAATTTCGCAAGAAGAACTAAATTCGATTTACCATGAAATATATGAATTGTTTAATCCTCTTAAAACATTCCAATTTACGCCACAAATTGTTTCAAATGGAATAGATGATGTTTTACCACTTGAACTTAAAATCTATGAAAAATATAAAAAAAAGACGTTTAAAAGTTATAATGAAGCAGCAGATGAATTTTATAGTAGCAAGGTAGGTTCCGATATCAAAAAAGTTGAAGATGATTTATGGGAAGCTGAGATTAAAAAATTCGAAAAAAGACTCAGAATACAGGAAGAAACTCTCATAAAATTTAAAAATACCGTCAAAAATTCTAAAAAGAAGGGAGATTTGCTGTATTCAAACTATCATAAAATTCAAAACTTGCTCGATACCATAAAAGATGCAAGAAATAAATACTCATGGAATGAAATAAATTCAAAACTTAAAACTGCTAAAAAGGAAGGAATTTCAGGTGCTGAAATAGTAGAATCTGTTGATAATAGAGGAAATACGCTTTTAAAAATTGAAAAGGAAGTTATACAAATTGATGCCTCATCGAATATCCCTGAAAATGCTGAAGTTTATTATAACAAAGCCAAAAAATCTAAAAAGAAAATTAAAGGTGTTAAAATCGCGATAGAGAAAACAAAAAGTGAACTGGAAAAAATTAAAGAAAAAAAGGAAGTAGCAATGGAGCTAGTAAAAATACCTCAAAGGAGGGTAAAAAAAGAGCTTAAATGGTTTGAAAAGCTTAGATGGTTTTTATCTTCTGATGGATTTTTAGTAATAGGTGGAAGAGATGCTACCACCAATGAAATTATCGTGAAAAAGTATATGGAAAATAATGACATTTATCTTCACTCTGATATCCATGGAGCACCTTCCGTGGTGATAAAAAATCAAGGTAGAAGTATTCCTGAAATTACCATAAACGAAGCAGCATCATTTGCAGCATCATTCTCAAGTGCATGGGTTAAGGGTTTTGGATCCCAGGATGTGTACTGGGTTTTTCCTCATCAGGTCTCAAAAACCCCAGAATCTGGGGAATTTGTTGCAAAAGGAGCTTTCATAATTAGGGGTGGGAGAAATTACATAAGAGGCGCACCTATTATAATTGCCGTGGGCATGGTTGATTATGAAGGAGAAAGAATAATGGCAGGGCCACTAGAAGCTCTTAAAAAACACTCAAAAGACTATGTACTGATCAAACCAGGTTATACCAAAAAAGAAACCATAGCTAAAGAAATACTAAGAAAAATTGACAAAGAGGGTATTTTAACCCTTGAGGATGTAATAAGAGTTTTACCATCAGGGAAATGCGATTTAGTCAAATTGTGAATTTATTTCAATAAATATCTCTAAAAAAAACTTGTAAATAAATGATTCATAAATTATATATCTTTTTTTATAAATATAAGGATTAAAAATTAAATATTATTCCATTTGTCCTTATTTCGGGTCATGTTTCAGTTTCTTTTTCAATAAAAAGTTTATATCAATTAAATATTTCCCTTCACCATCAGAAACTATTACAGAGTCTTTCTCAAGGAGTGGAGTTAGATTAACCTCATATATTCCAGGTCTTCTTACCATAATAGTCTCAATAGACTCTCCTTTAATCTCTTCCATCTTTCTTTCACTTTTTTTATGAAATTCAAAAAACTTGCTTCCACACTCTGGGCATCCCTTTAGAATATCTTCCGAACTTCCCTTAAACTCAGCACCACATTTAATGCATCGATGCACCAGAATCACCGATATCAGCTATCATGGATAAAAAGTTTGATTTCTTCTTAACAGTCTTCATAAGATTTGCAGGACCTATAATGGTCAAACCCACGGTTTTTTTCTTTGATAATCCGAAAAATATTTTTTCGTCTTTTTCAAGAGTATATATATCGATTCCCACAAAGTTTTCAATATCTATCTCTCTCATTGTAGCTTCGATGAGTTCAGCTTCTTCAGAAGGACTTAATCCACCTTCTATAACCAAAACATCTCCTTTTTTTACTTTATTAACGATCATAGAGACTTTTTCCATGCTCGTCCGTGATACCAGAGCATCCGAAGATAGAAAATCCATTTTTAACTCATTCATTTTCATCCCCTATTCCAATTATTTAAACTTTTTGACCATTGATACATAAAGCTCTCCTGTGTTCTCACCATGCAATGCAGAAAGGGGTACCACTACATGTTGGGGAAATACTGAGATTATCCTTTCTGGAGAAGCTTCAGGAAGATCTATTTTATTTGCAACTATGACAAACGGAATTTTCCTTGCTTCTAAATTGCCAATTATGGTTATATTTGCTTGGGTAAGTGGATCCATTGTGGCGTCCATAATCAAAAGAACACCAGTTACATCATCTAACCATTTTATAGCTTCTATTATGCCTTTTGTTGCTTCCTTTGCCCTTTCTTTTGCCTCTGCTTCAGATAGGCCATGTTCAAGGAAATTTTTGTAATCAACCTTAGTTGCTATTCCAGGTGTATCAATTATATCAAAGTCAAGTTCAACACCATCATGAACTATGCTTACACGTTCCTGTCTATAAACATTCCGTGTCTCGTGTGGGATATCAGAAACTATTCCAATAGGTTTTCCTATCCAATCAGTTGCCATCGTATTTGCCAATGTAGTTTTTCCAGAGTTTGGATGGCCGTAAAGTCCTATTTTCAATTTTTTATCTCTTCTCAATAATTTATTTAAAAATCTTCTAAAAAAGTTACGCATCTTTATCACTTTTTGTAATTTCAGGTTCATTCACGGTACAGTTGACCAGGTTCAAGTATAACAACCCTAATTTTCGAATCAGCTGCTTCAACTCGCTCTGCAAATTCTGTTGGTTCTTGTTGAATCACTGGAAAAGTATTGTAGTGCATTGGAATCACAATTTCAGGATTAATCCATTGGGCTGCGATTGCTGCATCCTTAGGGCCCATTGTGTATCTATCACCGATTGGTATCAATGCAATATCTGGTTGATATATTTCGCCTATTACTTCACGCATATCAACAAATATTCCAGTATCTCCTGAATGATATATCTTTCTTCCATTTTCAAGTTTGATTATGTATCCTGATGCACTTCCTCCTGCCCCGATTTCATCTATGAAATCCATGTCTGAGGAATGTTTTGCGTCTACCATATTTATTTCAATATCATATAGTTTTATGGATCCTCCGATATTTATTCCCTGAGAATCGAAACCTTGTCTCGCAAGATATACTGAATGTTCATGATTTCCAACTATAATGGCTCCTGTTCTATTTGCTATTTCCATGGTATCTCCAAAATGATCAGCATGTCCATGTGTCACACATATAATATCTGCATCAAGTTCCTCAACTGTTAGGGGGCATGCAGGATTGTTACTTACAAAAGGATCTATAAGAATTTTTAAATTTTCCCTAGATATTAGTTCAAACGCAGAATGTCCAAGCCACCTCAATTTCAAACATTTTCCTCCAAATTAATGACCTTAGAAAGTTCCCATGCTTCTCCAAATAATCTTTCAATCTCTTCAATGGATCTCTGATCTTTATACACCACCCCCACCTCAAAACTCTCGTATATGGGATCTGTGGATATGATCAAACCATTTGAATCATCTGAAACAACTGTCACTGTATGAACATGAGGCATAGTTCTTATCTCAACATTTTTATCCAATAAAAGTCTTATTAGCTCTACAGATGCATCATCATCAAGACTAGCCTCTTGTATAATCATTCTACTTTCTAGATCCATGAATTTCTTTAAAACACCTACATCGATGTTTCTAACCCATGGATACATCATCAGTACTTTATTTTCTGCTTTTAAAATCGTGTCTTTCATAGCTTCCTGTACATCTTCTGCGTCAAATGACCATATTATGGTTGGTTCTTTAGATTCTGATTTAATTTGGTTTAAAGTCCCTTTAAACGAATCTAACCTTTCTTCTATCAGTTCTTCCACATCTTTAGCATGTTTTATGTAATCTTCTTTTAACTTACTCAATCTGTCTTTTACATATCGATCCTCTTTCTTCTTTACTGGTGTTATAGTTTTTAACTCTTTAGGTGCTACAGCAGGAGCCTCCTGCTTCTTAACCTTCTCTTCTGCTATAGGAGGAGCTTCTGTTTTTTCTGCTGGTTTAGGAGAGATTCCAGGTTTCATTGGGGGTTCTTCTTTTGGTTTTGGAGTTATTTTGAGCGCTGTTTTTGGCTCTGTTTTCACGGGTTTGGTGGTTTCTTTCGTTGCCTTTTTAACAGTTTCAATAGATTCATCTTTAACCTTTGCTTTTGGTTTTATTTCCTTGGGTTTGGGTTCTGATTTCATGGCTTTTCTAATTCTTTCTGTGGCTTTGGGTAACCCCACTTTAGCAGTTTGCATTTCCATTTTAGGGACTGATTTTCTAAATTCACCGAAATCTACTTTGGTGCCAAATATTATCACTAAAATAAGCCCAAAAACTGAAGCAATTAATCCCATAAAGAAATACAACAAATTTGGAGGGGTTGAAAATCCAAAAGACATAGAATAAACTCCTGTGATTACCAAAAATACCCCTAGAAAAACGATGATTAAATTGATCATAAGACGCCTCTTAATAATTATATTATTTTCACATATAAATTTAAAGGTTCTAATTTGCCAGTTTCATTATGATTTCTGCTGCATATTCTGTTCCTCTGTACTTTGAAAATTGTTTTTTAGTGGCTTCTTGTTTTTTACTGGCTTCTATTTTTATTTTCAAACTATTATTATGTAGCATATTATTTATATCTTTTGCAAAGCCTTGAGGACTTATTTTTTTTATTCCCCTAACAATTGATATTCCAAATTTCTCCATATTCCTAGCATTTCTTATTTGTTCAGGATGATTTTTTATAGGAACAATAATATTAGGAATTCCGAGACATGCTATCTCCATGGTAGTTGTATGTCCTGCAAGACTTATCACAACATCTGAAAGCTTCATCCACTCCATTAAATCATCCAAAAACTTCTTTTTAATTATTCTACTTGAATCAGGGATAAGATCATGCTGTATTTGGGGACCAGTTACCATTATTATCTGTTCACATTCCACCATATCAGATGCCTCATAGACCAGCTTAAGTAACTTCTTTCCAAATTCACTTCCCCCCACTGTCACTAGGACTATCCGTTCTTTATGATCAAATCCAAATTTATCTCTTAGTTCTTTCTTGCTAGGGATTAGTTTTGGACTTTTTTTAAGAAAAGGACCAGTAAAAAATACATTGTCTTTTAATTTGGGAGGTATTTCAATAGAACCTTTAATATCAGGCACTATAATCCCATTGCAAATATTCAATGCCTCTATAATAAACCTTTCCAGCCCATTTTCAATATATTGAACCTTTTTATCTTCAGGATAAATCTTTGAGAAATTAAGTGTCAGTTCATTTGAAACCATGATACATGGTATGCCAAGAATTTTACAAGTTACAGGCACAGAATAATGGGAATCAGCTATAACAATGTCTGGTTTAAAGTCTTTTACGATTTTTGATTCATAATACATGCTTTTTAAAAAAATAAAAGGAAGGTCCATTGACCTTCCCACAGTGTATTTAATATCTAACTCACCGTCATCACCATAAAACTTCATTTCTGGTAATTTTGAAGTTTTAAAAATTTTATTTTTGGATAGCATTTCATAACCCATACCATAACTTGCAAAAGCAACTTCTACACCTTTTTCTTGGAGTTTTCGAGCCAATGACATGCATCTTGAAGCATGCCCTAATCCTATGCCACAGGGTACTAAAAGTACCTTCATAATGAAGTCCTCTTGTAATTTGAATCAAAATGATCAGTTTTTAAAGGAAATGGAAACAAAAAATCTAAATAAAAGATTAGGTATCTCCATATATTCACGTCCTTATTCTTTTCCTTATTTTATTTCTTTTATTCCTAGAAAAGGTTATATATTAACTTCATATAAATGTAGTAGAAGAGGGTTTTTAATGAATTTTTTGAAAGATGAAATGGGACAAGGGTCTGCTGAGTATATTTTAATTTTTGGCGGTGTCATAGTTTTGTCAATACTTTCACTCTTGATCTACCGACAATATATACAAAATTTCAATCCTATAAATGCTGCACAAGATTTAGAAAATGTAAGAAACAATGTGGCTTCCCCTTAACTAATAATATCAAAACTAATAAATAATAAAATTAATAGAGAATAGGGTGCTAGATTTTTAGTGATTTTTTAAGAGTTATTATGGTTTGTTTTTTGTTTTTGGACGTGTTTTTGAAATTGGTTTGTAAAAATGCATTTATACATATTTATTATAGTTTTTAAAGAATTTT
>Ga0194111_10001762_pt1 | contig 26603 bp, 21 predicted proteins | sample TA2KigC300mmetaG_FD_146194 | JGI IMG/M metagenome (GOLD analysis project Ga0194111, IMG submission 146194) | Freshwater microbial communities from Lake Tanganyika, Tanzania - TA2015033 Kigoma Deep Cast 300m | ecosystem: Environmental > Aquatic > Freshwater > Lake | place: Tanzania: Lake... | reverse complement strand
CAACCCGAACCACCACCCCCCCCCCCACACCCACCCCCGCCCCGAGGAGACGCCCGGCGCCGCTTCCGACGCCACCGCCCCTGTCCCGGTCCCATCGCCCCCGCCGCGGCGCCACACCCTCAAGCCGCACCCCAACGCGAGCACCGCAAACAGCCCAAGGCCAACCGACCAAACATCCGCCTGCGCGCTCCGCGAGAAGTGGGGCTCGATCAGAACCGGATAGCTGGCGAGGGCAACCAGTGACCCCGCATTCGACAACGCATACAGGGGATAGGGGCTACGGCTCGGATAGACCCGGCCACGGCAAGATGAACCGCGCGATCAGCGGCTGCACCAGAAAGAGCAAGAACGCACCGCTGAAGATCGTCAGACCAAAGGCCAGCATGGACCAGGATGACCCGCCGCGTTACGGCCGCTCGTCCGCTACCGGCGCCGGCCCGACGCGCACGTGCACCTGCGCCATCGCCTTCGACCCGTGTTCATTGACCCGCTCGACCCGGGCCAGATAGTCGCCCGGTTCACGGTAGCCATGTTCCGTCACGGCATAACCGTCAGGAGCGTGCACCTGCGCGTTGCCGTCGGACTTGATCCGGGCACGGGCGCCGTCCCACAGCTCGACCTCCTCCGTCTCGCCGAGGTCAAGGTCGACCGTCCGCGGCAACGCGCCCTCCGCAGGGCGTGCCGGGGCCGGTCGATTGTTGTGCCGGTCCCGCTGCTCGGCCGGACGCGTCAACAACGGCGCTTCCCCAGGCGCCGCTCGAACGACGATCGGCCGGTCGGCCGTGCCCCTGGCCGTCACCGCCCGGCGCTCCGTCTGGGAGTAGGTCCCGCCGTGGAGCATCAGTTCGTCGCCCGGTTCGAGCGCGTTGGCCAGTCGCTCGAAGGCCTCCTCCGCACCCGCCTCGATCGTGGCGGGAAACACCTCGTAGGTCCTGGCCTGAATCGTCACCGGACCCCGCGGGGGACCGATCACCGCCAGCGTGAGTAGGGCGACCTGTAGCCCGAGCCAAGGTGGTTTCATAGCGCATCGTTCCGGGCCGGCCAACCCCGGGCCGACTTCGAGCCGCGCTGCCCATCCAGCGCCGGCCGGGAACTGGCCGCATCGTCCTTGGAACGATGCGGACAGTCAAACCTTGATCCGACCGCTGCACCCAGCCCATACTCGATGCGCATGAGCCTGTCGTGCTCCTCTGCAGCCGGCGGTCGCCGCTGCCAGCCACACCGCGCCGCGCCACTGCCTGGACGGCTCGGCTGCCAGCAGTCTGCTCGACGCCACACCCCACTGAACATGCCCTGAACATGCCGCTCGAAACCGCACCCTTCGGTCATCTGCCCAACGGCAAACCGGTCCAACTCCACACCCTGTCCAACCGCCACGGGATGCGAGTGAACGTGGCCGAGTACGGCCTTATCGTCACGCAACTCGAAGTCCCCGACCGCCACGGTGCGAGCGCGAATGTCGTGCTTGGGTTCGAGCATCTCGAACGCTACCTCGCGGGGCACCCGCACTTTGGGGCGATCGCCGGACGAGTCGCCAACCGCATCGCTCACGCCCAATTCACCCTCGACGGCCAAACCTATCCCCTGGCCCAAAACCACGGTCCCCACCACCTCCACGGCGGCGTCCGGGCCTTTGACAAGCAACTCTGGAGCGCCCGCCCCGATTCCCGCCCCGATGCGGCTGCTGCGCTCGCCTTCTCCTACACCAGCCCGCATGGCGAGGAAGGTTACCCGGGGAACTTGTCCGTCACGGTGGTCTATACATTGACTGAAGCGAACGAGCTGCGACTCGACTTCACCGCCACCACCGATCGGCCCACCCCGGTCAACCTCACCAACCACAGTTACTTTAACCTGGCCGGCGCGGGCGACATCCTCGGCCACGAACTCTGGCTGGCGGCGGACTACTACACCCCCACCGACCGCGAGCTGATCCCGACCGGCGAAATCCGCCGGGTCAAAGGCACACCGTTGGACTTCACGCAGCCCGCACCGATCGGCGCGCGCTACCAACAGACCGGCCTTACCCCCCCCGGTTACGACCATAACTTCGTCTTGGCCAGCGGCGCGCAGGCGCCGGTCCTGGCCGCTTGCGTCGTTCACGCCCAGAGCGGTCGCGTCCTCGAGGTGCTCACCACCGAGCCCGGCATCCAGCTCTACACCGCCAACGGACTCGATGGCTCCATCGTCGGTACGGGAGGAGTCCCTTACCCGCGCTACGCCGGCCTGTGCCTCGAAACGCAGCATTTCCCAGACTCCGTTCACCACCCCCATTTCCCCTCCATCGTGCTGCGCCCGGGGGACTCTTACCGCACTACAACAGTCTTCAAGTTCTCGACCCGCTAAGCGGCATGGCGAAACGGCAGCGCCGGGCGACAAAGGCAGAGGCGCGCCGGTATCGCGGAAGCGACCGGGGTATCCTCGGCGGTACCGAAAACCTCAGAAACTCGTCGCTGTTTTTGACGCGATTGGGGAACACCGAAGACTGAACACTGAACACTGAACACCCGAACGGCCTGTCGTGTCGAAGGTCCGACAGAACAGGAGGGAGGGCAGAGGTGACGGACGAGGCAATGGGGTGCGCTAGGGCGCGTTCAGGGCGCGTGAGAGTGGGTTAGTGCGTTGGGATGGAAGGATGGACAGGAGCGGCCCGGATCTGGACCTGGGCGGCTGGAGCGCGGGGATCGGAGGGGTTTGCGGCCTGGGATGTCTCGTGGGGTTGAGGCGGTCTGGAATTGGGGCGGTAAAGTTGGGGCGGTAGAGTTTGACTCGATTCAGCGCCCCGGGTAATGGTTCGACGGTGAATGTCGTGGTGCAAGTGGTGGGTTGGGTGCGCGTGGCGCCGCTCCTCGGGGCGCTGGGGCTGCCTCTTGCGCTCTTGCACGGCGCCGATCGCGCGAAGTTCTCCGACAGCAAAGAAGCGCCCCTCTTACCGGAGGCGGCCACCAAGAACCCCTTCATCGAGCGGTCCCTCAGCGGATTGCCCGACCGGAACAGTTCGTTGGACGCCGCCAAGGCGATTCCGTTCTCGTCGGTCCAGCAAGCCCCGTTGACCAAGTCGCTCACCACGCGAGAGCGGGAGTTGCTCGAGGACCGCAGCAGTTGGATCCTGCGGACGCCGGGTGAGCTGGTGCTCAGCGAGGAAAACGCGAACAAGGCCTTCGGCGTCCGGGAATTCAAATTGGAGCTCAAAGACACCGCCGAGACGAGGCCGAAAGGGAACCTCGAGCGGTACTACGATCGGCTCGGCGAGAAGGAAACGGTGCGGCCGGAGGATTTTCTCAACGACCAAGCTGCCCGGCATTTCGGGTTGGCCGGTGCCGGTCGAGTGGATGCGCCTTTGGGGAATAGCGCGGAGGCGTTGCCAGGCGACGGCCGCCCGTCGTTGGGCGCGGTGGGTTCGCCGGTGTCGCTTCCTTTGCGTGACGGTCGACCCGGCGGCGGCGTGTTCGAGGCCAGCCGAGCCAGCATGAGAGAGATGTTCGGCGAGAACACCCGCACCCTATTCCAGCCGGCGCCCAACGGGCCGAACCTGACTCGTGACCTGCGCGAGCGCGCCGAGGATTTTCGCAAGAACGTGCTGGGGGTCGGTTCGGCCAGCCCCCTGGAAACGCGTGGGGCGTTGGTCGAGTCCCCCTTAGCGGGGCGGCTGGACCCCATCAACACCCAACCGGACCTAACGCGGCAGGAGCTGAACCCTGTGGTGGGCCGTGGGATCGCTGAGTTGACCGGCGCCACGTCGCCCGGAGCGCTCGATTCGCTCAAGCCGGCCAGCGCCTGGGGGCTAAAGCCTTCCTTCTCGGACGCCCTCTTGCCGCGCTCGTTCGGCCCTGCGGCAGGCCTGCGGGATCCCCTCGGCTCCGGCCTGGAACAACCGCGCGGGCCTGCTTTTTCGCCCACGATTCTCGAACTGCCGCGGCGCAGCTTCTAGGCGCCACGCCAACCCAGCACCTGCACCAGGGCCCCTACGGGCAGCGTCGTGCGGGCGGGTACCTCGACGAGGCCGTTGGCGGCGAGCAACGAGCTCAGAGCGTGGGAGGCCTGCAAGCCACTCGAACGTACTGCGGCGGTTGGGGCACACTGGACACGCATAAAATGAGGCCGCTCATCGTCGTTGGTAAGCGCTTCGGCCAAGTGACCCAGGCGGCCTGGGACCTCCATGGTCGGGTCCCCTTGCAGGTGTTGGAGCGCCGGCTGCACCAGCAGCACACAGGTGACGAAGGCCGACACCGGGTTGCCCGGCAAGCCCATGAGCCACTTGCCGCGCCAACCGCCGAACACGAACGGTTTGCCGGGGCGGACGTTGACCTGCCAGAAATCCAGCCGGCCACCCAGCGCTGTGAACGCGTCGCGAACATGGTCCTTGTCGCCCACCGAGACTCCCCCCGAGCTGACCACCAGATCGCACTCGTCGAAGGCGTGGCTGAGTGCTTGCATGGTGTCGGCGGCCGTGTCCGGCACCGGCGGGTAGAGGCGCGGCTTCGCCCCAACCTCGGCGCACAAGACGGTCAGGGCGGCCCGGTTGCTCTCGTATACCTGGCCCGGTCCGAGCGTCTGACCCACGGCGCGCAACTCGGAGCCCGTGGCCAACAACCCCACGACCGGTTGGCGGCCCACTTCGACCCGCGCGATGCCCAGGGCAGCCAAGGCAGCGATCTGACCCGCGCCCAGTCGTTGGCCGGGCGCCAGCAAGACTTGGCCACGCTGGATATCTCGCCCGCGGCATCGGATGTTCGTCGCCGGCCGCACGCGGCCCCGGAACACGATCCGGGCCGCCCCCCCCTGGGCGATGGCGGTGTCTTCCTGCATTACAACGGCATCCGTCCCTGGCGGGACGGCAGATCCTGTGAACACGCGCAGGCAATGGCCAGGGGCCAGTGGGGTGGAACTCGACTCGCCCGCGGCGATCGCTCCCACGCAGGGAAGCTCGACGGGGGTCGCGGGAGTCGCCTCAGCCAGGTCGACTGCGCGCACGGCATAGCCGTCTACGGCGCTGTTATCGAACCCGGGCAAGTCCATCGGCGCGAGGACTTCTTGGCGCAGGAACCGGCCGGCGGCCTGGGACAGGGGAACCGGCTCAGCCGGCAGGGGAATGAGGGCCGAGCGGACGCGGATCCGAGCTTGGGCAAGTTCGAGCACGGCCCAGGTGTAGCGGACCAGGACCGCGGGCGGAAGTCTGTTTTGCGGAGGCGGCATGCCACGTCGGCAAATATCGCTGGCTGTTTCGCTTTTGTCGGAAATATCCATTTGACATTCCGGGGCGAATTCCTAAACTGCCTCTGGTTTTACGATGACGTCGGCACGTTAACTAGGAGCTCTCTATGAAATATTTCGGTGGCTTTTGGACGAAGGCGGTAACGTGGGGTGCGGTGATCTGCGCCGCGGCGGTTCTTGGTTCGATGCAAGCCGCGCAGGGCACGGCCAAAGTGCGAGCGATCCGCGCCGGGTCGGCCCAGGTCACTTACGATGGCGCGACGTGGAGCACGTTGACCGTCGGTACGGAACTCCGCCAAGGCGCCAAGATCACCACGGATCAGACGGCGATTGTGGACTTGTTTTTGGGCGATAACGGCCCGGTGGTCCGCGTGACCCCTAGCACCACACTCGACCTGAATGTCCTGTCGATCGATCGGTCCAGCGGTGAGAAAGTGATCCAGACCGAATTGGGCCTCTCGAGCGGCCGCATCCTGGGCGTGGTCCGCAAACTGACCGCCGCCTCCCGTTACGAGATCAAGACGCCGAACGGCACCTGCGGTATCCGCGGCACCAAGTACGCCATCAACGTCAGCGGCCTGGTGATCGTCCTCGAAGGCACTGCCGATGTCTGGTACATCCCGCCGACCGAGACCCAGCCGATCAAGTACGAGGTCCCTGCTGGCTTCACCTTCGACCCCACCGGGAACAACAACCGCGGTGAAGTGGTCGAGACTCCTGCCAGCGTCCGAGCCGATTTAATCCGCGAGATCGAGGACTTCTACCGCATGGAAACCGCGGGTGAAAGGGTACAAATCTGGGTCCTGCCCCCCAAACAGGAGCTGACCACCGAGACGGTCGGTGCGGCGTCGCCGCCCTCGGAGTGACGGCAGCGTGAGTTGATCTCTCAACCCAGAGCGACCTCGAGTTGCTCTGGGTTTCTTCTTTTCCGTAAGCTGCCTTGAAAAGCCGGAGGGCCAAGACCATCCCGGTCCTGATCGCGGCGTCGGTCGTGGGCTTGGTCTGCCTGCTCCAGGGACTGCCGCGCCTTCTTCGAGTCCCGGACAAACCGGCGGAGTCCCACTTCGAGCTCTTCGAGCGCATCGAGTGGATGACGTACGACTGGCGCATGCGGCTCGCCAGCCGCACCGCGGGACCGGCGGCTACGAACCTGGTGGCCGTGTTCGTTGATGACGCGAACTTGGCCAGCATCAATGCGGCTTACGGGTACTACTGGCCTTGGCCGCGCCAGCTCTTCGGCCGCCTGATCCGTGAACTCAAGGCCCAGGGGGCCCACGCCATCGCCTCGGACATCTTCTTCCTCGAACGCCATGCGGATTTCGCCGAGACGCGCGCGGTTTTGCCTAGCGGCGAGACGGTGAGCTCCGACGCCTTCTTCGGACAGCAACTGCGAGTTGCCGACAATGTGATCCTCGGTTGCCCCGGCGAGATTGTCGGCGGCCGCTGGCAGGCTGTAGCGCCGCCCGACCTGTTCCGGACCAACGCGGTCGCCCTGGGCTATGCCTCGACGGACCGCGATCCGGATGGCGTGCTGCGTCGGGCGGCACCCTTCCGGGATGACCCGGTGCACGGGCGGATCTGGCACTTGGGGATTCGGTTGGCGGCGCTGGCGATGGGCCTGGACCTGGATCGGGCGACGGTTGCGAAGGAGCGGTTGGTCTTGCCGGGACCGGGCGGGGTCACGCGCGTGATCCCCCTGGATCCAGGCGGTTATTTGCTGATCGACTGGACCCTCGGCGTTTTCGACCCGCGCATTTTCAAACCCGCGCTCGAGGAGATCCTCGAGTTGGACAACGCCCGCCAGCAAGGCGAGGCCATCGAGTCGGTCCTGGCGGGCAGCCTGGTCTTCCTGGGCTCGATCGGTTCGGGTAGCAACATTTCGGATGTGGGGGCGACGCCGCTGGCCAAAGAGACCTACCTGGTCAGCAAGCACTGGAACGTGGCCAACGCCATCTTGTTGAATCGATTCGTTCGCCCGCCGGTCTGGTGGGCCGAATGCCTGGCGATCGTGCTCCTCGGCGCGGCCTCAGCGCGGGTGACGTGGCGCCTGAGGGCTTCCTGGGCATCGCTCGCGGTGGTGGGGTTGGCGATGGGCTACACGCTCGGCTGCGTGGGGCTGTTTTTGGGCTATCGGTACTGGCTGCCGCTCACCTGGCCCGTGCTTGGGGGCCTACTCCTGATGCACCTGGCGATGATCACCTACCGGGTCGTCTTCGAGCAGGCCGAACAACGCCGGGTCCGCTCGATCTTCTCTCGCATCGTCTCCCCGGACGTGGTCAATGAGCTGCTGGGGAAGGAGACCCTGGCCTTGGGCGGGGCCTTGCGCCCGGTCACGGTCCTGTTCGCCGACGTCCGCGGCTTCACGCAGATGACCGACGATAACCAGAAGCGCGCCGAGGCTTATGTCCAGCGCCATGGCTTGAGCGGCGCGGCCGCGGAGGCGGTGCTCGAACAGAACGCGCGGGAGACACTCGCCACGGTGAACCTCTACTTGGCGACCATCGCGGATCGCGTCAAGCAGCATGGCGGCACGCTCGACAAGTATATCGGCGACTGTGTCATGGCCTTCTGGGGCGCGCCGGTGGCCAACGAACGCCACGCGGTGGCCTGCGTCCGCGCCGCCCTCGACGCGCAACGCGCCCTCCACCAACTCAATCAGGAGCGGACCCAGGAAAACCGGCGGCGCGCCGCGGCCGAGCCCGCTGGGGGGGACGAGCGGCCGCCGTTGCCGGTGCTGAGCTTGGGCACCGGCATCAACACGGGCACGGTCACGGTGGGCTTGATGGGGTCGGATACGCACATCCTGAATTACACGGTCTTCGGGCGCGAGGTGAACCTGGCCAGTCGGCTCGAGAGCTTTTCCGGGCGAGGCCGCGTCATCGTTAGCGAGGCGACGTTTCGCGAGCTCGATCGGTGGGATCCGGGGCTGGCGTCCACCTGTGTTGCCTTGCCGCCGACTACCTTACGCGGGATCAGCCAGCCGGTGCAGATCTACGAGGTCCCCTGGCAAACACCGGCGTCGACCGTGGCTGACCCCTAGCCAGCGCCGCGGGCGGCTGGGGTTGGATTTTAGTGCTGGCAAACGGGGCGGCCTTGCTACAGTCGCCCCATGCGCACGGTGATATACCCCGGCAGCTTCGACCCGATCACCAACGGCCACCTGGACGTGATCGAGCGGGCGGCGCGTTTGTTCGATCGGGTGGTCGTGGCGGTGGCAGAGAGCGAGAGCAAGCAACCGCTCTTCAGCTTGGCACAGCGATTGGACCTGGTGGCCCGAGCGGTGGCGCACTGGCCGAAAGTCGAGACGGACAGCTTCAGCGGTCTGCTGGTGGACTACGCCGCGCGGCGCGGCGCCCACGTGATCATCCGCGGCCTGCGGGCGGTATCGGATTTCGAGTTCGAGTTCCAGTTAGCCCTCACCAACCGCCGCATGAACGAACACGTGGAAACGATCTTCATGATGCCCAAAGACACCTACACCTTCCTCAGCTCCAGGATCGTGAAGGAAGTGTCGCGGCTCGGCGGCAATGTGAGCGGGTTCGTCCCGCCGCATGTCGAGTCGGCGTTGAAGCGGCGTTTCGCTCGGCGGATGCGCCGCCCCCGAGCCGCAGCGAGGAGCGCCTGACCTCACTCTGCCTATGCCTTTACTGGTCAATCTGCGTCACCTGGCTACACACTCGCTGTCCCTGCGCGGCAGCCTCGAGCCCGCGGACCTCGACTGGGCTGACCTCGACCCGATGGTCCAGGTGGCGGACCCCCTCGAGTATGAAGCCGTCGTGCAACGGGTCTCGGGGGCGCTCCTGGTTCAGGGCCGGCTTGCCACGCGCTTGGCTTGTCAATGCGTGCGTTGCCTGAAGCCCTTCACGCGGGAGTTGACTGTGCCGGATTGGGTCTGTCATGTGCCCCTCGAGGGCGAGGACCGGGCGGCGGTGGTGCAGGACCAGGTGGACTTGACGGCCTACCTGCGCGAAGATATTTTGCTCGCGCTTCCGCAACATCCGTTGTGTGATCCGGGATGTCGCGGCCTGCCTCCTGTGCCGCCGGGACGCACCTCGAAGTGCAGCGGCGACCACCAAACCGAGGTCGAGTCATCGGCGTGGTCGGAATTGGACAAATTGAAGTTTTGAGAGAATCGCTATGGGTGTTCCGAAACGAAAGCCTTCGCATAGTCGGCAACGGCAGCGCCGCGCCTATAACAGTGTGTTGCGCCTGCCGCAGTTGGGCAAGTGCCCGCAGTGCGGCGAACCCTACGTGCCTCACCGCGTTTGTCCTGCCTGCGGATTCTACAAGGGCCGGCAGGTGGTCAACGTGACGGTGGGCGGTTAGCCGGGGGCCGGGGGCAGGGCGGTGGAGCGGCCAGACCGTCGCGCGGTCGTAGCGCTATGCGGATTGCAGTGGACGTCATGGGTGGCGACCATGGCAGTGGCGTGGTCGTCGAAGGGGCTCGGCTTGCCCTGCGCGCCTTCCCGCAGATCAGCGCGCTTTACCTCGTCGGCCAGCAGACGGAGATCAAGGCGGCATTGGCTCGAGCTCATGGCCACGGCCACACCCCCGCCCACGCGCCTGACCACCGGCTTCAGATCGTGCACGCCAGCGAGGTCCTCACCATGGAGGACAAACCGCTGCTCGCTTTGCGCCGCAAGAAAGACTGCTCGATCGTGCGGGCGGTTGAGTTGATCAAAGACGGCCGCGCCGAGGCAATGATCTCCCCCGGCAACACCGGGGGGGTGGTGACGGCTTCGACGATCAAACTGCGACCGCTCGAGGCCGTCGAGCGGCCAGCCATCGCGGCCGTGATTCCGGCCCCCGACAACGAGTTCGTCTTGGTGGACGCCGGGGCGAATGTCGAGTGCCGGGCGGCGCACCTGCTGCAGTTCGCCATCATGGGGAGCGTTTATTCGCGCGAGATCCTCGGGTACAACCGCCCGCGGGTGGGGTTGTTAAGCGTGGGTACGGAAGATGTCAAGGGCAACGACTTGACGCAGGAGACCTTCAAGCTGTGCAAGCAGGTGGACTTGCATTTCATCGGGAATGTCGAGGGCCATGATTTGTTCGATAACCGTGTCGACGTGGTCGTGTGCGACGGTTTTGTGGGGAACATCGTGCTTAAGACCTGTGAGAGCCTGGCCCGCAGCATCTTCCGCTGGCTCAAGCAGGAACTGACCAAGAACCCCAAACGCCAACTCGGCGCCCTCCTGGCCAAGGGCGCCTTCCGCACCATCAAACTGCGCATCGATTCCGAGTCCCACGGCGGCGCGCCCTTGCTCGGGCTCAACGGGCAGGTTGTCATTGCCCACGGCTCTTCGCGCGAGCGCGCGATCGTGAATGCCATCGGCCAAGCGGTGAAGGCTGTGCAGCACAAGGTCCACCAGGCCATCGCGCGCGAGATTGCGGCGAGCGTCCAGCGCTTGCGGCCGCAGCCGCGCTTGGCCGATCCGCTGGCGGCATGAATGCGCCGACGCCCAACCGCTTCCGCAACCCGCGAGCCAAGCACAACTACCTCGGCCAAAGCTGCTCGATCGTCGCCGTGGGTTCTTATGTGCCGGAGCGCATCCTGACCAACGCCGAGCTGGAACGGTTGGTCGAGACCTCGGACGACTGGATTACCACGCGCACCGGGATCAAGGAGCGGCGGATCGCCGCGGCTGACCAGGCCACCTCGGATTTGGCGGCCCGCGCGGCCCTCAAGGCCCTGAGTAGCGGCGGCGTCGCACCCGCCCAACTCGACCTGATCATTGTAGCGACGGTGACGCCCGACATGCCGTTCCCCTCGACGGCCTGCCTGGTCCAACAGAAGATCGGCGCCACGCGCGCCGCGGCCTTCGATCTCGAGGCGGCTTGCTCGGGCTTCATTTACGCGCTCGAGGTCGGCCAGCAATTCATCATGTCGCGCACGTACGAGACCGTGCTGGTGATCGGGGCGGAAAAACTCTCGAGCATCGTGGACTGGACGGACCGCAACACTTGCGTCTTGTTTGGCGACGGAGCGGGCGCGGCCATCCTACAGAACCGTCCCAACGCGCACGGGTTGCTCACGGCGTACATGGCGGCGGACGGGAGCAAGGGTAACGTCTTGTGCGTGCCGGGCGGGGGCAGTCGCCAGCCCGCCTCCGCGAACTCGGTCGCCAACCGGCTCCACTACCTGCGCATGGACGGGAAGGAGACTTTCAAGAATGCGGTGCAGGCGATGCACCTCGCCGCCCGGGAAGCGCTGCAACGGTGCGAGTTGGACATCTCGCAGATCACCTGCATCATTCCTCACCAGGCCAACCGGCGTATCATCGACGCCGTCGCCGAGCGCGTAGGCGCCCGTCCGGACCAGCTCTTTGTGAACCTCGAGAAGTACGGCAACACCTCGGCCGCTTCGGTCGCCATTGCGCTCGACGAAGCCGTCGTCGCCGGGCGGATCCGGCGTGGCGACCTGGTGTTGTTGTTGGTCTTCGGCGCCGGGTTCACCTGGGGTGCCGCGGTCATCGAGTGGTGAGCCCGCTGCCGGTCGGCGCGCCGCCGCGCGCGCCCGGAACACAAGGATTGACGGGAATGATTCTTGTGCTAACTTGCGAAGGGTTTGTATGGCAACGAGTAAAGTCGATCGATCAGGCGTTTTTGAACCCGTCACGGTGGAGGCGCACAAGACCCGTCTCCTGCTCTCCGCCAAAGAGGTCGTCGTCCGTCCCAATGGCCTCGAGTTCCTGTCGCCGCACCCGATTGCGTTGTGGACCGAAGTGACGGTGGACCTGCGTTCGCCCGTCGACGCTCGCCCCGTGCGGGGCGGCGGAGTGGTGGTCGACTGCACCGGCAACCGCCATGCCGGGTACGTGGTCAGCCTGGTGCTCATGAACCTCACGCGCCAATCCCAGGAGCGCTTGCGCGAGCTCGCGGTTTGCCGGCATCCGGCGGCAGACTAAAGGCGAGCCGACATGGACATCTTCTTCAAGATCCTGCAGACCGCCGTCGATGGCGGCGCCTCCGACGTGCACATTAAGATCGGGGGACCGATCATCTTTCGCATCAACCGCCAATTGGTCGCCATCCAGGCGCCCGTACCCACCGAGGAATGGGTGAACAACGTGGTCGAGACCATCGTGCCGCGCCACGCCAAGGCGCGGTTGGAGGAGCAGCGGGAGGTCGATTTTTCCTATCACGTCCCGAACATCGGGCGCTTCCGGACCAACGTGTTTCAGCAAAAGGGCCAGTGGTGCTTGTCGATGCGGTACGTCAAGATCCGGGTGCCTAGTTTCGAAGAACTGCACCTGCTGGCGGTCCTCAAGAACATCGCCGAGGCCCCGCGCGGGATCGTCTTGGTCTCCGGCTCGACCGGCTGCGGCAAGTCCACCACGCTGGCGGCCATGGTCGAGCACATTAACGCCAGCCACAAGAAGCACATCATCACGCTCGAGGACCCCATCGAGTATGTGTTCGACGACAATCAGTCGGTGATCGAGCAACGGGAAATCGGGTTGGACTCGCTGTCGTTCGAGATGGGCCTCAAGCACATCCTGCGGCAGGACCCGGACATCATCATGATCGGTGAGATGCGGGACGCGGTCAGTTTCATGGCGGCCATTAACGCGGCCGACACCGGGCACCTCGTCCTCTCGACCCTCCACACCACCACCGCGTCGCAGGCCATGGGCCGGATTTTGGATTTCTTCAAACCCGATGAACGCGATCAGGTGCGCCGGCAGCTTGCGGCCACGCTGCGAGCGGTGGTCTGTCAGCGCATGGCCGCCATGGTGGGGGGCGGGGTGATTCCCGCGCTCGAGATCATGATCAACACGCCGACGGTGCGGAAGATGATCGAGGAGAACCGGCTCGAGAAACTGGCCGCGGCGATCGAAACCGGCGTGGACGACGGCATGCAGACCTTCAACCAGGCCCTCTTTAACCTCGTCAAGGGGGGCCAGGTCACGGAGAAGGAAGCCCTCGCCAAGGCCACCAACCCCCAAGCCCTCGAAATGAACTTCAAGGGCATCTTCCTGGACGAAGCGCGCCGGATCCTGACCTAGCCCGCCCGGCCGCCGCGGGCGGCGGGCGGGTTCAGTGCTGTTCTTCCTTCGCCTTCTTACTTTCGGCGATGACCTTCTGCTCGATCTCCTTCGGCATCTCTTCGTAGTGATCGAACTCCTCGGTGTGCGCCGCGCGTCCCCCGGTTAGCGAGCGCAGCACCGTCGAGTACTGATAGAGCTCCATGGCTGGCACCTGGGCGCGAATGAGCTGAAGGCCGCTCGCCGTGTCCATGCCCAGGATCTTGCCGCGGCGGCTCGACAAGTCGCCGATCACGTTGCCCATGGCGTCATCCGGCACGCGGATTTCGACCAGATGGATCGGCTCGAGCAGGCAGGGCCGCGCGGCGGTGAAGGCCTCGCGGAAGGCTTCCTTGCCCGCAATCTGGAAGGCGATGTCCTTCGAGTCCACCGGATGCATCTTGCCGTCGTAGAAGTCCACCTTCAAATCCGTGACGCGGTACCCCGCCAAGATCCCCTCGTTGCACGCCGCGTTCACGCCTTTTTCCACCGACGGCACAAACACGCGATCCACATTCTGGCCCGTGAGGGATTCCGTGAACTCGATGCCGTTGCCCCGCGCTTGGGGCTCGATCCGCATCCACACCTCAGCGAACTGGCCTGCGCCCCCGGTTTGTTTCTTGTGGCGGTACTTGGATTCGCCCCGGGACTTGATCGTCTCGCGGAACCGGATTTTGGGCGGCGCCAGGTCGAAGTCCACTTTGTAGCGGGACCGCAGCCTTTCCGAGACGACTTGCAGGTGCAATTCGCCTTGGCCCGAGACGACGGTTTGGCGCAGCTCGGAGTCCACCTGATAGACGAAGGTGGGGTCTTCATTGTGCAAGGCGGCCAAGCCCTGGGCGATCTTGTCTTCCTCGCCTTTCGCTTTGAGCTTGAGCGCGAAGTGGATGTTGGGCCTGGGGAACTGGACCTTGGGCAGTCGCACCCCGGCGCTGCCAGCGCAGAGGGTGTCGCCGGTGTGGGTGCCCTTGAGTTTCACGACGGCGCCAAGGTCGCCGGCGTTGAGGCTGGGCACCATTTGACGCTGCTCGCCATTGAGCACCGAGATCTGGCCGAAACGCTCGGTGATGTTCCGGTCCACATTGCGCAAGTCCATCCCGAAGCGCGCGGTGCCCGCGTACACCCGGAAGAACGACATCTCCCCAATGTGCGCCTCGCTCAGCGTCTTGAACACGTACACCGCCGCGTTGGGGTCCGTGAGTGCAAGCTCGACCGGGTTGCCGTTGCCGTCCACGGCGCCGACCGCTTGGCGGTCCACGGGCGAGGAGCCGTACTTGGCGATGAAATCCATCAGCCGGGCGACGCCCACATTGGTTTCCGCCGATGTGGCGAAGACGGGGATTAAGTTGGCTTGCTGCAGGGCCGTGTGCACGCCGGCCCGCAGTTCTTCCTCGGAGAGACCGCCCTGGTCGAAGAAGCGCTCCAACAACGTGTCGTCCGCCTCGGCAATCTGCTCGATCAACCCCTCGTGCAGCTTCTTGACCTGCTCCGCCAAAGCGCCCCCGGCGGGCGCCTCGGCAAACTTGCCGCTGCCGTCGGTGGTGTAGGTCATGACCTCGTTGCGCATGACGTCGAGCACCTGGTTGAACCCGGGGCCGGGGTTGACCGGCACCGACATGGGGAACACTTTCGGGCCGAACCGCTCCTTGAGTTGGGCCAAGATCGCCTCCCAGTTGGTGTGTTCCTTGTCCAGCATGTTGACCACGATCATCTTGGGCAGCCCGAAGTCGCTCGCGTACTGCCACACCTGGTTGGTCCCCAAACCGATCCCGTCCACCGGGTGCACCACCACCAACGCAAAATCGCACACCCGCAACGCCCCCAGCGCCTCGCTGATAAAATCCAGGTAGCCCGGCGTGTCGATCACGTTGAACTTCTTCCCCAACCACTCGCAGTGCAGCAACGACGCGTGGATCGAGATCTTCCGCTTCCGCTCGCTCTCGTGGTAATCGGACACCGTGGTGCCGTTGGCGATGCTGCCCAACCGCCCAATCAACCCGCTGCAGGCGAGCATCGCCTCGCTGAGCATCGTTTTGCCGCAGGTGGCGTGGCCGACGATGGCAAAGTTACGGATGTCGGCCGACGAATGTTCTTTCATAGTCCAGTGCTCTTGTTTCCGCGTTGCGAATACTAAGGTCGCCTGTTGTAAGGGAAAAAGACCTGGCCGCCAACAAAACTTCACAGAAAAATCGCCCCCGCCATCCAGCCACGGATAATGTTTGACACCCCCCCGCCGCCCGCCCTAGCTTCACCTCCTCAAGTATGGCTGAAAACGTTCCGAGCACACCCGCAGGGGCCGCCCCGCCTAAACCGGCCGAGGCCGCCAAAGTCCAGCCTAAGAAAGAGACCGTGCGCATTAGCCTGCCGCCGAAACCGACGGCTGCGCCGACCATCAAGATCCCGACGCCCGTCGCGGCGACCCCTACCGCCGCCGCGACCGCTGCGCCTGCGGGCCAAACCACACCCCCACCCGCCGCAGCGCCGCCACCTCCGCCACCACGCCCGCTGCCCGCGCCTGCCGCGCCTGCGGCGCCCTTGGCCTCTCGGCCGGCGCCGTCCGCGGTCCGGCCGGCCGCCGCTGCGTCTGGCATGAGTGGGTTGGACGTGGGGCTGGCGGTCGCCGCGGCGGTGTGTTGCGTCGCCGCGCTGGTCCGGGTGTTCCTCCTCGTCGGCCCTTAGGGGTGGGGGCGGTGGGGGTAACGGGGCGTGGGTTAGTTTGCTGCGGTGAATCGTTGCCTGGTTTGCGGGTGTCGATCTTCTCGGCCTGGTTGCTATGGAGTCTACCAACATTGTGCTGCTCAGTGACGCTACTTTCCGTGACGAAGTGCTCAATGCCCCCACCCCAGTCCTGGTGGATTTCTGGGCCGAATGGTGCGGTCCCTGCCGCATGATCACCCCGCTGCTGGATGATCTCGCCCTCGAGTACGACGGCCAAGTCAAAGTCACCAAAGTCAACGTGGACGAATTCCCTGGCCTCGCCGCCGAGTACCGCGTCGGCGCCGTGCCGACGCTCCTGCTCTTCAAGCAGGGCCGCGTCGAGGATGTCATCGTGGGCCTCAAGACCAAGCGCGACCTGCGCTCGAGCCTCGAGCGCGTGCTGACCCCCGCTTGATTTGCCCAGGCCGGGCGTGGGACGATCGGCCATGCAGCGGATCGTGACGCCTCAACGACTCGCCCGCCAGGCCGAGCACTACCACCAGCTCGCCAGCATGATCGCCGCGGGGATGGGTCTAGTGTCCGCCCTCGAACACACGCGCGCCAACGCCCAAGGCCCTTGGCGCCGCGCCCTCGACCAGCGACTGGCCCACCTCGCCCGGGGCGGCACGTTCGCCGAGGCCATGACCGTGGGCGCGGCCCGGCCGCCGGCGTTCGATCTGGCCCTGATCCGAGCTGGGGAACAAAGCGGCCGGTTGGATGACTGCCTCCGGTTACTCGCGGACACGTATCGGGGGCAAGCGAACCTCCTGCGTCAACTCGGCGCCGCCTTGGTCTACCCGTTGCTGCTGCTGCACGTGGCCGCCTTCGTGTTCCCGTTCCCCAGCCTGTTCCTCTCCGGTGACGTAGCCAGCTACCTGGTCCACTGCGCCAGCGTGCTCCTGCCTTTGTACGTCCTCGTGTTGCTGGCAACCTACGCGTTTCACAGCCAGCATGGGCCCACCTGGCGAGCCCGCCTCGAGGCGCTAACCGCCTTCATCCCACGCCTCGGTCCGGCTCGCCGCGAGCTAGCCCTCGCCCGACTCGCCGCGGCCCTCGAAGCCTTGCTAAGCGCGGGGGTCTCGATTCTCGAAGCCTGGGAGCTGGCGGCCGATGCCAGCGGGTCGCCCGCCCTCAGCCGCGCGGTGCGAGGTTGGCAACACCGATTGGCTGCCGGCGAGACGCCAGCCGACGCGCTCGACCACAGCCCCGAGTTCCCCGGGTTCTTTGCCCAAGCGTATCGAACGGGCGAGGTCAGCGGCACGCTTGACGATGCCCTACGGCGGTTGCACCGGTATTACCTCGAAGAGGGGACCCGCCGACTCCGCAGCTTCGCCGAGTGGCTCCCCCGTGGCGTCTATGCAGCGGTGGCGCTCTACGTGGCCTACCGTGTTTTGTCCTTCTGGTTGGGTTACTTTGGCCAATTGCAGAGTGTGCTCGGTCCTTAGTCATGAGTCACCGCGATGAACCACAAGCCCGTGGTAGGGTGGACAGTCCGCTGCGAACCGCGGCTGCCTGTGCCCACAGCGGTCTGCGGCGCGCAGAGGACTGCTTACCCTACCAGCCACTCGTCGTCTATCCCAGGCTCTCATCCGTACCCCCCCGGCCTCGCTAGCTCCCTGGCACGCGGCCAACCGGCCGGCCTGGGCCGGTCACTCAGACCGAGGTGGGCAAACTCCGGGCTCGGCGCAGCCGCGGTAGTGGCCCTAGGCTCGGCATATGACGCTGGCCGATTTGCTCACCGACGAAGCGCTGCGCGCGCACGAGTTCCCCGTCGCCGCCAAACAGGTCTTCTTAGCCCACGCCGGCGTGGCCCCGCTCCCACGCCGGGTGACCGAGGCCATTGCCGCATTCACGCGCGCTTGTGCAGAGGCGGACCAGGAAGCGGTTTTGTCGCCCGGTTTCTTCCAGGAACTGCGCCAACTCGGAGCCCGGTTGCTCGGGGCGCGTCCGGAGGAGATCGCGCTGGTGGGGCCCACCTCGCTGGCCTTGAGTTTCGTGGCGCAAGGTCTCTCCTTTCGTAAGCGCGACAACGTGGTCGTTTACTTCGAGGATTACCCGTCGAATGTCTATCCCTGGATGAACCTCGCCGCCCGCGGCTGTGAGGTGCGGTTCCTGAGCGTCCGCCAGTTGGGCCGGATCCGGACCGCCGAGGTGCTCGGCGCCGTGGACGAGCAGACCCGCTTGGTCGCCCTGGCCTCTTGTCACTTCGTTGCGGGTTGGCGGATCGATCTGGGCGAGATCGGCCAAGCCCTGCATGACCGTGGCATCCTCTTCTGCGTGGACGGCATCCAGACCCTGGGCGCGTTTCCAACGCCGGTCCAGCACATCGATTTCCTCGCTGCCGATGCCCATAAATGGCTGCTGGGCCCGTGCGCGGCCGGCCTGTTGTACGTGCGCCAGTCGGTGCAAGAGGCCCTGGCGCCCGTTGCGCTGGGCTGGCAAAACGTCCGCTGCCCCAACTACGTGGCCGAGGAAGACCTGGTCCTCAAGCCCGATGCGCGCCGCTACGAGGCCGGGAGCGCCAATCTCTTGGGCTTGGTCGGACTCAAAGCCGCCCTCGAACTGCTGCTCGAAATCGGCATCGACGCCATCGCCGCGCGCTTACTCGAACTGCGCGCTTTCCTCATCCGCGCCCTCCAGGACCGTGGCTACTCGGTCCTGTACCCCGACGCCCCTCCCGCCCACGCCAGCGCCATCGTCAGTTGCCATCGGCCGGGAACCGACCTGGCGGCCGTTCACCAGCGCCTCGCCGTGGCCGGCGTCCAGACCTCGCTGCGAGCCGACCGCACCGGCCGCCAGTACTTGCGTTTCTCGCCCCATTTCTACAACACCCAGCCAGAACTGGCTCGCGCCCTCGGCCTCCTGTAGGCGCGGCCCGCGCCCATCCCAAGCGCAAGCGGCATCGACGGCGCGGTGCATCTGGGCAAACCACCAGGCAGCCCGGCTCAGACGTCGTTGGGGGCGCATCGCGGCCTGAAGGCGGGTACCCCGGTCAAAGCTCAGTTCAAGTTGTCGGTCGAGCATGGTGTGCCTTTCAGTTTTTGCCCGCACCCTAGCACTTGGGGTGGGACAAAGACTGTCCTAGACTGATCTTGTCAAGGCTGCCGGCCCCTGCTTACCTTGCGCGTTCGAGCGAGCTTGCGATGGACTACAAAGACACACTGAACCTCCCGCGCACCGGCTTCCCCATGAAGGCGGACCTGGTCACGCGCGAACCCGAACGCCTGCAACGGTGGCAGACCGATCGCCTCTACGAGCAGATCCAGACGGCACGCTCCGGCGCCCCCAGGTTCGTCCTCCACGACGGCCCGCCTTTCGCCAATGGCGAAGTCCACATCGGCACAGCCTGGAACAAGATCCTCAAAGACATCGTCGTCAAGTTCAGGAGCCTGCGCGGCTGTTGCGCGCCTTACGTCCCGGGCTGGGATTGCCACGGGTTGCCCATCGAATTCAAGGTCAGCCAGCAACTGCGCCAGACCGATGCCGCGCCCGCGGACGCTGCCGCCCTGCGCCGGGCCTGCGAAACCTACGCCCGCAAGTTCATCGACCTGCAACGCACCCAGTTTCAGCGCCTGGGTGTGCTCGGAGACTGGGAGCGGCCTTACCTGACCCTGGAACCCGCCTACGAGGCGGCCGAGTTGCGCCTGTTCGCCGACCTTGTCGAGCGCGGTTTTGTGTATCGGGGGAAGAAACCGGTCTATTGGAGCATCCCTTGCCGGACGGCTCTAGCCGAGGCCGAGGTCGAGTACCAAGACCACGTCAGCCAGAGCGTCTACGTGAAGTTCCCGGTGATCGATCGGCCCAACACCTTCATCCTCATCTGGACCACCACCCCCTGGACCTTGCCCGCCAACCTCGCCGTCGCCTACAACTCGACCTTCAGCTACTCCCTGGTCCGCGTCAGCGTGGGCGACGACCAGGCCGAAGATTACCTGGTCTCGAGCCTCCTCCTCGGAGCCGTCGCAGCCCAGTGCCGCTGGGAAAACTACACCATCATCCGCAGCCTCGAAGGGGCGCACTTCACCGACCTCGCTTACCAACACCCGTTCTGCCCCCGCTCGGGCAAGCTGTTCCCCGGCGATGACTTCGTCGATAACCTCACCGGGACCGGCTTCGTTCACGTCGCCCCCGGCCACGGCCTCGAAGACTACGCCCTCGGCCGCCGCGTCGGCTTGCCCATCTACTCGCCCGTGGACGACCACGGGTGTTTCACCCTTACCGCCGACCTCCCCCGCGACCAGCAGATGCCGGCAGAGTTGCTGGGCAAGTCGATCCTCGAACACCACGGCGAGAGCGATGCCAACCGGGCTGTGCTCCACGCCCTGCGCGCTCAAAATGCCTTGGTCCATCACGAGCACTATCGCCACAGCTATCCCCATTGTTGGCGTAGCAAGACCCCGGTCATCTTCCGCGCTATGGATCAGTGGTTCATCCGCATCGATCACCCTGCTCCCAACCCCGCGCTGCCGACGGGTGCACCCGCCGAAAACCCGGACCTCGCGCCGGCCGCCGCCGCACCCAGCGAGCCTGCTACCCCGGCTGCGGACCCGACGTTCCGCCAACTTGCCCTGGCCGCCATCGATCAAGTGAACTGGATTCCCGCCTGGGGCAAGAGCCGCATCGAAGCCGCCGTCAAGGGCCGGCCCGATTGGTGCATCTCCCGGCAGCGTGTCTGGGGCGTTCCCATCCCCGCTTTTTATGACGCTGCGGGCAACCCGATTCTCGAACCGGAGATCGTGCGACGCGCCGCGCAACTCGTCGAGGAACGCGGCGGCAACGTCTGGTTCGAGCTGCCCCTGCCCGAACTGTGGGCACAGGTCAAACCGGCCACTTGGAGCGGACCTGACCCCACCGCCAAGTCGCTGGACACGCTGGACGTGTGGATCGATTCCGGCTCGTCCTCGCGCGCAGTGCTGATGCGTCGGCCCGAGTTGGCGGCCTCCAATCCCAACCAGCCGCCCACCCCCCTCGACTGGCAAGCGGACCTCTACCTGGAAGGTTCGGACCAACACCGCGGTTGGTTCCAATCCTCGCTGCTCCTCTCCCTCGCCGCCCATGGCGCGCCCCCCTACCGCACGGTCCTCACCCACGGCTTCATGGTGGATGCCGACCGCGAGAAGATCTCCAAAAGCAAGCAGGGCCAAGGCGGCTACGCCAAACCCCAAACCGTCGAGGCCTACCTCAAGAAATGGGGCGCCGATGTCCTGCGCCTCTGGGTCGCGTCCCAGGACTTCCGCAACGACGTGGTCGTGAGCGAAGAGCGCATCGGCAAGGTCGCCGAGACCTACCGCCTCATCCGCAACTCGCTCCGGTTCCAGCTCGCCAACCTCTACGACTTCGACCCCGCCCGCCACACCGTGGCCGACGACCGACTCACCGCCTTGGACCGTTGGATCCTCGACGAGTTTGCCCGCCTGGAAACCGACGTCCTCCAAGCCTACGAAGCGAGCGAGTTCCACGTCGTCTACCAGCGCCTGAGCCAATTCATCGCGGTCGAGCTCTCCGCGGTCTACCATGACGTCATCAAGGACCGGCTCTACACCGACCCCGCCGATGCACCTCGCCGCCGCGCCTCGCAAACGGCCTTGTACCGGCTGGTGACCGGCTTGTGCCAGATGCTCGGGCCCATCTTGGTCTTCACCGCCGACGAGGCCTGGGAGTTTGTCCCCGCCACCGGCGCCCAGTCCGTTCACCTGCTCGCCTGGGTGCCGCGCGCCTTCGCCCGGCCCGAGGCCGAACGCCATGCCTGGCAGCGACTGCTGCAACTTCGCGAGGCCGCCTTGCTCGAACTCGAACGGGCGCGACAAGCCAGACTCATCGGCAAGGCCCTCGAGGCCAAGCTAGTTCTGCGGGCCGATGCGAACTCCCTGGCCGTGGCTCGCGATCACGCGTCGGCTCTGCGCGAGTTGCTCAATGTCTCCCAACTCGAAGTTGAACCTGCCGATGCTGACGCAGCCTCGGCGTTCATCGTCGCCAAAGCGGACGGCCAGAAATGCGAGCGCTGCTGGCATTGGGAGCCCGACGTGGGCAGCCACGGCGACCATCCGACCCTCTGCCAGCGTTGCATCGCTGCGGTCGGCGGCGCGTGCCGATGAGAGCTAGGGATAGAGCACCGTCTGCGGGTAGGGCGCGCCGTCCTCTGCGCGCCGCTCGCTGCCGACCTACCGTTCCACCCGGCAATCCCGAAAGACCACTTGACCGTCGTGCGCATCGCCGCACTTGCCGGTGATGATCACCGCTTGCCCAACCTGCAGCAAAAGCCGCTCGCCCCGCTCGCCTGAGCGTGCGACCAGCAATCGACCTCGTTCTTTCGTGTAGACTGCGCGGTGTTCCTTCACGTAGTTGAATTGGCACACCACTGTGAAAGCCTGGTCTGGGACCTCCAGGACCACGTCATAGTTGCGGACGAGCAGCTTGGTATCGAATCGGTCAACCACGCCACGTACGCGGAACGTTCGCTTTGCGTACCGCGCGGTGGCACCCGACGGATCCTGCCGGAAATGGCCCGCCAAATCCGAGGCTGCGACCGTCTCGCCAGCCGCCAACGGCGGCAGTGTCGCCAGCGGCGGAGCCGGGGGCGACACCCGAGCCGGCGCTCCCGGTGAGCCGGCTCGAGCGGGAGGCGGCGCCGCCTGTTCCGCTTTAAGCCTGCGGTTCTCGACTTCGAGCCGTTCGAGCTCGCGTTGGGCTTGTTCGAGTTGCTGCCTGAGCCGCTCGACATCCTCGGCCTTCTGTTGGAGTTCGGCTGCTTGGGCTGGCGCTGGGGCTTGCGCCACGCTTTGCCACGGTGGACCAGCCAGCCAAACGCAAGTCGCCAGACCCAGTAGAATCGTTCGCATCATATTCGCCTTCGCAGCTCCCCCGCTGAGAGCGAGGGCTCCTGACCACCGCGCCTCGGACGACCGCCCTGGGCATCCAATTCGGGGGCTCGAAGGCTCGAAGGGCCCGGAGCGGGCTCCCTCCGCGTCGGGGGGCTCATCGCGGCCGGGTCGCGAGCTCTGACCTCTGCGTGGTTGGCTAGGAGTAGCCACACACCTCCCTGATACGCCGAGGGTTAGCCAGGCACAAGGCGAAAGACCAGGGGGGCTGTTCATTCTGGCGGGTTTTTGATTGTTGACAACACACCGATCCTGTCAGGAGGGGCGGGCATTCCCCCCTGGCACTCGGCCGAGAGCCCCACGCCGGAGTCGAACTCCCTCTCAGTCCCAAGTCCGGATTCTCAAGGTGGAAGTCGACACCCCACCGCCCCACCGAGTTCGTCAGAGCGTTGGAGCGTTGGAGAATGCGCCGGAGAATCCGCTTGAACCACGCTTCGCTCTCTCGTTACCCTCTGTATCCGGTTCCGATTCTCGGGCCGGGTTTCGGTTCGTGAGCCAATGTAGCTCAGTGGCAGAGCAACGGTTTCGTAAACCGTAGGTCGTCGGTTCGACCCCGACCATTGGCTCCATCTTCAACACCAAGGACTTACAACGCAGAATGAGGGGGCAATCCGTGCGCGAACTTGACAGGTTGCAACACTTGTGCAACACCTTGTTGCATGAAAACGCCTCGTTCGCGCAAAGACCGGTGGCCGCGGAAGGTCACCTGCGGCCGGGTCTGCGTCAGCGTCTACCGCCGCACCATGCCCAACGGCGAACCGGGCTTTATGGTGGCCAACTACGCTGGGGGTAGACGCCGATTCGACAGCTACCCCCAGGAGGGCGACGCTCTGGAAGCCGCCAACCGCCTCGCCCGACAACTGAGCGAGCGGGACGTGTTAACGGCTTCCATGACGCGGGCTCAGGCGGTCGAGTACGCCAGCGCCATCCAGGCCTTGAAGCCGCTGAACCTGGGTCTACCCTCCGCCGTGACCACTCTGGTCGAGGCGGTGAAGCTGGTGGGCGACCTGCCGGCGGTAGTTGCCGCCGCCAAGTTCTACGCCACTCGCCACAACCGGACGCTGCCCAAGCCCGTCCATGCTGTGGTGGCGGAACTTCTGCAGGTCAAAGAGGCGCGGGGTGCTTCGCCGCGGTACTTGGAGGACCTCCGGGCGCGGCTGAACCGGTTCGCGGTCGATTGCCAGCGCGATACGTGCAATGTCACAACATCCGACATTCAAGCGTGGCTGGACGGGTTGAAACTCAGCGCCCAGAATTACAGGAACTTCAGAACGGTCCTGAACACGCTGTTCGAGTTTGCCGTGGCCCGCAGTTACGCCAGCGACAACCCGGTTGAAAGGGTCGAGCGCGTGAAAGTCCGCAACGGTGAAATCAAGATCTACACGCCCGCCGAGATTGCCCGCTTGCTTGCGGCCGCTTCGCCTGACTTCCGGCCCTGCATCGCCCTCGGAGCGTTCGGTGGATTGCGCAGTTCGGAAATCGAGCGCCTTGACTGGTGCGATGTCCACCTGGCTGAAGGATTCATCGTCGTCGGTGCCACCAAGGCCAAAACGGCCGGGCGGCGGATTGTGCCGATCCATGACAACCTCACCGAGTGGTTGCACCCGTACGCCGGGCAGGAGGGCAAGGTGTGGACCGGCAGCCACGAGGAGTTCTACGAGGCGCAGCAGGCCACTGGCGCCGCAGCACGGCCGCCCGTTCGCTGGAAAAGCAATGCGCTGCGCCATAGCTACGCCAGCTACAGGTTCGCCCAAACCGCCGATGCCGGGCGAGTGGCTGGCGAACTGGGAAACAGCGCCGCCGTGGTCCACCGGCACTATCGCGAGCTCGTGAAACCTGTCGATGCGGAGCGGTGGTTCAACGTGGGGCCCGAAGCACCGGCCAACGTTGTGACTCTCACTGCTGACGCTAAGCGCTAACCGCCGCATGCCCCCGCTCCAGAAGGGATACACTGAAAAAGCAACCTATCTCACGCTCGGCCCGACACTGAACCCAGCCCCCTTCTTTGGCGCCCCCCTTCCAATAGAATAACGGTTGGTTTCGGGACTCCTAAACCTTTTGGTCAATGTCAACCAGCAGAGCCACCAAAACAGCCCACTCCGCAGATCCAGCCAGTGCCGAGGTCTCCTCGGCAAGCGCGAGCTCTCGTCCCTGGGGCGCCAGTCTGTGGGAGCATGCCTTGAAGCCACACCAACCTTCTGTCGAGTGTTTGGCGCAACTCGCAGCGATTCTCAGCACGGGCGCACAACTTAGCCCAACCGAGGCCGTCGAACGGGCTTGCGAAATCTGGCATGTAGCGCGCGAGAAGCTGAGCGACAAGAGCCGTGCCCTCATCATGAACTGGGTCAGAGCAATGGCGCCTCAGACCCAAATCCGACAACTGAGCGCACCAAGGGCATTCCCGGCTACGTTTGAGGAGTTCTTGAAGATTGTAGTCCGGGCCAAGACACCCGCCGACGCCACCAAACGCTTTCGAGACTTTCTTAAGGACAGAGTAGCAGAGAGTTACGAGGCTTCCGCCCATTCGCCGGCCCCCACTTCGATCGAAATGGACAACGAAGCCTTGAATTTGCTGGAGCAACTTCGTAGAGGCGGCTTCTCGAAAAATGAGTTCTGGGATTTCCTCAGCAGAGACTACCGAGCCTGGTGGAGCGAGCGCAGATCAAAGCAATGGAGCTTGGCGGGGCAGAAGTCTGCTGAGAAACGGGCGGCGAAGGCCGGGACGAAAGGGCAGGCGAAGGTTGACAGGCCGTCGAGGAATGGGCTTACAGTCAAAAGATAGCCTCCATTGCGCATTGATGTGACTTGACAGGCACGGTCACACCTTTGCACTGCCGGCCGTTCGATTCCGCTGCTTCAAGGAGTCGCCGATCCCCCCTCCTAGGACTCCCGCTGTTGGGAAATCGTTGCTCCCTTGGCGGCCGGGTCAACGAATTCCTTTCCACGTGGGCGCCGAAGAGCCCCGGTGTGCCCATGATACTTTGCTGGCAATGCAAACCAAATCATGTCAGTCGAAGGTTGAACCAGCCGATCAACCTGTTCTCGACAAACGTGGGTACGCGGCGCGCTGGAGTCTTTCTGTCCGCAGCGTCTCCAACCTGCTGGCAGCAGGCTTGCCGCACCTTGCGATCGGGAGGCGCCGCGTTCGGATCATCGTCTCTGAGGCCAATTCCTGGATGAGGGAGCGGTTTGAAACGCGGCGAATCGGTCGCTCCGAAGGAGCTCAAGCCTGCCACCGAACGGAACGGCCCCAGCATTAGTGCAAGGGTAACCCCGACTATGGCCCCCACGATTCCAACCGCCCTTCAAGCTGCGCTCGCCAACGCCCCCGCGGCAGGGCAAGGCGTCCACTCGTGGCTCCTGAGCGTAGCCAACAGCTTCAGAAACGCACATCTACCAGAGACCCAAGCTGTGTTGCACCTCCGCGCGAGCATGGCGCGCCCGCCTAAGCCGCCCAACGAAGTCGAGGTTGCCGTGGCGAAGGCGTATCGCGGAGCTGTTGGTCGAGCCCACGAGCGTCCGCGGGTGGCGCGGAATCGACATCCGGCGCGAGCTGCCCGAATGCACGAGCGCCGACGAACCGGAGGTTAGCTATGCCTGATCGCGACATCACTGCAAGTTTGACCGGCGAAAACCTTGATTGGCGGAGGGTCTCGGACGCTTCGGACGCTTGTTTCGCCGCCGCTCACGAAAATAGACCCGGGTGTGCTCATGAGAAGTGACCCACCTGGATGAAGGGCGGAGAGATTTCCTTTCCAGGGAGAGATCGGGTTCCGAGTAGGGAACG
>Ga0194111_10001759_pt1 | contig 26610 bp, 20 predicted proteins | sample TA2KigC300mmetaG_FD_146194 | JGI IMG/M metagenome (GOLD analysis project Ga0194111, IMG submission 146194) | Freshwater microbial communities from Lake Tanganyika, Tanzania - TA2015033 Kigoma Deep Cast 300m | ecosystem: Environmental > Aquatic > Freshwater > Lake | place: Tanzania: Lake... | reverse complement strand
CGCCTGGGACGCCATTACCATCGTAGCCGATGCCATGCGGAAGGCGGGCACCGACCCCAAGGCCCTGCGCGCCGCCATCGAGGGGACCAAGGGTTATGTGGGGATTTCGGGCACCTATAACCTGAGCCCCGAGGACCACAACGGCCTGGGTCTGGATTCCATGGTCATCATCCAGGTCCAGGACGGCAAGTTCAAGACGGCTAAATAGGGCCGGCTTCTCAGCCCAAAACCTAACCATTCAGGGGCCCGTCGCGGCGGGCCCCTGCCTCATTTCTCATTGCCATCCCCGTTTCCGCGCAAAGGATTTTCCCGCCTTCCGGTCATCGCATCTTTCATATTTTAGCCGGTTTGAGCAGCGTTTCGTGATATAATTTAACGCTGGTCCGGCAGGTGGAAAACTTGATAATATACTGGTGAATTGCGCCAGTTATGCTGATAATTGCAGGCATCCCTCGGGCCATGGCAGCCGGTGCGAACCTAAGTACAACGGTTCATAAATACGGCAACGTATTTCTTAACTCCGTGAAGATCACTTCCCCCTCACCCTGACCCCCCCCATTGGGGGAGAGGGGAAAAGATAGGACTGATTTGATGCTCTGCCATCATAAAAAACCCGGCGACCTAACCTACCCCCTCTCCACCCGCTTCGGGGGGAAAGGGTTGGGTGAGGGGGGCAATATATCACGTTACCGTATTTATGAAAAAAGGTACTGAGGGTGAAGGCGTAGGGTCCTCTTTTCACGGTTATTCACCTTGGCAGTCATTCATGGGCCTTCCCCCAACTTTGAACTTTGAACCTTGAACTTTTCGGAACAGGCAGGATTAAACCATGGGCTTATCAAGCAAGATGTTCCCGCAACCGTCTCGGGGCGCCGGCGCTTTCGCCCGCCAACTGGCTTATTTATTGATCTTCGGGGTGGCGCTGGCTTGGTGGGCGGCCGCCGGTCTGGCCGCGGCCCAGGAACAGCCCAAGTCAACCGCCAAAGACGGGTTCGACCCCAAGCAACACTTCACCGTCGTGAAGATCGAACCGGATGCCCGGGCCGAGGAGGTCAGGGTCTTTTTCAGCCAACCCCTCTTGCTTGAGAGCCTCCAGGGCAATCTGCGGCTGCTGCCCCGGGTCAAGATCGACTGGAACCGCACCAAGCTTGACCCCAAAGGGGTCTTGACGCTGCGGGGGGCTTTCCGGTACGGCGCCGGCTATCTCATTGCCCTGCCCGAAACCCTGAGGGTGGGGAACAAGACCTACCACAAAACGGTCAACTCTTTTTTCATGACCGACCGGCCCCCCAAGGTGGAATTCGTGGGGCCCCAGAGCGTCATCGAACGGGACAGCCGGCAGTTGCTGCACGTCCGGGCTCAGAACGTCAACAACCTGAGGTTTGAAGGGATCCGGGTGCCGCCTCTCTTGCTGCCCCTGGCCCTGGCGGTGGAAAAGTCCCCGGGCGACTGGGACCGCAGCCTCGATGACCTCAAGACCGCATCCGAAGGGTTCAAACCCTTTATCACCTCCCATAAGGATCTGGCCGAATTTGTCACCCCGCCCCTGGCCGAAAAGCAACTCTTTCCCGCGGCCGGCGAGAAGAACAAGCCCTGGGCGGTCACCCTGCCGTTGAGCTTCAGACAGGGCAAGGAGGCCGGCGCCCTGGAACTTATCCGGGTGCAGGACAACGAGGCCGGAAGCGTCGCGGCCACTCCGCCCCGGGTATTTGCAATCACCAATCTGGGCCTGACCTATAAACGCGGCCCACAAAATCTGCTCCTCTGGGTCACTTCGCTCAAGGCCGGGACGCCCGTGGCCGGGGCCCGGGTTATCGGCTTCACCCGGGACATGGAGGTCTTTTTCCTGGGGCGCACCAACTTAGACGGGGTGCTGCTCTTCGAATCCCATGACCTGGCGGGGTTGTCCCTCAAGAACCCCAAAAAATTGCAACCGGTAAAGCGGGTGGTAAACCGGGACGACCTGGTGGCGCTGATGGCCGGGACCGGCGACGACGTGGCCTTCATCCAGGTGACGCCCCAGGGCAACCTCAAGCCCCAGGGAATCTGGCAGGTGAAGGCCGGCGAAAAAATCCGCAACCTCAGGGGCAACGTGTTCACGGAACGGGGCGTCTACCGGCCCGGCGAAAAGGTCTTTTTCAAGGGCGCGGTCCGGGAATATGGCAATGGCCGCATTTTTCCCCCCAAGGGCGAGGTATGCGTTTTTGAGGTCATAAGCCCCAAAGGCGAGCAGGTCTTTACCAAGGAGGAGCGGACTTCGGATTTCGGCACGGCGGCCGGGGAAATCATGACCCAGAGTTACTGGCCCCTGGGGACCTACACCCTGAACCTGACTTATGGCCCGGAAACTCCTGCCGAAGCCGCCACTGCCGGTAAGGGCCGCCGGGGAGAGGACCCTTCGCTCAAGGGGAAGGAGACCGGCCCCAAAAACCAGGTGAGCGTCGCCTTTCAGCTGCAGGAGTTCAAGCCGCCCCGGCACTTCGTGGGCATCAACTTCCAGCAATTCACCCGGCCCCTGCAAGGTTACGTCAATCGGGGGGAGCAGCAATCTCCCTTTGTGCGGATCATTCTCGATGGCTCGTACTACGCCGGGGGGCAGGTCAAACACGGCCAGGTGCGCTGGAAGATTTTTCAGTCCAAGACCAGCTATCAGGTGCCGGGCTATGACAACTTCACCTTCGGTTATAGTAGCGAAGATCAGGGCGCGTTGATCGAGAGCGGCCAGGCCATTTTGGATGAGAAGGGGAGGGCGGAACTGGAGTTTCCCCTGGACCGTCAGGTCATGAACGGGCAGCACAGCCTCTCCGTGGTGGCCACCATCGTGGACTTCGACGGCCGGGCCGCGTCGGAAACCAAGGCTTTTCAAGTTACGCCGGACTTTTTGGTGGGCATCAGCCGCCACCCGGAGGAGGCCAGGGCCGATGAGGAGCAGGTCCTCACGGTTATGCTGACCAAGCCGGATGGTACGCGGATCAACCAGGGCGCCCTCCAGGCGGAAATCCTGCAAAAAAGCTGGGCCTACGTGGCCAAGCGCAACGAGCAGGGCGACCTCTATTGGGATGAGCAGGAAATCTGGCGCAAGACCGTGACCAGCGACCTCACCCTCACGAAAGGCGCGGTCGCCTTCCGGTTCGCTTTTGCCTGGGGCGGCCGCTATCTCCTGGCCTTTACCTACAAAGACGACGCCGGCCGCAGTTTCACTTCGGCCACGGCCTTTGAGGTGAACGGCGACAGCTACGCGTACGAAAACCGGGAACTGCCGTACCTGCCCCTGGCTCTGTCCGCGGACCAGCCCGCGTATAAGCCGGGAGAAACGGCCCGGCTCACGGCCCGGCCCCGGAGCCCGGTGTCCCGCTACCTGGTCACTCTGGAGCAGGAAGGCGTGCTGAAGTACGAGGTAATCACCCCGAAATCGGACGCCGATAACCTGGAAGTTCCCATCCGGGCCGAATATGCCCCCAACCTTTACGTCTCGGTCCTGGGACTGACGCCCCGGGGTGAATTCCCGGTGTACGCCGGCCACTACGATACCCAGGCTCCCAGCTTTTACTGGGGCACCCTCAACCTGCCGGTCCGCCACGACGTGGAAGGTCTCCAGGTCAAGATCAGCCCGGCGGTCAGGGAACTCAAGGCCGAGCCCGGGGCCAACGTGACCCTGGACTTCACCGTCCTCGCCCCCGCGGGCGGCGGGGTGGAAGCGGAGATGGCCGTGGCGGTGGTGGATGAAGCCGTCCTGGCCCTTACCGGGTTTAAAACTCCCACCCTGGAGTCCCTGACCAGGTTTGACCGCCCCTTGGAGGTGTTTACCGGGGAACTGCGCTCTTTCCTGGTCCACCAGACTCCCTTCTATCTTTCCAAGAACGAGCCCTTAACCGGCGGCGGCGGTCTGAGCGATGAGGTCATGTCCAAGCTCAGGCGGCGCTTCGAGGCAGTGGCTTATTTCAACCCCCGGGTGCGCACCGACGCCCAGGGACGGGCTCAGGTGACCTTCACCCTGCCCGACAATATGACCACCTACCGGATTTATGCCGTGGTCTTGGACCGGGGGAGCCGCTTTGCCAGCGTCGAGCGCCCGATGCTGGCCTTCAAGGACTTTTACCTGGAGCCCGGTCTGCCCGGGTTCTTCACCCGGGCAGACCAATTTAAGTTTCAGGTGGCCGCGTTCAACGCCACCGGCGAGACCGGGCCGGTTAAGTTCAGCGCCGTCGGGGATGGCGGGCTGTTTCTCACCGCGGCGGAGCCGAAAGAGCAGCTCAATCCCAAAGACAGCTTAAAGATCGAGGTCACCGGCCAGGCAGCCGCCAGCGGGCTGGCCGGCGCCCGTTTTGCCGGCCAATTCCAGGGGCGGACCGACGCGGTGGAACTCAAGCTGCGCATCAACTCCGGGCAGGTCCGGGACACCCAGGTGTGGTTCGGTTCCCTGTCCGGGACCACGGAGATCAAAGTTCCGCTTCCCGATTACCTGACCGGCGAACCGGCCGGACAGATTAACCCGGATGAGGTCAAGGCCATCCTGACCGTGGCCGGATCGCCCTTTTTGCGGATGACCGAGGCGATTCACTACCTCCTCAATTACCCGTATGGGTGCGTGGAACAGACCAGTTCCGGGGTCCTGGCCCTGGCGGCCCTCCGGGGAGCCATTCAGAAAGGGTTGGTTTCCGGGGTGAGCCTGCCCGAAACGGATAACTATCTGAACCGCGGGGTGCAGCGCATCCTGAGCCTCCAGACCGACTCCGGCGGCTTTGCCTACTGGCCGGGCCAGCGAGAACCTCACATCTGGGGCTCGATCTACGCCACCGCGGCCTTGAGTCTGGCGCGCCACCATGGGATCGCCGTGCCGGAAGATGCCCTGAACCAGGCCGCGGTGTTCCTGAAAGCCCAGATCCAGGAGGAAAAACGGTCCCCCGCCATCAAGGCCTTTGCCGCCTACGTCCTGGCCATCAACCAGACTCTGGACCGCGATACCCTTAACACCGCCAGCGCGCAATTTTCCCAGATGCACCGGGAGAGCAAAATCCTGGTGCTCTTGGCGGCCAGGCAAGCCGAGTTGCGGCCCTTGAAGGAACTCCAGGCCGACCTGAAACCGCTGTTGGGCGGCAAGGCCGAGGCGGCCCAGGACGATCCGGGTGATTTCCAGTGCCGTTTCCGCAGCCCGGCCCTGGCCCTCCTGGCGGCTCAGGCCATCCTGCCCGGGGACCCCCTCACCCAGGAGGAGGCGCTGATCCTCCTGGGCGGTTTGGACAACCAGGGCATCTGGACCTCCACGGCCGATACCGGCTGGGCCCTTCTGGCCCTGGGAAGCTACTTCAAGGATGCGAGCTTCGAAACCGCACCGGTTTCGATCGGCATCAGCCAGCCCGGCGTTCCCATCATTCAACGCCTCAAACTGGCCCCCAAGGGCTTTCGCACCATAGATCTTAGCCCCGAGGCCCTGCTCAAGAACCCGGTGGTCAAAGTTGATGGCCAGGCCGGCAAGACCTGGCTCTACAAGCTGGAGTTGACCGCCCCCCGGCTGGATATCGCCGGCGCCGGGGCCGCCAACGGTTTCAAGGTCCGGCGAGAAATCAAAAACACCGACGGCTCTGACGTTATCAAGGTGGGCGACCTGGTGAAAGTCACGGTCTTCATGGAGGTCGCCGGCAAGGGGCAGCGCTACGTGGTGCTGGATGACCCCCTGCCCGCGGGGCTGATGGCCCTCAATACGGCCTTCAAGACCGAGGAGCTTATCCCGGAGGGCGGCGAGCCGGAGCGCGACGACGACTTCGATTACGTCACCCGGGATGGGACCATCCGGTTTCGGCCCAATTATTTTGAGATCAGAGACGACCGGGTGCTGGCCTTCCGGGACCAGGTTTACGCCGGCTCCTACCGGTTTGAGTATTACTGCCGGGCCGTGTGCGAAGGCAAGTTTATGGCCCCCGCCACCCGGGTGGCGGCCATGTATTCGCCCGGAGTGCACGGCTACTCCCCCCAGGGAGAACTGACCGTCAAGGGGCGCTGATGCTTAAGTGGCTGCCATCGGGCCGTCTCGCCTGGCGCCTCACTGCGGCCCTGCTGGTTCTGACCGGCCTGGCCTGGCATTTTGAGGCCGCCTCGCGCCTTACCCCGGGGCTCCTTGAACCCAGGCCCGGCCCCCTGGTGCTGGACCGGACGGGCCGGGTCTTGCGCCTGGCGCCCGAGGCCCAGGGGGGCAAGCTCATCACCTTGCCCGAGGGCGCCGTCCCCCAACTCGTGGCCGCGGCCTTCGTGGCGGCGGAGGACCAGAGGTTCTGGCGCCATCCGGGCATCGACCCCCTGGCCATCCTCCGGGCCGCCATGAGCAACCTGAGCCACGGCCGCATCGTGTCCGGGGCTTCCACCCTCACCCAGCAACTGGCCCGCCTCACCTACCCCGGGCCCCGCAGTTATTATCGCAAGCTGGTGGAAATGGGCCGCAGCCTCAGGATGGAGCTGGTCCTCAGCAAGGACGAGATCATGCGGCGCTACCTCGACCGGGTCCCCCTGGGCAATAACCTCATGGGGGTGGAGGCCGGGGCCAATGCCTATTTCGGCAAAACCGCCTCCCAGTTGACCATAGGTGAAGCAGCAACCCTGGCCGCCCTGGTCAAAGCCCCGGGGGCCTTGAACCCCTATGGCCCGCACCGCGACCGCCTCCTGGCGCGGCAGCGCTGGGTTCTCTCCCGCCTGGCGCGGCTGGGATATCTCAGCCCCCAGGAACTCCAGACCCGGCACTCGGACCCCGTCAGGTTCCGGGGCAACGGCCCCCGCCCCCCGGCGTTCCCCTTCGAAGCCCCGCATTTCGTCAACCTGGTCCTGGCCCGGGAAAGACCGGCGGCCCCGGGTTCCCAGCGGATCAGGACGACCCTGGATCTGCCGCTCCAGCGGCGGGCCCAGGCCATCGTGGACTCGCACCGGACCCGGCTCCTGAAAGCCGGCGCCTCCCAGGCGGCCGCAGTGATCGTCGCCAACCGCGGGAGGGAAGTCATGGCCCTGGTGGGCTCCTGCGCCTATGGCCCCCGGGACCAGGGCTTCAACAACGGCGCCGCCGCCTGGCGCTCGCCGGGTTCCACCCTCAAGCCGTTTCTCTACGCCCTGGCCCTGGACCAGGGGTTCACGCCCGCCTCGGTGCTGGAGGACGTGGAACGGCGCTATCGCACTCCCCGGGGCGAGTTTATCCCGGCCAACTTCGATCGCGTGTCCCACGGCCCCATTTCTTTCCGGGAGGCCCTGGGCAATTCCCTGAACCTCTCCGCCGTCCACCTGCTCAACCTGATGGGACCGGAGACGTACTACGACGCCCTGGCCGGGCTGCAACTCATCAACCGCCCGCAATTCCCCCCGGAGCACTACGGCCTGGGCCTGGTGGTGGGCAACCCCGAAGTCAGTCTCCTGCAACTGGCCGCGGCTTACGCCTGCCTGGGGAACGGCGGGAGATTTGCGCCCCTGCGGTTCACCCTAAATTCGCCCCAAGAAGACGGGACGCCGGTTTTTTCTCCCGAGGCGGCCTTTATCATCAGCGACATCTTGAGCGACCCCATGGCCCGGACCCGCATCTTCGGCGGTTCCTCGGCCATGAACCCGCCTTACCGCATGGCCATCAAGACCGGGACCAGCACCCATTTCCGGGACTTGTGGGCCGTGGCCTACACCCCGGATTACACCCTGGCCGTGTGGGTGGGCAATTTCAACGGCCGGCCCACCGCGGATCTCAGCGGCGCCGGCGCCGCGGCCCCCATTGTGGCCGACCTGGCCGAGGCCCTGTTTGCCGGGAGTTCGCCGCCGGCGTTCAGGAAACCCGCCGGGGTCGCCACCGCCACGGTGTGCGCCTTCTCCGGCTTGAAACCCGGGCCGGGCTGCGTCCACCAGCGCCAAGAGCTGTTGATGGCCGGCGCCGAACCCCAGGCGGTCTGTTCCTATCACCACGCCCAGGAACCCTGGCACCGCATGCCCGCCAATTATGCCGGCTGGCTCCGCCAGCGCTTCGAGACGAGCGGAGCCGGCCGATTTCGCCTGGCCGACTTTGATCATGACCTGGGGAAAACCTTCCGGGGACCGGTGACCGCCAACTCTAAGGGCGCGGCCCAACCCCGCCGCCGGGGAGACGCCCTGGTCCTCGGCCTGCATCCGCCCCCCCCGGTCGGCGATCTCCCCCCGGCCAGGGACGGCGGCCTAGCGCTTCGGGTCAGCATCATCTACCCGCTGCCCGGGGACCGGTTTCTGTTGCCGCCTCGCGCCGAAGTCATCCGGGTGACTTCCAAGGCCCTGTGCCGGGACCCGCTCAACGCCGTCACCTGGTTCGTGGACGGCCGGGAAGTCGCCGCCACCGGCCCGCCCTATGAACTTCCCCTGGACTTATCCCGGGGCCGTCACCGGCTCACCGTGGTCGGGCCGGGCGGCCAGGGCGATGCCGTGGAGGTGGTCGTCCAATGAGGCCTGCCGCCCGGGGATAGACCGGTGAGCTTGACAGGCAGGCGTCGGCGGGATAACAATAAACCTTCGACTGCCCGACGTACCGGCCAAACCTTTTTTGATAACCATATAAGAGGTCAAGATCATGGAACTGTTATTTCGCCCCCGGCGCTTAAGACGGCGGGAACCCTTGCGGCGCATGGTGCGGGAGACGCATCTGCGCCCCGAAGACTTCATCTACCCCATGTTTGCGGCCCCGGGGAGCCGGGTGCGCCAGGAAGTGACTTCCATGCCCGGCGTCTGCCGCCTGTCCCCGGACCTGCTGGTGGAGGAGGCCAAAGCCGCCCTGGACGCGGGGGTGCCCGCGGTCCTCCTCTTCGGGCTGCCGGTTAAGAAAGACGACACCGGCTCCGAGGCCGCCTCCCCCAAGGGCGCGGTGCAGCAGGCGGTGCGGCTGCTCAAGAAAAAGCTGCCCGAACTGGTGGTGATCACCGACGTCTGCCTGTGCGGCTACACCTCCCACGGCCACTGCGGCTTGCTGTCCGGCCGGGAAGTGGACAACGACGCCACCCTGGAGGTCCTGGGCCAGGTGGCGGTGTCCCACGCCGAGGCCGGGGCCGACATGGTGGCGCCCTCGGACATGATGGACGGACGCATCGGGGCCATCCGGGAAGCCCTGGACGAGCGCGGCTTCGAGATGGCGCCCATCATGTCGTATGCGGTGAAATACGCCTCCAGTTTCTACGGCCCCTTCAGGGACGCGGCGGAGTCCGCCCCGGCCTTCGGGGACCGCCGGGCCTACCAGATGGACCCGGCCAACGCCCGGGAGGCCTTGCGCGAGGCGGCCCTGGACGTGGAGGAGGGCGCGGATATCCTCATGGTCAAGCCGGCCCTGCCGTACCTGGACATCATCGCCCAACTGGCCGCGGAGTTTGACCTCCCCCTGGCCGCCTACCAGGTGAGCGGCGAGTACGCCATGATCAAGGCCGCGGCCCAAAACGGCTGGCTGGACGAAACCGCGGTGATGCTGGAGTCGCTCCTCGCCATCAAGCGGGCCGGCGCGGATCTGATTTTGACTTATTTCGCCAAACAGGCCGCGGCGCTGCTGGGAAAAGCAAGGTAAGGCTACAGGAAAAGCAGATAAAAAGCACAGGCTGGAAGCCTGTGCTACCAAAGGCATAGGTTTTATCCGAGTTCACAGATAGATCCTATCTTGAATCTTTGGGTTAACTATATGGGCTTCTATGGAAAAGGGACAAAAACTAACCGGAAAAACCCTGGTAGCACAGGCTTCCAGCCTGTGCAAGCTTTTCAGGTTAGACGGAGAAACCTGCCCCATTAGCAAGAGCCGGGAAGGGTATATTTCATCACCTGGAGATGCAAAGATGGTGTGATTCTTAATGAAAAAGAGCGCACCATTACCCTGGAGGCGGTAAGATTTTGGGATACACGCAAATGGATAGTTTATGCCGCGGTGATTTTGCCTGACCATGTCCATGTCTTGGCTCAACCCCTGCCAAAACAGGCAGGAGGTGTTTTTAATCTGACTGAAATTTTGCATAGCGTCAAAAGTTTTAGCTCACAGAAAATTAACCAGCAAAGAAGAGAACCAGGCTCCCTCTGGCAAGCTGAGAGCTATGACCGCATTGTCCGGGATGAGGCGGAATTTCTGGAGAAGTGGCAATATATCAGGAATAACCCAATCAAAATGGACCTGGCTCAATCCTCGGAAGAATATCCCTGGCTCTATGAAAGAGGGGAATGAGCACAGGCTGGAAGTCTGTGCTACCAGGGCTCAATAAGTCCGATCGTTGACTGAACCTGATAAAAAATAAACCGCCAAACTCCCTGGTCAATGAAAAAAGGCAGGTGGAAGTGCTCCACCTGCCTTTTCACCTGAAGTGAACAGAACCTTACTTGTTCAACCTCATTCTGGCATACCCGATCAGACCCACCAGGCCGCTGCCCAGGAGGAGAACGGAGGCCGGCACCGGCACCGCCCCAGGCGGGGGCGGGGGAATGAATTGCGAGAACCCGTCCACATAGGCATAGCCGCCGTGGCCGTACCAACCGCAGTCCGAGGCCAGCACCGACAATTCCAAAGTGTGGCCAATAACGCCAGAGGTGTCGAGATTCGCAATCACCCAGTTGCTATATTTCCATTGGTTATAGCCATCGTAGTACCCATTAAGCCAGGTTATTCCGGTGCTCCCGGCATTGTAGACGTTAAAGGATTGGTTGTATAACGTTTGGCCGCTGGTCAAGTCTTTGAGGATGATGCTGAAGTGGGGGGCAGCGCTCTCCGGATGTAGATTGCCCGGTTCTTCTAAAACCGCGGCCCAGGCAAAATAGATATTGTTGGCAGTCCAGACAGCCTGTTGTTTGAGGGTAGAGAAATGATAACCATAGTCATAGTTGTTTACCCGGGCCGCATAGTTGCCGTAAGCAACTTGCTGCAGCGCGTTGTTTGTATAAGGATCCAAACCAGGGGTTACGATAGCCGATTTTCCCGGGTCACCCGAGTAGCTGTAAGACCCGGTAAAAAGTCCGCCACCCTTGGTCCAGCCGTTAAAGCTCCCGTCTTCAAAGCCGCCGTTGGTGAAATCCGCCAGCGCGGGGGAGGCAGCCAGCAGGACCATGAGGGTAAACAAAATTAATTTCCGCATTGTTCTCCTCCTGTGAAATTTTTGCCTTTTGCAGGTTAAGGGTATTTATCGGCACGTGTTGCGCTGCCGAGACCTTTGGCCAGCGGCTCTTCGTCCGGCGGCAGGGCATTCCGATCCTGGGAAATGCCGCGCCCCCCTTGCTCCGAAAGCCGGAACCCCCATTTTACCTCCTAGTTCAGAGGGAATTAAAAAAACCGGGCTGCCTTTCCAGGCAGCCCGGCTGTCTTATGTCCTTTCGGAGACCCGTGGCTTTCCGTCCCCGCCTCGCGACGGGTTTGGCCTTTTTACTGATTAAGAGAAATATTGCACATAACTATAACCATGTCAATCAAATTTTTTAATTAAATTAAATTTTTATAGTTACATTGTCACAAAGTTAAGAGTGCGAACAGGCGGAGGCCATGCCAAGCGATATAGCTTTTCTCCGGCAAGTTCGTTATTATTTCACCCATGACCGCGGCTCGAAATTCCTCCCGGGCGAATAAAATCCCCCCCCTCCGCCTGCTGGCCTGGGAGGTGACCCGGCGCTGCAACCTGGCCTGTCTGCACTGCCGGGCCGCGGCGGGGTCCGGGCCTTATCCCGGGGAGCTGACCACTGCGGAGGGTAAAAGGCTCCTGGACGACCTGGCCACCCTGGGGCAGGTGGTGGTCATCTTGACCGGCGGCGAACCGTTGCTCCGGGACGACATCTTCGACCTGACGGCTTACGGCGCCGGCTTAGGCCACCGAATGGTCATGGCGGTGAACGGGACGCTGTTGACCCCGGCCATCGCCGCCCGCCTCCAGGACGCGGGCATCCAACGGGTGAGCATCTCCATCGACGGGGCCACCGCCGGATCCCACGACCGCCTGCGGGCGGTCCCCGGGGCTTACGACGGGGCCCTAACAGGCATCGCCGCCTGCCGGGCGGCGGGGCTGCCCTTTCAGATCAACACCACCGTCACCCGGGCCAACCGGGGCGAGCTCCCGGCCATCCACGAACTGGCCCTGAAGCTGGGCGCCGCCGCCCACCACGTCTTTGTGCTGGTGCCCACCGGCCGGGGGGAGCTGATCCGGGAGGAGTTGGTGTCGCCTTCGGAATACGAAGAGACCCTGAACTGGCTGTTGGCGCGGCAGCAAGAAGGGCGGCTGTTCATCAAGCCCACCTGCGCCCCGCAATACTACCGGCTCTGGCGCCAGGACGCCCACGCCCGGGGCGAGTCCATCACCGCCGCCACCCGCGGCATGGAGGCCATGACCAAGGGCTGCCTGGGCGGCCAGGGCTTCGCGTTTGTGTCTTATCAGGGAGAGGTGCAGCCCTGCGGCTACCTGGAACTGGTGGCGGGCGACATCCGTCAGACCCCGTTCCCGGAAATCTGGGCCAACTCGGAGTTGTTTCAGCAACTGCGCCGGGTGGGCGACTACCACGGCAAGTGCCGCGCCTGCCAGTACCGCAAGGTCTGCGGGGGCTGCCGGGCCCGGGCCTATGCCCTGACCGGGGACGTGCTGGGGGAAGACTCCATCTGCCCCTACGCGCCGGTAGGATAAGAAATGAACCGCCAAGGCGCCAAGGTCACCAAGCTGAGCTTGGGCTAAAAAATTGCGTTCCCAAGCGGGAGCTTGGGAACGAGTTATGAAATTCACGCCAAGGCGCTAAAACGCCAAGACAGAAAACTTCCTTATGACCATAACGAAAAACCAAAAACCAAAAACCAAAAACCAGCCCTTAGACGAGTTGGACCGGGCCATCTTAAACGAGATCCAGTCGCATTTTCCCATCGGGTCGCGTCCGTATGCCGAAGTGGGGGAAAGGGTAGGGGCCTCGGAAGAGGAGGTTTTGGCCCGGGTCATGGCTATGGCCGAGGCCGGCATCATCCGGCGCCTGGGGGCCAACTTCACCTCCCGGAAGCTGGGCTACACCAGCACCCTCTGCGCCGCCCGGGTTACGCCTGAGTCGCTGGACCACTTCGTGGCCGTGGTCAACCGCTACCCCGGGGTCACCCACAACTACCTGAGGCGGCACCGTTACAACGTCTGGTTCACCCTCATCGCCGAATCGGAGGAGCGCCTGAACCAGATCCTGGAGGAAATCTCCGGGGCCTCGGAAGTGTTGGAAATCTTGAGCCTCCCGGCCCAGGAGGTTTTTAAGATCAAGGTGGATTTTCAGCTGTAGCGGCCTGGCTTTCCCCCGGCACGCACAACACCGGGCAGGGGAGCAGACGCACCACCTTCTCGGCGGTGGAGCCGAAAAAGACCTCCTCAATGGGTCCCCGGCCACTCCGGCCATAGCCGCCCATGACAATCAAATCCGCCGCCAGGTCCCGGGCAATCACCGCAATCTCCTGAAAGGGTATGCCCACGGTCACCATGCCGGTCACCTCCAGGCCGTCGGGGCAGCACTTCCCCAGAAATTCATCCAGGTGCTGTTGCGCCTCCTCCCGGAAGGCCAGCAGGAGGCTGTCCGGTTCCACTTTCAGATGTTCGGCTACCCGACTCACGATCCGCTGTTGGATGACGTGCAGGAGAACTATTTTGGCCCCGAATTGCCGGGCCAGGCTTTTGGCCACCTTGAAGGCGGCGCCGGCGCATTCGGAAAAGTCGGTGGCTACCAGAATGGCTTTGAAACCCATGGGGAAGTTTCCCCCTTAATCATGCGGGGAACGCGGGTCAGGCTCCCCGGCTGGGGGCAGCCTGACCCGGTTATGGCGAGACTATTTCACGACAGCTTTGATTTTCGGAAGGACTTCATCGACGCTTTCGAAGGCCCCGATATGGACGAACACGACCTTGCCGGTCTTATCCAGGATGACAGTGACCGGATAAGGGGTAAAATTCAAGGCCTTGCCGAAGGAGTTGTCGGGATCGGGCACCAGGGGGAAGGGCACCTTGTGAAAGGCCTGCCACATCTTTAACTGGGGAGCCTCGTTGCCCTGGCCCGCGCCGACGAATTTCAGCTTGCCTTTCAGTTGGGCATCCGCTTCCACCTTGCTGAACAGGGCGTTCATCACCGGAGCCTGCACTATGCAGTGCGGGCAACTGGTGTTAAACTGCTCCACCAGCAGATAGGGCGCGTTGACGTCCGCTAACGTAAAGGCGTCGGCCTTGGCCAGACCCAGATATTTAGCCCCATCTTCGGTCAAGGGCGCCTTGAATTTCGCGATCCCCACCGACTGGCCGACCACTGGATCTTTCTCAGCCGCTCCCGCCAGGGATACCGCTCCGAAGCAAAAGAGCAATGCCAGACAACAACTCAACACCAGTACCTTATTCTTCATCATTAACAAGCCCCTTTTCTGACTTTTTACTGAATGATAAATCAATGCCCGCCAAAGGGCAAAGGAAAAGCGCACTTGCGGCGCTTTTTCACCCCAATTTTTTGAAAGTTTAGCAAAAATCAGGTTCAGTTGTGGGAGCCTTGGCGTTGCCTGGCAGCGATTCATACCAATCTGCGCTCAAAAAGGTAATTCCCCTTCAAGGGTGCGTCTTATACCGGGTTCTTATTGGGATGCAACAAATCTCAAGGCATGGCGGGCACGGAGGCCCGCCCCACTGTCCAATTTGTTTCTTTTGAAAGCGAACTTGGTATTACGCACCAAGAATGGCGCGTGAGACGCGCCCTACGGATTTTTGTGCCTTGGGGAAACCATTCTCCGGATCTGAAAATACTTTTCTGAGAGCAACCTGGTATCAGTGGGTCCACCCCCTGGCCGCCGCGCTCAGGCGAAGAAGCGCTCCTCCCGCCAATCCACCGGCATCCGGACCAGGGCGCCCTGGCGGTGCTGATAGACCAGATACCCGTGGCGCACCCCGTATTCAAAGAGACGGTGGGTGAGGAGCACGTCCTGGCGGCAGTAGGAGATCAACTCCTCCCATTTGCCCGCGGCATAGAGTTCCAGGGCCAGGAGACCGTCGCCGGTCTTTTTCTCCCCCAAGGTCTTTTCCGCCAGGTGATTGAGGGAGAGGCGGTGTCCCAGGAGGGTATGGACTTCCTCCAGGATGTCCAGGGTGGGGAGTTCCGCCAGCTTGATGTCGGTATAAGGCTGCAAGACCTGGTAATCGAAATTCTTCAGGTTGAAGCCGACCACCAGGTCCAGTTGCGTGAGACGCCGGCAGAGGTGCTTCAGATCGGCCTCCCGGTACACCGTCACGCCTTCCGGCCAGGTTTCCTGCACGACCACCACGGATACCCCCATGCGGTGGCACTGGCCCCAGCCCCCCACATCCGCCGCCGAGCAGCAGGTTTCCAGGTCCAGGACGCCGATTTTACGGTTCTGGAACCAGGGGACCCCGGCCTCGCCCTCCGGGGCGGAGACGGCGGCAGGCGAAGGCAACTCGAAGCCCAACCCCTCGGCCGGCGGCTCCGCCTCCTCCTCTCCCAGCAACAGGGCGGCGATCTTCAGGGTGGCTTCCTTGTCCAGGGGCTTATTACCCGAGCCGCACTTGGGGGAGTGGATGCACGAGGGGCAACCGTCCTCGCAGGGGCAGGCCGCGGTGAGTGAAAAGGCGCGCCGCACCAGGTCCTCCAGGATCTCGTACGCCCGGGCCGACAGACCCACGCCGCCGGGGTAGCCGTCATAGATAAAGATGGCCGCCTGGCCCACCTGAGGATGCGCCGGGTGGGAGATACCGCCGATGTCGTAGCGGTCCGCCAGGGCAAACAGCGGAAACATGCTGATCAGGACGTGCTCCAGGGCGTGGATGCCCCCCATGAAGTGGAGCCCGGCGGCGTAAACCGCGTTTTTCACCGCGTCCGGGATTTCCAGCCACATGCCCACGGTTTCGAAGATTTGGGGCGGCAATTCGAGTTCGACCTGGCCCAGGAGCTCCTGGCCCGGAAGCCGCCGCTTTTCATAGCTCAACAGGTGCTCGGTGACTTTGAGCCGCCCGATGTGGGCCGTGAACCGGGCCACCTGCCGGGTCGCCAGCACCTCCAGGATCTCCGTCTCCTTGTCCGTCTGGATGCGGGTGAAATAGTTGGGATCGATGGGGTTGACCCAGACGTTGCGCCGGGCCAGGTCCAATTTCTCCACCACCCAGGTCTGGGCCTTATGGAGATAAATGGCGCCGGGGTGGCACTCCCGCAGGGCCCGGTGGCCGTCAATGGAGCCCAGGGGGCGCTTTTTGCCGGTCTGGAAGATAGCGAAGCTCTCCCCGATACCCCGGATGTTCACTTCCTTCTGGGGGAAGCGAGACCTGGCGAACCAGGCGTCCCCCGCGGCGGAGTGCAGCAGGTGGCGTTCCCGGGCCAGTTCCTCGATTACCGGCGCACACGCGTCGAGATTGAAAAAGGTCTCGCCCCGGGTATTGAGCGGCAGTTCCTGGGCCGCACAGGGCAGGTGCGCCTTGACCACAAAACGGTTGTCCGGGTCCACCACCGCGGTCTCCATGGGCCGGCCAAAAAACTCCGCCGGGTACTTGATGAAGTACTGGTCCAGGGCGTCGGCCTGGGCCACCAGGATGATGAGGGAGTCCCGGCCCTGGCGTCCCACCCGGCCGGCCCGCTGCCAGGTGGTCACCATGGTGCCGGGATAGCCCACCAGGATGCAGACGTCCAGGCCGCCGATGTCGATGCCCATCTCCAGGGCGCTGGTGGAGATCACGCCCTTCATCTTGCCGCTGGCGAGAGCGCGCTCGATCTCCCGGCGCTCCTCCGGCAAAAACCCGGCCCGGTAGGAGCTGATGAAGCGGCGCATCTCCGGCGCCAGGCGCTGGGACCAGACATGGATCAGTTCCGTGAGCTTTCTCGCCTGGGTGAAGCAGATGGTGTTGAGACCCTTCCGGATGGCCTGGGCAAAAATCTGGGCCGCGGTGACCGGCGCGCCGCCCGGGGGGTTGAGGAACAGAAAGTGCCGCCCGGACTGGGGCGCGCCGCTTTCCGTAATGATTTCAACATCTAACCCCGTTAGCGTCCGTATAAAAATGTGGGGTTGGGCGATGGTGGCGGAGGACAGCAAAAATTGCGGGTGCGAGCCGTAGTGGGCGCAGATCCGCCGCAGGCGCCTGAGCACCTGGGCCATGTGGCTGCCCATGATGCCCCGGTAGGTGTGGACCTCGTCGATGACCACGAACTTCAGCCGGGCAAAAAAGCCGGACCACGAGGCATGGTAAGGCATCAGCCCCAGGTGGAGCATGTCCGGGTTGCTGATGAGCACGTGGGGCGGGTGCGCCTTGATGGCCTGGCGCGCCGCCGGGGGCGTGTCGCCGTCATAGATGGCCGCGGTCAGAGAAGGGGAGGGGAGGGCCGCGCCCAACTCCTGGATGGTCTTGAGCTGGTCCTGCTCCAACGCCTTCAAGGGAAACAGATACAGCGCGTGTCCCCGGGGATCTTGTAAGAGCGATTCTAACACCGGCAAATTGTAGATGAGGGTCTTGCCGCTGGCCGTGGGGGTGGCCACCAGCAGGTTCTTCCCGGCCCGGATGGCCGCCAACGCCTCCCCCTGGTGGGAATAGAGCCGGGGAATCCCCAACCGCGCCAAGGCCTCCAGCACCATGGACGACAGCCCCGCATCCCCCACCGCGTACTCCACCGGCTTCTCAGGCAAATAATGGTAATGGCTGAGAATATCCCGGTGTTCGGCCCCTTCTTTCAGGGCATTGATGAAATCCTGGAGCATGGAAGTGATGGTTTTCGGTTTCCGGTTTCCGGTTTTCGGTGAAAAACTAAAAAGTAATGTAGGGTGGGCACTGCCCACCATCTCGCCGCATCCCCAAGCAGGAGATTGGGAACGAGAATAACGAGGCTATAAACCAACCGGTGGGGCGGGCCTCCGTGCCCGCCCTATCTATCTGTTCTCGTTCCCAAGTTGTACTTGGGAACGAATTTGGAGCCCAAGCTCAGCTTGGGCCAATCAGCAGCGAGATGAATTTTTCCATTTCCACGAGCGCCGCCGAGGGCATTTACAAAGACCGAAAACTGAAAACCATCTTCACTTCGTCCCCACATCAACGTGCGGCCAGTCGACGTTATAGCCGTAGTAGGCCCAGGATTGGGGGATGCGGAGGCCGACCCAACCCGCGGCCCGGTAAACCCACATGGGCAGTTGCCGGGCGTCGATCTTATGCATGGCGTCCCGGTTGTACTGGCGCAGCGACCGGCTGATGGGGTTAGGGGTCCCGTCCACCACTCCGGCATAGTTGAAGTCATTTATGTCCATGGCCAGGCCCAGGCGGTGGTTGGAGGCCGGGGCGTGGCGGCCGTGGAAGATCTCCGCCAGGCTGTTATAGGAGCATTGCGCCACGATGGCATCCATGGAGGCCCCGTCATTGTCGGGAAAACTCAAACACTCCGCCGATACGGGGCCGGAGGCGGCGCTCACCGCGTAGGTGTCTTCCCCCGCCCGCACCACCAGCAGCGGCAGCCGCTTAGCGGGGTCATACCAGCCCTCCCGGAAGATGTACGAAAGGAGCAGCGCCGCCAGGGGAGCGAACTTGCTGTTGACCTCCACCTGGATCGTCTCCGGGCGGTAGCGGGTCTTGTCATTGACCTCGGCCAGGGTGCGCACGAACCAGACGCAGCCCGAAGGGCGGGGCGTATTTAGGGCCACGGTCTGCCACTTTGGCTCGAAGCCGCTGTAAGCCTTGAGGCGCTGGGCCCGGTCCGGGACCCACACGGGGACCTCCAGGGTCACGCCCACCGGCTCGCCTCCCGGCCAGCGGCGGCGGCGCACGTCCTCCCAGGAGACTTCCTGCCCCGGAGGCAGCAGGGCCAGGGTTTCATGGCGCAAGCCCACCAGCCGCCCCACCCCCAGAAGGCGCTTGGCCAGGGTGACTTTCTGGAGAAAATCGATCTCCCGGTCCCGTTCCGACATCTGGGGCGCGTAGGTCAGGGCCACCTGGCGCAGAATTCCGGCCGTTCGGGGGGCCCGGGCGGCTTCCAGAATTTTGGGAGGAGGCGGTGGGACGCCGGCGGCCTTGGCTGCCGGGACCAGGCATAAACCCAGGAACAGGGCCGGAACCAGGCTCCAGGCCAGAACTTGTGAGGACATGCCTAATTCTATGTGAATAGGCCGGTTCAGTCAATGCGATGGGTTGGAAAGGGCAGGGGAGGGGTATTACGGTGTTCGTTTTGTAGGGGCGGGTTTGAAACCCGCCCCTACGAGTGATAACAATAGATTACCCGGATGATTTGTTTCATTTCAAGCAGTGCAACCAATGCCCGACAGAGAAGATCAGGGTGCTAACCCCAGTTTTATCGCAGTCTCATTTAACCTCTTATCCAGGGTCCAGAGGGGAATCCCGGTCAACATCGCCGAAGCCAGCAAATGTACGTCAATGTAGCCTAAACCTTTTCCCATCAGGCCATAAGTTTCGATAAACTGCATTACTTCTTCATGCTCAGCCCGGATGGCCTCGGGAAGCTTCTGCAGAAGAGAAATAATCTCCAAGCGGTTCCGGATATTGCCACACGCCAGTTCACCCACAATGAAAGGATGGCACACTACCCGGCCTTCATGCAGCAATGCTTCCAGTCCGATGGCCCCATGCCGCAGATGCGCTACCCAGATCGAAGTGTCAACCAGGACCACGTTATGATTCTTCTCTTCTTCGGCGGGGGATAAGCTCCAGTTTATTTTCGGTTCCCCCTAAAGCGGCGAGTCTCCTGGCGCTTTCCCTGGCTATCAAAGCTTCCAGACCTAGTTTGACCAGAGAGGTTTTTACCTTAATGCCGGTCAACTCCGCGGCCTTGGCCAGTAATTCGTCGTCGATGTTCAGGGTGGTTCTCATGCCTTCTCCCTCAATCAGCTGCATAAATTATATGTATTAATATGCATAATACCATGTCATGTCAAGGGGGTTATGATGGCACAGGCTTTCCAGCCTGTGTATAATGTAGCGCTCCAATATGGCGGGCAATGCCCGCCCTACATTATTCTGGCAAGGGTTATGCAAGTAAAAAAGGCATGGCTTACCGCTCGCTATCACCTGAGCGGGGACAGCCGCACGACCATTTACTTGGAATTCACTCAACTTCCAAAATCAGGCACTTCAAATACAGGCTCTCCGGCAGGGACAGCAGGGCCGGGTGGTCCTTGGCCGCGCCCCGGCGTTCCACCAGCCGGGCCTGGCGGTGGGCGTCGGCCGCGGCTTCCCGCACGATGGCCAGAAACTCGGGCTCGCTCAGGTTATACGAGCAGGAGCAGGTGACCAAAACGCCCCCGGGGTTCAAGAGTTGAAAAGCCCGGCGGTTAATCTCCTTATAACCTTTATACGCCGCGTCCCGGTCCCGGTGGCTCTTGGCAAAGGCCGGCGGGTCCAGGGAGATGAAATCGAAACGCCGCGCCGCGGCCACCGCCTCCTTCAGAAAGGCAAAGACGTTGGCCTTGACCAGGTCCAGGTGGTTAAAACCGTTGAGGCTGGCGTTGTCCTGGGCTACGGCCAGGGCCGCACCCGAGCTCTCCACCAGGGTGACCCTCTGGGCCCCGGGGGCCAGGTGCAGGGCAAACGCGCCCTGGTAAGCGAAGGCGTCCAGGACTTCCCCCCGGGAGAGCGCCGCCGCGGCCAGCCGGTTTTCCCGCTGGTCCAGAAACAGCCCGGTTTTCTGACCGCCCCGGATATCCACCCACAGCCTTACAAGACCCTCCCGGACTTCCACCCGGGGCGGTAGCTCGCCCAAAACCGTTTCCACCACCAGGGGCAGCCCTTCCTGGAGCCTCACTTCGGCATCATGGCGCAGGGTCACCGACGGGGGGGAGAGGTGGGCCACCAGCAGTTCTATGATCTCGGGCAGCCGCCGCTCCATGCCCGGATGCAGGGTCTGGAGGGCCAGGTGGCCGCCGTAGGAGTCCACCACCAGGCCCGGAAACCCGTCCGCCTCCCCGTAGATCAGGCGGCAGGCGTCGGTCCCGGCCACCACCCGCCGCCGATAGTCCAGGGCCCGTTTAAGTCGGCCCTCCCAAAAGTCGCGGTCCACCGGCTCGGCGCCTTCGGTCACCATCCGCAAGGCGATGCGGGACGAGGCGCTGTAAAAGGCCTGGCCCAGAAAACGGCCTCCCGGGTCGGCCACGGCCACCAGGTCGCCCGCAGGAATCTCCGGCGTGCCTTCCAGGTCATTGCGGTAGACCCAGGGGTGCCCGGTGCGGCGCCACCTGAGTCCCTTGGCCGTCAACCGGACCGTTTGTAAGTGGTGGCTGGGGCCCGGTGCTTCGTTCTTCATAATTCTCCCCGGGATCGCAGGCTCAGACGTAGTATAGCGTTTGCCAAAAATTTCTTCCGTTTGCTGGTTTGAAAATCCCCCTTTTTCAAAGGGGGATTTTCAAAGTAATTTAGCTAAGTTCCCCCCTTTGGAAAAGGGTGGTTAGGGGGGATTTAGGTTCTTGGAGCATATGTCATAACGGAAAAAACTTTTGCCATTCCCTATAATTTAGCCGATTTTATAACCTATCGGGGTAGGGCAGGGGCAGGGTCGGTCAGGCGCTCTCGCCCCTGGTATCTAAACGCTGCCACTTCTCCGGGGCCTGCCGTTCGGCGAATTTTTTACGGATAAGCCGGCCGGCGAAATCAGCATGTCCGAAATAACCGGGCGCCAGGGCCAGAATCCGGTCTTGCATCTCCTGCAGCAGGGCCGGGGCGACAGACGCGGCAATAAAGTTGCGCTCCTGCCTTTGAGAAAAGATAATCTCTTCTCCCAGCGCCTCCACGACCCGGGCGGCGTGGGCTTTCAACTCCGGCGGCAGCGTCTTGGCCCGGACGGGAATGGCTATCCGGGCCACAAGGCAGACGAACCTGCGGTCGCCGACCAACGGCCGGGAGTGGTCCCAAAATTCCAGGGTAAGGCCATTGTCCAGAGGATGGCGGTCCAGCAAGCGCGGGGAGTTCATCGCCTTCGACCGATGCAGGTTTTCATGGTGATTCAATCTCGCTACCAATTAGGGTATAGTATAATTTGACTATAGCAAAACCAGAGCAAAGGTGCACTATGCGGCGGAAAACCTGGATAATCGCGGTGGCCATCATGCTCCTGGGCGGGGCCCTGGCCGGCGGCCTTTACTGGCGCTGGGCCAACTCTCCCCGGTACGCCTTGCAGCAGGCGGCCCTGGCCCTTCAAGCCCGGGACATGGACAAGTTTTTTAAGTATCTTAAATTAAAAGATATTTTAAGTGATTTTGTCGAATCTTGCAGCAAGGACCTGGAGGTCCCGACAGACCAACAGGCCGATGAATGGAGCAAGTTGTGCCGGCAACTGGGGCGCAAGTTCGCCCATGTCTTATTGCCAAAATTATTTGAGGCCTTCGAGTCCCAGATACGGGGGGTCGTGGAACGTTATTTGCTCCGTCTGGACAATTCCCAGATCCTGGTGATCGCTGCGGCGGCCACCGTGGCTCAGATCGACAGCCAGGGCGATGAAGCCGGGGTGATCCTGACCGACCCCAAAACCAAAGATACCTTGCGGTTTCACATGCGCCGCCAACCCAACCATGGCACCTGGCAAATTGTGTCGGTTAATTACGCTGACCTCAAGAGGTTCTCCAAGCGAGAATTCCACCCGTAACCATAACGTCTGATAATATATATTATGTCAACTAAGATATGCTGATGGAAGAAAAGTGCCCCCGGTGCGGTTACCTGATCCGGAGGTATCGCAACCCGGCGCCCACCGTGGATATCATTATCGAGTGCCGGGATCAGGGCCTGATCTTGATTGAACGGGCCAGTCCGCCGCACGGCTGGGCGTTGCCCGGGGGATTCGTGGATTACGGCGAATCTTTAGAGGCCGCGGCAATACGCGAGGCCCGGGAGGAAACGGGACTTACGGTGACCCTGCTGGGACAGTTCCATACGTATTCGGACCCCCGGCGCGACCCACGGCAACACACCATCACCACCGTGTACGTGGCTCAGGGTGAAGGTTTACCCCAGGCCGCCACCGACGCCCGCGGCCTGGGGATCTTTGCCCCGGAACAGTTGCCCCAGGTCCTGGCTTTTGATCACCGCCTTATCCTGCTGGAATACCTCAAGGTTCGCCCCCAATGGCTGACTAAACTTAAGAAGTGATATAAGATATAGTGAATAACAGATTATTATTCCTTTATAAATTGGTCAGCGCCGCGGCCGGTCTGGTGGGCTGGCCCTATTTCTTCTGGCACCTGAAATCCCGGGGCCAGGGGGAAAGCTTTTGGCCTCGCCTGGGCCTGAAGCTGCCGGCGGGGCTGCGGCCACCGGGTTATCCCCGCCTGTGGCTCCACGGCGTCTCCGTGGGCGAAATCCAGGCCGCCATCCCCCTGGTCGCCGAACTCCGGAACCTCCTGCCCCGGGCGGCCTTCATCATCAGCACCGGCACCGAAAGCGGGCAAATGCTGGCCCGCAAACACTTTTCCCCCCAGGGCGCCTTGGTCTGCTACTTTCCCTTGGACATCCCCTGGGCGGTGCGGCGCTATCTGGACTGTTTGCGCCCCCAGGTGTTCATCGGCTTGGAATCGGAGATCTGGCCGAATTTCTTGAGCCAGGCCCACCGAATGGGGGTGCGCCTGGCCCTGGTCAACGCCCGTCTCTCCGATAATTCCTTAAGAAGCTTTCTTAAATATAAGCGAAATCTTTCTGATATATTTAATCTTTATGATATCGTCGCCCCTGGGTCTCTCCCCGATTTAGAACGGTTTCAGCGCCTGGGGATTTCCCCGTCCAGGCTAAACCTCACCGGCAACCTGAAGTACGACCGTCTGCTCCAGAGCCGGGACGAACTTCGCCTCCAGGAATTTCGCGGCTGCTTGCAAGGGAGTCAACCGGGGCAGGCCGGCGGGCCGTTATGGCTGGCGGCCTCCACCCATCCGGGCGAAGAGGAATTGGTGGCGGACGCCTTTCAGGAACTTTTGGCCCCCTACCCTGCTCTGAGGCTCGTTTTGGCGCCCCGGCACCCCCAGCGCGCCCCCGACCTGGCGCGCCTCTTGGCCCGACGCGGCCTCCCCTGCCATTTGTGGACCGCGCTCAAGGCCGGCCGAGAGACCCGCACGCATCCGGTGGTGATCATCGACACCATCGGCGACCTCTTCACCCTGTGCGGCGCCGCCGACGTCGCTTTTGTGGGCGGGAGCCTCATCCCCCATGGCGGTCAGAACATCCTGGAACCCGCGGCCTGGGGCCGGGCGCCCATCTACGGCCCGCATCTCGAAAATTTCCTCTGGGCGAAGCACATCCTGGAAGCGGCCGGGGCCGGGATCATGGTCAAAGACGCCGCGGCCCTGGCCCAGGCCGTCCGGCATCTCCTGGACCACCCCCAGGAGCGGCGGGAGTTGGGCCGGCGGGCCCAGGCGGCCTTGATCCCCCACCAGGGCGCGGCCCGCCGCCAGGCGGAATTGATTGCCGGGCTGGCGGAGGAAGTTTCGAGTTAGGAGGAGGCGTCCATTATCAGGTCACCACGTGGGACGAAAAACCTTTAAGATGGGCACTGGTGCAAAACCTTTCTGATTCACTGACAGGAGTCCATGGTTACCCCTTGGTGGCCTTAAAATCGCCCCGCCACGGGCTTTATATGCGGTCAATAGTTCGGCCATAGATAACCCGTCGATTTATCAGCTTTTATCTGGCTGCCTCTGGCCGGCCTCATAATCAGTTTTCCTGACTTTGCTCAGTTTCCCTGATTTTGCATTGAGGTGCACAGGATTCTGGTCTGGGGAAACGTATTTCGTGCGGGAAGGGACGACAGGCGGGGGCCTCAGTGCGGCCCTCTGGCGAAAAAAAACCCGCCCCAGCCCCTAGCTTATGGTATATTTAACGGAAAACCATGGAATTTCGAGGTAGTCTTTGAAAGCGTTACTGGCTTTGGAAGATGGTTTGGTCTTGTGGGGGCGGTCTTTCACCGGCGCCGGCGAGTGTTCCGGCGAGGTGGTGTTCAACACCGCCATGACCGGTTATCAGGAGGTCCTCACCGACCCGTCCTACAAGGGGCAGATCGTTACCATGACCTATCCCCTCATGGGCAATTACGGGGTCAACCCCGAGGACCTGGAATCCCGGGGGGTCCAGGTGGAGGGGTTTGTGGTCAAGGAGTGCCACCCCTACCCTTCTAACTGGCGCGCCCAAGGCAACTTGGCGGATTACCTCAAGGCCGCCGGCAAACTGGGGGTGGAAGGCCTGGACACCCGGGCCATCACCAAGCGCCTCCGGGAAGCGGGAGCCATGCGGGGGCTGGTTTCGACGGAAGACCTGGACCCCGCCTCCCTGGTGCGCCGGGCCCGGGAACTCCCCAGCATGGAGGGCCTGGACCTGGTGCCCCTGGTGACCTGCGCCCTACCCTACTGGTGGCCCGAGGCGCCGGCTGCGGGGGGCGAAGCCTCTGACCTGGCCGCGTTGTGGGCGGAAAAGCGCGGCAAAAAAGTGGTCCTCTACGACTACGGCGTTAAATACAATATTATCAGGTGTTTAAACGAGCGGGGCCTGGAAGTTCTGGTGGTCCCGGCCACCATCCCGGCCGCCATGGTCCTGGCGTTGAAGCCCGACGGCGTTGTCCTGAGCAACGGCCCTGGGGACCCAGCCGCGGTCACCTATGCCGTGGACAACGTCCGCCAGTGCCTGGGGGCCCAGCCCATGTTCGGCATCTGCCTGGGACACCAGATCTTGGGGCTGGCCCTGGGGGGCCGGACTTTCAAGCTCAAGTTCGGGCACCGGGGGGCCAACCAGCCGGTGAAGAATTTTGTAAGCGCCCGGGTGGAGATCACCTCCCAGAATCACGGCTTTGCCGTGGACCTGGACTCCATCCCCGACCCGGCGGTGGAGTTGACCCACGTCAACCTCAACGACGGCACGTTAGAGGGGTTGCGCCACCCCGGACTCCGGGCCTTCTCGGTGCAGTACCACCCCGAGGCCTCCCCGGGCCCCCATGACGCGGACTATTTGTTTGATGAATTCTTAGAGATGGTGGGGAAATCCTGAGCCGTAGGGTGCGTCTTACGCACCATCCGCAGTGATATGGCGGGCACGGAGGCCCGCCCCACAGACCCTTTTATGATTTTCGGATCTTTCAGGTTCATGAGCAACTGTTGTCAGTTTAATCCGCGTGCCTGCCTTCATCCGGCAACGAGTTTAAGCGCAATTTGCTAAATGAGAAAACCCGTTTTCATCATCGGCATTATCCTGGCGGCCGCAGGACTGGGAGCGGCGGCGTATTATTGGCAATACCTGCGGGTGCCCGGTCCCGCGATGCCCCGCCCGCCCCGGGACATCGCCGGTCTCCCGGAGGAGGGCAAAGGCCCCGGCGTCGAGCCCGCCGCCGACCCCGCTTCCTTCCCCCTGAAGCTGCCGCCGGGATTCGCCTTCGCCATCTTCGCCAGGGGTTTAGAAGGCGCCCGGGTTTTGGCCCTGGACCCCGGCGGGAACCTCCTGGTCAGCCTCACCTCCCAGGGCCGGGTGGCGGCCCTGCCGGATAAAAACGGCGACGGCGCGGCCGATGCCGTGGTGACCGTGCTTGATGGACTGAATAAGCCTCACGGCCTGGTCTTCGGCCCTGAAGAAAAACCCCGGCTCTATGTGGCGGAGACCGATCAGGTGACGGCCTACGATTACGACCCTTTGCTGCTTACGGCCACTAACCAGCAGAAAATCGCCGACCTGCCCCCGGGCGGCC
>Ga0194111_10001747_pt1 | contig 26692 bp, 26 predicted proteins | sample TA2KigC300mmetaG_FD_146194 | JGI IMG/M metagenome (GOLD analysis project Ga0194111, IMG submission 146194) | Freshwater microbial communities from Lake Tanganyika, Tanzania - TA2015033 Kigoma Deep Cast 300m | ecosystem: Environmental > Aquatic > Freshwater > Lake | place: Tanzania: Lake... | reverse complement strand
TTCAATAGAGTCGCGGGAGGCTATTCCAGCATGACTTATTTCTTCACCGCAAGCTGGCAAGAGACAGGGGGGCCGGTTTCTGAAACTCTGGTCATCAGAATGTTGCCAGAAATGGGGCCTGTTCCCCCCTATGATATTCGGCCCCAGTACGAGGCTATGACGGCGGCTCACCGCAGCGGTCTTCCTGTGCCTCAAATCCACTGGCTGGAAATGAACAGTGGCGTCCTTGGACATCATTTCTTTGTCATGGACAAGGTTGACGGGGAGGTGATGATGTTTGTCTACCCACGTGAACCCCAGTTCCAGGCCCAGTTGAAGCGGGAGTATGTTGATTACCTGGCTAAAATCCACTCCCTGGACTGGCGAACTCTCAGCTTTTCATCTCTGCAACCACCCCAAAGCGATCGGCACCATGCTGAAAGAGAGATCGAAAGATGGCAATGGGCTATGGAGCGAAACCAGTACGGCCCCCAGCCGCTGCTTACAGAGGCCTTGGTCTGGCTGAAAAACAATATACCTTCGGCTGAACGGACATCGCTCTGTCACGGTGACTACACTGCGGCTAATATGTTCTGCCGCGACGGCCACATTGTAGCTATCTTCGACTGGGAGTTGGCTTCCCTGGGTGATCCTATCAGCGACCTCGGGTTTGCTTGCATGATGAATGACACCATGAGGTGGGGTTTCTGGGACGATGAGGAGTTCATCAGGGCCTACGAGAAGGCATCTGGGCTGAAAGTGAGTAAAGAGAGTTTCTTTTTCTGGAAACTATTGGGCTACATCAAGCTGGCGGTGGCCGAATTGGGCGCCATCAGGACAGCTCTTGAGTCTGACAAGCTTGAAGTGCACCAATTTACACATTTAGTGCTATCGCGCCGCATCTTCAAAGCGGTGGCTGAGATGCTGGGATTCTAGACACGGAGTCTGATCTGGAGGAGATCGAATGTCTGAACCTTGCTTTCCGGTGAAGCCGATTCTGGAGAAGTGTGCTGAATTCCTGGAACAGGCCGTGTTGCCAGGACTGAACGAACCCTTGTTAATCCAGAAAACATATTTGACTTCTGTAGCACTGCGTATTCTGGCAAATACGGTGGAGGAGAAGGGTCGGGATCTGATTGATGAGAACAACGGGATGAGGGAGGTTCTGGGCAGAGTGCTGGAAGCACTACAGAGGAAAGACACACTGTCTCAGGTCGAGGTCAGGAGTGAACTGATAGAGAAGCTTGCCGTAACCCTCAAAGGGGCGGGGGCCCCTGGGGCAAGCCTTAGTGAAGAGAACGCGCGGCTGAAAGGCGCTCTAGTGGACACCGTCAGAGGCCTGGATACCCTGAGCAACGTTCTACCCCAGGAGACTGTTTCGTCCCTGAGACGCCAGATACGGGCTGCTATCAGGCAGCAGTTAGACCACGGCCTGGCCCACATAGAAGGGGTGCCCGTGGCCTTCTAGGCTTTCCAATGACGGTGGGTGGGAGTGATGGGCGACAAATACGGTGGGATGCCGAGCTAGTTGCCGTCAGGCATCAGGCAAGGAGGGAGCAAAAATGGTACAAGACCTATCCGAAATGCAGGCCAATCTCACTACTTGGATACAGGCGAAAATGCCCAAAGCCCGGAACGTCTCCATATCCAACCTGCGCAAGCCGGGAATGGGGCTGTCCAGCGAAACATACCTTTTTGATCTGAACTGGGAAGACGCCGGACAACCGAAGTCTATGGGAGTGGTTCTCCGTGCTGCACCACGCAGTCGAGGAGTGTTTCCCGAGTATGATCTGGCCCTTCAGTTTAACGTTATGAAAATACTGAAGGAGAATACCGATGTACCTGTGGCTGAGATGCTGTGGCTACAGGAGGGCCCGTCGGTCATTGGTGTGCCATTCTTCCTGATGAAGAAACTCGAAGGGGATGTACCTCAGGACTACCCATCCTATCATGGCACGGGGATGTATTTTGATGCCACACCTGAGATGAGGAGGAAAATATTCTGGGGTTCCCTGGAGGCAATGGGCAAGGTGCACAAACTTGATTGGAGGCGACTGGGGCTGGACTTCGTAGGGGCCCCCGGACCTGGCACGGACCCCGTGGATCGGCAACTCGCCTACTGGGAACGACATCTGAACTGGACCAAGGACAGTCCCGAAGAGACACATCCCACCATGGAAGCTACCGTGGCCTGGCTGAAGAAAAACTCTTACGTTCCCGAGCGTGTTACGCTATGTTGGGGAGACGGACGCATTGGAAACACGCTTTACAGCAGGCCAGATCGCAATGTGCTAGCCATCATGGACTGGGAGATGGCCTTCATAGGCGACCCAGAGGCAGACCTGGTCTGGTTCTTCACTATTGACAAAGCACTCAGCAAGGGCTATGGTCTTCCGCCGCTTGAAGGTACGCCCACCGCTGAAGAGATCGTACGTCGCTATGAAGAACTCACCGGATGGAGAGCCAAGAACCTCTTTTACAATGAAGTCTTCACGACTTTCCGGTACGGGATGACAGTAATCGCCAGCTTGAAGAACATGCGGAGTCGAGGGATACCTATTCCAGACGAGATGATACTGAACAACTTCTCGACCCAACATCTGTCCAAACTTCTGGGATTGCCCTCGCCTGGGCCCGACCCGTACGCAGAGGAAAAGGTGGACATCAACCAGCTTACCGTAACGGTGCAATTCCACTTCACCGGGCCCGGCGGATATGACTGCTACCTGTTATCGGATAAGGGAAAGGTGTCTCGGCATCAGGGCTGCGTCGAAAATCCAAGTTGTGCCATTAAGGTGGCGCTGGCTGATTGGAAAGCGATTCAGAGCGGCCAACTCAATCGCCTTGAGGCATGGTCAACGGGAAGGTTTGTGACTGAAGGCGATCATGGGCTGCTGTCGCTTCTGGAAGACGCCATTGCCAGATACGGCTCGGCAGAGTAGCATTCTGTCGTGCAGGTGCCCGGAACAACCAACGACCTGAGCCCAAAATCCAGCTATCTGGGTGGCACAAGAATCGGGCGCAGGTCATTCACCGGACGAAGCACAGATCCAACTATGGTACCGCATCAGGAGCTTAGAGCAGCAGCTAGGCGAGGCACTGCTCTGTTCGTCTGATAATATCGTCCTGTAGCGGTTTACCCAGGTCTGCCCAGTAAGCGCTGTAGCCAGCCACCCGTACCACCAGATCCGGGTACTTTTCGGGATGTGCCTGGGCATGAAGGAGAACCGCCCTATCCACTACGTTGAACTGAACATGATAGATTCCCAAGTCATACCAGGTTCTCAGGTAGTGGGCGAATAATTTCTTGTTCTCCCCTTCCAGGCTGTGGGGCATAAACTTCTGGTTAAACAGCATGCCGTGGGCTCTATGGATATCTATTTTACCTAAAGAGCACAAGGTCGCCGTCGGGCCGTGAGTATCCGCTCCAGCCGTGGGCGATCCAGTACCGTCAGCGAAGGGCTGGCTGTCTTTCCGTCCGTCTGGAGTGGCCGGACAGAACCGGCCCAAGGCGTAGTAGGCAGAAATAACGCTGCCCTCTATCCACAGCTCGGTGCCCGAGTAACATTTGAATTTCCTTACCTCAGCTTGCGTGGCATAGTGTACCCACTGGGCCATCTCGTCAGCATAGTCATCGTCATTGCCGTATTTCGGGATCCTGAGACACTCCTGCCTCAAATCCTCTTTTCCTTCCCAGTCATTACGTACCGCTTCCAGCAAACCCTCGATCGTCGCCACCCTGTCCTCGAAAACCAACTTCTTGATCACTGTGAGGGAGTCAGCCACATTGATCATGCCGGCTACCTTGATATTGTTTTCTACGGCCCACCCATTGTAAGGAACGAAGTCCCTGCCATCCTTGCCTTGCTCTATACAGCCATCCAAATGCGCTGATATGAGAGGTCGCTTCAGATAGGTACGCTTTAGCTCTTCCTCAATGTGGTGGATCTGCACCATCTTATCAACGAAGAAGTTGACCTGCTTGAGGTAGGCCTCTTTGAAATCTTCGATGCTCCTGAATTTACGGGGGTCGCCGGTGTGCGGCCCTAGCTGCCTACTCAAGAACCTGCAGTAGCCATCGTTCAAGGCTAGATCCAGACACTTGGCCACACTCAAGAAGCCCACAAGGGCAGGACCCAGCCCCTGGTTCTTATCAGGAATGATCCACTGGACGCAACCCCCCACAGTCCAGTCCCAGACCTCATTCGGAGGAACCCCCCGCCTCAACAGCATAGGGATGGCTTGAGAATCACTGTTAAAGGATGGGAAGCCAATGCCGGTATGGAGCAAATCTATAGCCCTATCAATGAATCCTGGGTCTATTTTGGGGTGATAGCGGATAACCAGCGTCGGCTGGATAGTCCGTATATTCATGCTGGCACCCAGGCACATGTAGGACATCTCATTGGTTGCGTCCTTGCCTTTTTCATCTACCCCACCCAGGGTGAAAGTCTGAAATTGACTGCTGCCAACCGAAACCAGCTCGCCCTCTGGAGGACGCAGGGAACTGATCCCTTCCATTTTCACCCAGAGGCATTCCAGCAACTCTAACGCTTCCTCACGGGTAATCCCCCCCTCTTCTCTGTCCTTTTTGTAGAAAGGATACATGGCAACGTCAAACCTCGTCCCGCTCCCAGTACCGTAGTATTCAATTGCTGATCGGATAATATGCGAGAAGAAGAAGGACTGTAGTGCCTCCCAGAAATTGCGTGGCGGATTCGCTGGAACCCAGTCGCACACCTCGGCAATCTTCTCCAGTTCCTTTCTTCTGGCAGGGTTGTTCTCCTTCGTAGCCATCTTCCTGGCCAGCTTAGCATAGCGCTGGCCGAAACGGCCAAAGGCTTCGTTGGCAATAATCATTGCCTCCAGGTTGGCTACTTGATCCATGTACTCCCTGGCTGTCTTGCCTTTTACCCCCTGCTGCCTGACCTCTGCCAGCTTATCTCGGCACATCTTGATAATCCCGTTCTGGCCAATTTGCAACAGCCTTTTGTGGCCATGAGCAGCACCCTCTATAAAGGTGTCTATGTATAGCGGCCCGCTGAAGCCCATCCACTCAGCCAAGTCAGGTGGCAGCCCTGCCAAGACTCGGTCACGGAACGATTTTCCCTTCCAATAGGTGTGAATCTTCTGAAGTTCCTTGGCTTCTTCCTTGCTCACCCTCTGGGCATAGAAGCCCCCAGAGGAAATCGCTGCGTCCAGCCAGATGTAGTCCCACTCTGGGAATGTGGGCAGGGCGCCCGGCGACGAGGCGTAGTTACCTACAATTAACTCATCATCTTCAATGTAGATGGTCATCTTGTCCAGAATATTGGCCACGGCCTTGGCTCGACGGATGACCTCTGGCTCGCCTTCACTCTCCCGGTAACCCTCGGTCAACAAGCGTGCCCGCTCAGGGCATATCTTGGAGAAGGTGCGCAGGTGGGTCTTGATCCCTCTCAGATAGTCCAGTTGACCAGACGTTCGCTCCTCCTTGGTGCATTCTACTGCCTCAGCGGCCACCCCAGGATAGATCCTTCTTGCCCTCAAACGTTGTGTTCGCGAAGTCGATCCGTAAGTTGTTGTGCCTACTGTTGTAGTAGCCATAGCCCAACCTCCTCTGCTGCTATTGGCAGCGTTTCTCTCGAAACAGCAATGCAAGCCCCCTTATTGTTCAGCGATTATGTTCTTACTCAGTATGCCCCATAATGACAGCGACGTCAACCCCGTGAAGTCGTCTGATGTCTCACATGTTTCTGAACGAACTCACAGCTCTGGCGAGGGGAAGGCGGAGCTACGTCGGCCGTGCGATTGCGGGCTCGTCAAAAGGCAACTGAAGCCGCCAAAACAGCCTTCCACGTGGCCGCTGGAGCTGAGTTTCACCGTAACGCCGCCGAAGAGAATCCCAGAAATCACTGCCACCATGGGCCTGCCTGGGTATTTCCATAACACTAAATCCTCAGTCGCTGATTTTGGGCTGCGTTATCAACTTGCACTTATGAATCCCCTTCAGTAAAATGGAGCAGTCTAAGGGACTGTTAGAGTGAGGGCATGATGAGATATCTCGCTGCAGGCCCCGAAAAGGTCTGTCGGTAGCCCTATCTGGAGAGCCGTGGAGACCATAAATATTCCGGTTCTCGTTCTGAACCAAGACTACCAGCCAATAAATATCTGCCGGGTTCGAAGAGCACTAGTCTTGGTGCTTCGAGGCAAGGCTGAGGTAGTAGAAAATGGTTTGGGAACGATACATGCTATCAGCTGTTCTCTTCCCATCCCCTCCGTAGTCCGCCTTGCTTACTCGGTCAGACGTCCTCGGTTTCAGAGGAAGCTAACTCGTTTCGAAGTGTTCAATCGGGACAGACATACTTGCCAGTACTGCAGACGAGAGACCAAAGAGTTGACTTTGGACCATGTTATCCCGCGCAGTCGAGGTGGCCAACATAGCTGGGAAAATGTTGTCAGTTGTTGCTTCTCTTGCAATCGGCGCAAAGCAGGGCGGACGCCAGCAGAAGCAGGGATGAAACTCATCCGAAATCCAGTACCTCCGCCACCGACCAGCTTCTGCGTCCCTTACCAGTACCTCCGCACCTACAGAGAATGGCGTAAGTTCCTTCCAGAAGCTGGCTAGTGCTTGGAGGGCTTCGGTGCTGATTTCCTATCCCCGACTCCAGCAGTAGGCTCTTTTCTTCTGACATCAGCAGCAGGAAACTCCACCGTCACTTGGCTCTCCATCGCCACTGTGACCGTTTCCTTGAGTGGATTAGTCGCCGTCACATTTCCTTCGCCTAAAGGTGTAACTACCTGCTGGCCCACGGGAGGCAATTTCTCCTTCATGGCGCGGTACAAGTCTCTTTCATAGCCAAGGCAGCAAAGCAAGCGGCCGCAGACGCCAGAGATCTTAGCTGGCTCAAGAGAAAGGTTCTGCTCCTTAGCTATCTTGATAGACAAGGGATTGAATTCAGTCAAGAAGGTAGCACAACATAAGGGACAGCCACATTTGCCAATCCCTCCCATTAGCTTCGTCTTATCCCTTGGTCCCACCTGGTGAAGTTCTACCCTGGTCTTTAGAGAAGCCGCCAGCTCCCGAACCAGTTGCCGAAAGTCAACCCTTCCTTCGGCGCTGAAGAAGATTGTAATGTAGCTGTTATCAAGGTTGCTTTCAGCATCAAGCAATTTTACTGGTAGCTGGTACTTCTGAGCCAACTCCTGGCACTTAGAAAGAGCTGCTTGTTCGCTATGCCTCGCCTGGTCTTCCCGTTGTAGGTCTTCAGGGCTTCCCTTACGGAGTACCGGTTTCAGTGGTTCGGTCAGCTGGCTTGCTATTACCTGCTTGGGGGCAATAGCTACTTTACCGATCTTGAGACCGTGTTCCGTCTCCACTACAACACGGTCATTCACCTCTAGCTTGATTCCGCCGGGGTCGAAGTAGTAGACTCTCCCCGCTCGTCTAAAACGGACGCCAACGACACGCTTTTCTTCCGTCACACAGACACCTCGCTCATCCACTATTCTACACGCATTTCCGAGTCATTAGCCAACCTGATTTCTACAGCACGGGCGTGCCCATCAAATCCTTCTGCACGGGCTATGGTTGCCGCCATCGGGCCTATCTTTTCTAGAGTCTCTCTATTTATAGCCAAAACGCTGGTGATTTTGAGGAAATCATCTGTGCCTAGAGGTGAACCAAAGCGGGCGGTGCCGCCTGTAGGTAAGACGTGGCTTGGTCCAGCAACATAGTCACCTATGACTTGTGGCGAGTCCTCGCCAATGAACACAGCTCCAGCGCTTTTGATTCTATCCAGATAGGCCCAGGGATCCCGCATCACCAAAGAGAGATGCTCCGGGGCATAGTAGTTTACTAACTCCGCAGCTTGCTCTATATCGCCGACTACTATTATGCCACCTCGACTTTCCAACGAAAAGCTAGTGATCACCCGCCGCTCCAACCGAGCTAGCCTATCCTCTACCTCCTGACTGACCTTGGTTGCCAGCTCTGGTGAGTTTGTGATCAAGATCGCTGCAGCCAGCAGGTCATGTTCTGCCTGAGCCAGGAGATCAGCAGCACAAAGAGCTGGGTTGGCAGTCTCATCGGCAATGATAGTCAACTCGGTGGGTCCATACAACCCATCGATATCGACTACACCATAGACTAGTTTCTTGGCTAGCTGAACGAAAATGTTCCCTGGCCCACATATTTTGTCCACTTTGGGAATAGATTGGGTACCGTAGGCCAGGGCAGCAATGGCTTGAGCACCGCCAACCTTGAAAATACCGCCAACTTGAGCAATATCTGCCGCCACCAGCGTAGCTGGGGGCACCACCCCTCTCGGCGACGGGACAGTGACGATGACTTCCGGTACCCCTGCTACCTTAGCCGGGATAGCTGCCATCAGCACTGTGGAAGGGTAAGAGGCTGTCCCCCCGGGAACATAGACCCCAACCCTCTCCAGGGGGTAAACTCTCTGTCCCAGGCCTCCCTCACCGAAATCCATCCAGCTTTGGCGCTTATACTTGCTGTGAAACGCCCTGATCCTCTGTGCAGCCAAGTTTAGGGCAGAGACAAGTTCCTGGCTCACCCTGGAATAGGCTTGAGCAATTTCGTCTTTCTTCACCTGCAAGTCAGTTGACTCCACCCCATCAATCCGCCTGTTGTAATCAAAGAGGGCTGAATCGCCCTTGGCACGGACTTCGGCCACGATTCTCTGCACTACTTGCTGTGGGGTCAGCTCCTCATGGAACACTTCCTTGATCTTCTGCTTCAACCCTGCCGGAATCTCTTGTAGCTCCAGCGGAAGCCGTCTCAGTAAGCTAACCTTGGCAGACTCAATATCCGTAATTATCCTCAATCTTCGAACTCCTCAGCATCGTTCTTGTTGGATGTGTACTAAGATAGATAGAAAACACATCTTTTCTTTCGCCACAATGGAGGTTAAGCAAAGGATAGGAAGCCACTCGTCTACCACTTACAAAGCATGTCTCAGCACTACAGTCTCCATGAGAGGAGGCAGTTGATCCTTCTCGAGTTCAGTCTCGCTGGCTTCCGACTTTCGGACATTCTTTCTGCCTTTCAGAAAAGCGTCAACCCCCGCAATGGGATATGCGCATTTGGCCGTCTTATAGTGCATCGGGATGATCACCTTGGGATTCAGGCTGTCGCAAACCGTGGCAGCACCCCTAGCGTCGATCGTGAAGAAACCTCCCACGGGAACCAACAACACGTCCACCGCGCCAATTTCAGCAATCTGCGCCGCCCCCAGTTGATGGCCCAGATCACCCAGGTGGCAGACCTTTATCCCATCCAGACTGAAACAGAAGATGATGTTTGTCCCTCTCTGTCCTCCTTTGGCTTCATCATGATAGCTGGCAATGCCCCTGAAGTCTATTCCCTTCACCTTCTTGTGACCCAGTGCGTTCACCACCTCGGGATTTCCCTTTACCGCAGCTGAATTGTTATGGTCACCGTGATCGTGACTTACCATAACGATGTCAGCCGCCTCCGCTATCCTCCCATACTCAATCCCACCACCCACGGAATAGGGGTCAGTTATCACTTTAAGCCCTTCCTTTGAGGTTATCAAGAACGATGCATGACCTAACCACTTGATTTTCATCTCTTTTGCCTCCCTTCGATGCGATCCCTAAAGACCATAAGTCCCACGCCTGAACTGCACCCCAAATCGGCTGCAAGAGCCAGCCGACAGGTAGAAAACGTACCGTCGTGATTTGCGCGGATCGCTAACCCTACTCCTCGCCCAGGGCCAGAGCAAGATTAACCAGAGTTCGCACTCCCACGCCAGTAGCACCCTTGACAAGGTATCCCTTGTCTTTGTCGCTCATCGAAGTGCCAGCTATGTCCAGGTGAACCCAAGGGGTGTCTTCAACAAATTCGCTAAGGAACTGCGCCGCTGTTATAGCGCCTCCATATCTTCCACCACTGTTCTTGACATCAGCCACGTCGCTCTTGTTGCCCTCTTTGTATTCTTGAAACATTGGCATTTGCCAAACACATTCGCCTGCTGCCTCGGCAGCTTTCATGACCTTGTTGAGAAGTTCCTGGTTATTGGTGAAAGCTCCAGTGCAAATTGTCCCTAGTGCTATCCGGCAGGCCCCTGTCAAGGTAGCCACATCGACCAACAGCGAAAGGCCGCGTTCCCGAGCATAGGATAGGGCATCGGCTAGAATCAATCTTCCCTCAGCATCAGTGGTAACAATTTCAATTGTCTTTCCGTTCATGGCTTTCAATATATCGCCAGGCTTGAGGGCTGCACCACCGGGCAGGTTCTCCGTAGCCGGGATGAGGCCAGTGACATTGATTCTTGGCTTGAGTTCAGCCAGGGCACGCAGGGTAGCGATAACTGCTGCACCACCCGCCATGTCCCCCTTCATATCAGCCATACCCTCTGAGGGCTTAATAGAAATTCCCCCCGAATCAAAGGTTATCCCCTTCCCCACCAAACCCAGCGTTCCCCCCGAGGACGAATCCCCGCTGTATTCCAGAACAATGAACTTCGGCGTCTGGTGACTCCCTTGTGCCACACCCAGCAAAGCCCCCATCCCCAATTGCTGTATCTGCTCACGTTCCAACACAGTGCACTTCAGGTTGTACTGAGAAGCCACTCCTGTGGCCACTCCGGCCATCTCTGTGGGGGTCATAAAGTTGGCTGGCTCGTTAATCATATCTCGGGCAAAATTGGCAGCTTCAGCTACCACTTTGCCGATCTTGCAGCCTCTCTCCAGTTGCGGAAGCTTGTTCTCATCCCTCTCTATGATAAGGAGCTCTTCAATCTCGCCGTTTTCGGATTCCTTGGTGATGTGCTTGCGAAAGGTATACAAGCCCAGTACGGCGCCCTCAGCTATAGCTTGAGCCGAGGCTGATGTTTCAATGCCACCCGCCCCCGTCCCATGCGCGACGGTGGCCACCCTCTTTGCCCTCTTCGTCCGTAGTAAACGGCATGCCTCCGCTACAATACGTCGAACCTTGTCCAGGGTAAACTGCGCCTGCTTGCCCAACCCAGCAACCACTACTCGCCGGGCTGGAATCTTGCCCAGCGTGTGGATCAAGGTCAACTCGCCAAGCTTGCCCTTGATCTCACCAGCCTCAATGAGTTGGGTGATAGCACCATCCAGAGCCCTATTTACCGCCGCCGTAGCGCCACCTGGCTGGCTTACACCTTCAAAAAAGTTCACTATCAGGCCATCAACCTCGATCTTGGTTATGTCGCTACTCACGACCTTCAATTCCATTTTGTCTCCCTTTCCCTCGGGTGACTATTGAGTCAACCTGCGTACCACTCTGTCCAAGGCCGCACCAATGTCTTTGGAGGTATCGACCACAAGATGATTGCGGCGTATCCTCTCGGTTGTGGGTTTCAACCTGTGGTAGACCATCAAATCCGCCTCGGATTGGTCCCCGGGATCAATCTTGCTTTTCCGCCCTTCAAGCCGCTGGCTCACCACCTCTAGAGGTGCATCAATCCGGACAATAACCAGAGTCGCGCCTACGTGATCGGCAATGTGATAAAGCCGCTCACGATGGCGCTCTTCCAGGTTGGTAGCATCTAGTGCCACGTTGGTTCCGCCTTTCAGCAAGTCCTCGACAAGTGTGTAGCAAGCCTGAAACAGTCTGTAGCTTTCCTGGGCGGAGTATCTGGGGTGGTCAAAGAGTAATTTACGCAACCTATCGCTTTCCACAATAACCAGAGGAACCCTTTCTGCCAATCGACGGCAAAAGTGAGATTTTCCCGTGCCAGGCAACCCGCTGACCACCACCAGCGCAGGCTTAGCCACAGGCTCAGGCAGCTTCCCCAAAGCCTCCCTCAGCTTTTCGACATCCGCAATTACCTGGCTTTGTCTCATTTGAGGCCATTATAGGGCATTTCTTCAGCTTTTGAAACGGTCAAAGAGGTTAATTTTGCAGCAAGCGGCTCAAGAGCCAGCCCAGAATGCCAGGAGGTGACTATAGATAGCTGCGATCAAGAAGCGTCCGGCAAAACAGGATGCTTCTCTTGCTTGTTCTTGCCGTCTTCAGGTCTTCACATAGGCCGGCAGTCAGCCGCTTCGTTACTATGAGGAGAAAGATAACAATGCCACCCACTGTTGTTTCCCAAGGCTGATTGGTATACCAGCATCCAACGGGGAACAGGGCGAAACCAGCGAGCATCCCCAGAGGAAGGCTCATGCTGGGGGGGCCGCCAAACTTCAGCCGCTCATCTCTTGATTGCGTCGAATCAAGAACCCGAGGCAACGTTCTGAGGAGAAGGCCCACCAATATAGGCACAAACAGAAAGGGCATCGCCTTGTAGGCTAACGCCGATGCCACGCCAAGACTGGTACTGTTGCCTTTCTCGCCCCGGAACCCGTGGAAAATGGACCACATTAGTCCAACTATCACCGCCAATCCTACGGCCACTACTGTGCCCCTGCCAAAATCGGAAACCTTGTCTACTATCACCACGGCAATACCACCTTTTACCACATCCCAAGCAATACCCGTAAATCCCTCCAGGCGTCCCACCTTATGCCATAGACCGCTATGCATATCCTCTTCTTTGGAAAGGTCATACCCTCGCATTCTGCCAATAAGGTAGACGACGGGGAAGGCTCCGAAAAGGTAAGCTCCGAGCACTACTAGTGTGTCGGTCCACATACTATGGTCTCAAATACCCTTTGCAGACTCCGTTTAGACTACACGCGAGGACGGTGCTCAAACAGGAAATCCCAGGGGTCATCTTCCTGGTTAGCCACCCTGCGTTCCAGTAGTGCCGGTGCCAGAAGCAGAAACAGCATTATCGAAGCCAGGAATACCAGCTTCAGTACACCAACGCTCCCTGCGCTGGAGCAAGCTATGAAGATCAAGACAGCCAGACCGGAAATGAGCAACACTCCGGCCTTCAAACTACGTTGTCTGAACCTATTGAACAATACCACAATACCTGCCAGGGTCAGCAAGCTCAAGGCTATCCACGGTTCCAGGCCACGTAGACCGCTCTCCCCACCACCCAACAAACCGTGCCTCCACTGTGCTGTGATAAACCAGCCAACCAGAGGCGGGAGAGGCAAGGCCATCAGTGTGCCTAGTAACCAGTCGCGCTTCAAAACTTGCAAAAGAATGTGAATGAAGAGCCATAGAATAACAGGGAAATACATGACTAGCAACAGCCATACCCACCAGGAAGAGGTGAGAGTATTCGAGCCTAACGCCTTCTGCAATAGAACCAACCCAACTACCAACAGGGGCATGAGCGCATAGCCTAGCCAGGTAAAGAACCAGGTAGGTTTGTTATGCTGCCACCCGTACACAGCTATGCCAGCAGTGGATATCACGATGATCATCAGCCAGCCTATGTTCGCCCACTGGTTGAAAGCAAAGAGCAGAGCAAAGAGAATGTGGGGCAAGGCAGCTACTAAAGTCTGAACCCAGTTGCTGGTATTATGCACCTCATTCAACTCATCGCCCACCGTAGCAAAGGAACCAAAAGACTCGGCTGCTATCTTGGTCGCCTCCTCCTCTGAAAGCCCTGCCCCTTGCAGTTCCTCCACCTGATCTTCAAAATGGGTGTACAACTCACTGAGAACCTCTCTGCTTTTCGAGGAGTCAAGTCTCAGTCTTGCTCTTAGGCTGTTCAAATAGCGTTTAGGCTCAGTCAACACCCGCCGTCACTCCCTAGCCTGTTGTCGGCTGCATCACCAGATTAACTGCCGTAGAGAAGCCTCGCCACTCAGCCACCCTTTCCTCCAGCAGCTTTCGACCCTTGTCAGTCAAATAATAGTACCGCCTCTCTTTCCCCGAAGGTAATCGCTCCCAGGAACCTTTGACCAGCCCAGCTACCTCCAGGCGGTGGAGAGCCGGATACAGAGTACCCTCTTTGAATCTGAAGTAACCCTGGCTCCTTTCCTTAAGCTCTTTGATGATTTGGTAACCATACATCGGCTGCTTTACCAATAAAGACAAAAGCAGGGTATCCGTGTTCCCTTTCAACAATTCCCGTCCATAGCTCATGTTTCTCTCCCTCTTTTCTGGTCTCTGTCTCTGGCAACGTCCAGAATATCACAACTGCTTCACTTCAGGCAAGATACATCGCCCTTTTGGGAAATTACCACCAGACACAACACTAATTCTCAGTATAGAAGGCAAGGCCCAGGACCCCGCTCCCGGTACAGTAGCCCATTACGGGACTAAACTCGGTGAGCCACGCCTCAATGCAATCAAATTGCGCTCGCACACGTCCCATAAGCCTTTCGCCCTCCTCCTGTGCGTTGGCATGGTGAACCGCCACGTGCACGGGCTTTGTACCTACCTTTCTGCGCATTACCTTCAGCAGTAGATCAACCCCTTTCTCTTTGCTTCTAGTCATGCCGTTGAAATGAGCTACGCCGTTTCCCCAGCTTAGCACTGGCTTAATACTAAGCCACGCGCCGACCTGAGTGGCTATTTTCGGTATCCGTCCCGTTCGATAGGCATGACGAATGGTTTCCAGAACAAACACCAGCTCCACTCTTTTCTTCAGTTCCTCCGCCGCTTCAATAGCCTCTACCAGCCCCTTTCCTTCCGCTGCAGCTCGAGCAGCAGCGAGGACAACAAAGCCCTCTGCTCCGGTAACTATCCCAGAATCCAACACCTCAATAGTAGTACTAGCCAACTCCCCCTTTACTTGCTCTCTAGCAGCGACGGCAGTGTTATACAGCGTACTCATTTTGGCCGAAAGGGTGATGCAGAGGATGCTGTCGGCACTCTTGCTCAGCATACGGTAAGCCTGCGCAAAATCTTCAGGTGGTGGGGCGGCAGTCGAGAACCGGTCGGGTGCCTTCTCCAGCAGTTGATAAGCCTCAGCAGGGCTTATGTCTAACCAGTCACGATACGCCCGGCCATCGAAATAGATGTTAGGCGTAACCAAGTAGATTCCGTACCTCTCCACCATGTCTCTCGGCAGGCAAGCTATGCTATCCGCAATGATCGCCACCTTGCTCATAGAATCATAGAATCCTTCGCGCCTCACAAATCGTATTACTACGTGAGCCCTGATGTCAACGCCTAGTTAGCGCCTCAGTGTAAAGCTGGCTCATGAATACGACCTGCCTTTCTGCACACACCGGTGCATGGGTAAACTCGCAGCCACTCATTGTACAGGCGATGTCGGGCTGTCAAGCCCGACACGTGACTCCAGCCATTTCTTCTTCTGGGCTATCCTCGTCTCCTCGTTGGTTGTCTGATAGCTTCCCAGAAAAGACTGCTTCATGGTGGCGAATGTGCCCTCTAGGATAGCCTTCCTTATCCGTTCTGTTAAGCTGATAATGAAATGCAGGTTGTGAATCGTGGCTAGCCTGTATGCCAAAAGCTCTCTCGACTTGAACAAGTGATGTAGATAGGCGGCTGAAAAGTTGTGGCAGGTGTAGCAATCACACCGGTTATCAATAGGGCCGGTCATATCCTTGTAGCACACATTCTGAACATTGTGCCTGCCCAACATGGTGAACAGGCTGCCGTTGCGAGCGGTGCGGGTGGGCAGAGCACTATCAAACATGTCCACCCCTCTGGCCACGCCCTCAAAGATGTCCTCCGGTGAACCCACCCCCATAAGGTATCGGGGTTTGTCCTTGGGAAGGCAAGCTACCGTTTCCTCCAGCACAGCCAGCATCGCTTCCTTCGGTTCGCCCAGGCTCAAGCCACCGATACTATAACCGGGAAATCCTAGCGAAGTGAGAAAACAAGCCGACTCCCGTCGTAGTTCAACAAGGGTGCCGCCTTGTACAATACCGTAAAGGGCCTGCCCTTCTCGATGATGATTCCTCAGGGACCTTTCCGCCCAGTGGTGCGTCCTTCGCATGGCTTCAAGAATGAGGTTTTGATTATTGCTGTAGGGAGGGCATTCGTCCAGGGGCATAATGATGTCGGCCCCCAGTTTCTCTTGAAGCTGTATCACCAACTCGGGAGTGAAGAAGTGTTCACTGCCATCAATGTGCGACCTGAAAGTGACACCCTCATCAGTAACCCGCCGTAGCGACACCAGGCTAAATATCTGATAGCCGCCGCTATCGGTGAGGATAGGCCCCCCCCACGACATGAGGCGGTGCAGCCCGCCGACCTTCTCGACAACCTCCGTTCCTGGTCTGAGATAGAGGTGATAAGCATTGCCTAATATGATGGTCGCCCCGATCATCTTAAGGTCGTCTGGGGTGAGCGTTTTGACTGCTCCCTGGCTGCCTACCGGCAGAAATACTGGGGTGGGCACTGTTCCATGTGGCGTGGAAAGCAACCCCGCTCGTGCTTCCGTTGCGGGACAAGACTTCAGTATTGTGAAACTGTGGCTCACTGCCTTAGCAAGTCTCTAGCAATGATGGCCCGCTGTATCTCGGACACTCCAACATAAAGCTCTGTCATCTTGGCATCCCGATACATCCGCTCAACAGGCATGGTCTTCATCGTTCCATACGAGCCGTGAACCTGCATCGCCATACGGGTTACCTCTACGGCCATTTGGGAGCAAAAAAGCTTGGCCACTGATGAGGTATGTCTGACACTCTCTCCCTTATTCCGGAGGAAAGCCGTTCTATAGGCTAGCCATCTGCCCGCCTCTATCCTGGCAGCCATCTCGGATATGAGCCATTGGATGGTTGGCATTTCAGCGATGGGCCTGGAATAAGCGCAGCGCTGTTTAGCATAGTCAATGGAAAGATCGAGAGCAGCCTGCGCTACCCCAACGCCTTGAGCAGCCACTCCTATCCTTTCAACACTTATAGCTTCCAGCATAATCTCGAAGCCCGATCCTTTGGCCCCCAGCATGTTGTCCTGAGGTATCCGTACACCATCCAGGTAAATGACAGAGGTCCCCAGGCCCCTCAGCCCCAAGGTTTCGCAGGGCTCTCGCAGCACAAACCCGGTTACCGCCGTCGGAACAATGAAAGCGCTTATTCTGGCGGTCTCATCCTTGGCGAAGACAGTGGCTACTGAGGCTACAGGGGATACAGCGATGAAATTTTTCTGCCCTTCAACAACATATTCATTGCCCACTGGCTTTGCCCTGGTAGTCACCGCTTTCGGGTCTGAGCCAGTGCCTGGCTCCGTGAAGCAAAAGCAGCCGAATACTTGTCCGGTGGTTAACGGAACAAGGAACTCCCGCTTCTGGCGCTCGTTGCCGAACCGGAAGAGACTCTCCTCAGACAGGGCACTGACTGCCACAATGGCCCCAGCCGTCATGGAGGCCTGGCAAAGCTGCTCCACCACCAGAGAGTAGGCTACATAGCCAGCACCGCTGCCCCCATATTCAGAGGGGTAGGGTAGGCCATAATAGCCCATCCCACCCATTTCGAGAGCCAGTTGCAGCGGGAACTGACCACTGCGATCAATCTCCATTGCCTGTGGCAGAACTGCCCGCTGGGCAAATTCCCTGGCTGCCCTTTGAATCATCTTTTCCTGTTCGCTGAGGTCAAAATCCATAGTAGGCCGTGCCTCGTCCTCTTATAGTATGATGCTACACTTTAGGCCTGAGAGCTACAGAGAAGTCAGGGGTTTTGCGCTTCGCCTTCCCCAAGGCCAATCAGAGATATCTGGTTGTTGGTATAAATACACAGGTCAGCGGCGATTTCCATGCTGACGCGGGCTACCTCTGCTGCGGGGAGGTCCGAATATCGCAGCAACGCTTTGGCGGCAGCCTGGGCATAACCCCCTCCTGAACCTATCCCGATCACGTCGCCGTCAGGTTCTATCACATCACCCTCGCCGGAGAGAAGCAGCGTGTCCTTTCGGTCAGCGACGACCAGCCAGGCCTCGAGGCGACGCAGCACCCGGTCAGTCCGCCATTCCTTAGCCAGCTCTATAGCTGCCCGTCTCAGTTGCCCGCCATGTTTCTCCAGTTGACTCTCAAATCTTTCGAATAGGGTGACGGCATCAGCCACCGATCCGGCGAAGCCAGCGATTACCTGGCCGTGGTATAGGGTACGCAGTTTATTGGCCCCCTGTTTTAAGACGACATCACCAGTGGTGACCTGCCCATCGCCAGCTAGGGCTACGTGCCCACCCCTCCTTACGGCCAGAACTGTTGTCCTTCTTATGCTCTTTTGCATCACTGAATCTCTGCCCTCCATGACTCCCGGCAACACACGAATCTCCCAACACCTTCTGAAACTCGTAACACACGCCGCAGGTATTGCTCTACTGTTAGCTTTGACTTATCTATCGCCGGCTCCCTCCTGAAGGACTCAGCAGGCCCTCAAGTATTCTTGCCACTTGTTCGGGAGGCACGTCATTCCGAATCACCGCCTGGCCAATATCTGTCAGCAATACCCAGCGGATGGCTTTCTCCCTCACCTTCTTGTCGAGCTCCATCGCCCTCTGGATTGCGGCCAATTCCACGCCCGGGCAAGAGGTGGGCAAGCCAAGCTTTTCCAGCAGCGCAGACTGTCGTTCCACAGCCTCCCATGGCAACAGACCCAGGTCATGACTCAGTCGAGCCTCGCCCACCATGCCGATAGCTACCGCCTCACCGTGAAGAAACCGCTGATAGTTCGTCGCTGCTTCCAAGCCATGGCCGATGGTATGGCCGTAGTTCAGTATAGTACGTCTTCCTCTTTCTCTTTCGTCTTCGCTGACAATCCTTGCTTTGATAGCTACGCTGTGCCTTATGGCCTTGGTCATGATGTCTGGCTCCATTCGTGCGAGTCGTCCAGCGTTACGCTCCAGAAAGGCAAAGAAATCAGCGTCAAGGATTAGTCCATGCTTGATTACCTCCGCCCATCCCGAGACTAGCTCACGGCGGGGTAAGGTGGTTAGCGCCTGAACATCACCTACCACCAGCTTTGGTTGATAAAAGGCACCAATAAGATTCTTCGCCTGGGGATGGTTAACTCCCGTTTTCCCACCGATAGAAGCGTCCACCATAGCCACCAGGCTCGTGGGGATCTGCACCAGAGGCAAGCCACGCAGAAAGGTAGCCGCCACAAAACCCGCCAGGTCACCAATCACTCCACCGCCAAAGGCAATAATGAGATCGCCTCTCTCAGCCCGATGCTCCACCAGCCAGTCATAGATCCTGGTGGCGGTGTCGAGGCTCTTGTTAGTCTCCCCAGGGGGAACCGTGAAGGAATGGACAGTGAACCCAGTGTCCTCCAGACTCTTGGTGACCCTGCCTCCATAGATGAAAAAGACTGTTTCGTCACTGATAATGAAGGCCGTACCAGATAGTCCCGCCCGCTTCACTTCCTCACCCAGTTTGTAAAGCAACTCCCAGCCTACAAGAACACGATAGTGTTCAGTGCCGGTGATAACTTCGCCAGCCAGGCTATCTGTCCCGCCGTGGGCGTTGCTCCCGGGTAGAGCGCGCTTCCAGTAGTGCCATCCCCGAAGCACCTCCTGACTCACCTCCTCCAGGGTCAGATTGTCGGTATGCACTGTCCAATCAGCAATAGCATAGTATGGCCGACGTTGTTCCTTTAGATCAATGATGCGCTGAAGATGATCCGGCGCATTCAGGAGGGGCCGAAGGGGCTGGGAGCTTTTCACATCGGTCAGCAAGCGCTGGTGTATGGTCTCTGGCGCAGCTTCCAGGCATACTACAAAACCACCCGCTTTCATTAGTTCCCGGTTTCTGGGGTCGATGATGGCTCCGCCACCGGCAGAGATCACCACTCTTTCCTTACCACATGACCAGATCAACACCTTCCTTTCTATCTCTCGGAAATGTTCCTCTCCATCTTCGGCGAAGATGTGCTCGATGCTCTTACCAGCTCGCCGCATTGTTTCGTCATCGGTGTCTACCTGATCCCAGCCGAGGCGCTTGGCCACTTCCTGCCCCACCCTGGACTTCCCCGTGGTGGAGAAGCCAATCAAGATAATTCGGTTACCAGATGCTTTACCCACTCGACTCCTTCCCGCAAATCATGCCTTCCCAGCGCTTCGGGATATTGCAAACCGCTTTCGAGAATCACACAGCAAGAGCGACTACTTGACACTATCGCTCTCAGAATGTGAGGAATGTCCACCCAACCGTCTTCGGGGTTCTGAGCAGGGTGCACTGGGATGTGGCCAAAGTAAAGATAGTCGTCAATATCCCTGTTGTTCCACAGGTGAATTGAGCCGACGGAAGGCGCTAGCCGCTCGGCGAATTCGTACAGATCAAACCCATCTCGTTGCGCCGCTATGTGCATGTGACCAGTATCAAAGCAGTAGCGCAGCCCGGGGAAATTGCGACTGACCTCTAAAAGGAAATCCGAATTCAAGAAGGGGCTGGGGCCAAAACCCTCCATGTGGATTGGTATGCCGTGTTTCTCACTGATCTCTGCCAGATCAAGAGCACTTTGCCAGGCAATTTCCTGTTGCTTTACATAATCCATGCTGCTGCCATCAGTGGAAGATGGTGCCGGGAAATGCACCACCACGTAGTCAGCCCCAAAATCTTCCGCCATCTCCATCGTTTGCTGTACCATTTTCAGGCTGAGCTGCCTTTTCTCTGCGTCGATGTCGCAAAGAAAGGAAATAGTTGGAGGGCTAGGATACCAGGGCACCTTTACCAGGGGTGCGTGAATGCTCGCAGCCAGATTATGCCGTCCTACCTCTTTCTTCAGCTCTGGCAAACTATGGGGTGGAAAATGGTAGAACTCCCCGCGCTGCAACCCGTTGGAAGTTATCACCATCTCCAGTTGCCCGAGGTCATGGCAATGGAAGCCAAGTCTGTTCATTTTGGTTCCTGGATGGACTTTAGGTAGCCCTGATAGTTACGCCTGGTTTCCTTCAGGTTATCCCCGCCAAATTTCTCCAGCAAGGCGTCGGTCAAGACGATAGCCAGCATCGCTTCCCCTATCACCCCTGCCGCCGGTACAATGCACACGTCGCTGCGCTCGAAATGGGCCTCCACGGTTTCTCTGGTAGACAGGTCTATTGTAGGCAGAGGCTTCCTCAGAGTAGGCACAGGCTTCACAGCGGCCCTTACTATGATGGGTTCGCCGTTGCTTATCCCTCCCTCAATACCGCCAGCATGGTTTGTAGCCCTCTGCCACCCATAGGTTGAACCCTCTTTCACCCGGATAACGTCATGAGCTTGGGAACCTCGCATATCGGCCATTTTGAAGCCGGACCCGATCTCGACTCCCTTTACTGAAGGGATACTCATTATTGCCTGCGCTATCTTGCTGTTCAGTCGCCGCTCCCAGTGCACATGGCTTCCCAGTCCAACAGGCACACTTGTGGCCACAATCTCAAGAACCCCTCCCACCGTGTCCCCCCCAGAGGCAGCGTCATCAATGGCCGCCATCATCGCCTTTTCTGCCTCTTTGTCCGCACAGCGGAGAGCCGATTTCTCCACCACCTCCCAGTCGATAGGCCCTTGGAGTCTGGCCCAGACGCCTCCGATGGCCATTGTGTGGCTGCGAATGCCTATGCCGAACTCCTCTAATAACCGGCGAGCCACCGCGCCTGCAGCTACCCTGGCAGCAGTCTCCCGCGCACTGGATCGCTCCAGGATAGGACGTATATCGTTCAGACCGTATTTGGTGACCCCGGCCAGGTCAGCGTGCCCCGGGCGAGGCCGGGTCAATGGCTCTGCTTTCTTTTCGAGTGGGGATGTGCTCATAACTTCTTTCCAGTTTTCCCAATCCCTGTTCCAAATCAGCAGGCCGATGGGGCTTCCTATGGTAAATCCACACCGCACTCCTGACAGGATCTCTGCCTTGTCCTCCTCTATCTTCATGCGGGCACTTCTTCCATATCCACCCTGGCGCCTTTTCAGGTCGCGGGCAATATACTCCTCGTCCAGAGGCAAGCCAGCCGGCATCCCCTCAACGATTACGGTGAGCGCCTTGCCATGCGACTCACCAGCAGTAAGAAAACGAAAATCAGCCATACAGCCTCATACGATTAGGCCAGAAGAGGAGGATTTCCTCCTACCTTCAAGCTCCTGATTCCATCCTTCCTTTACTGTTCTACAGTCCTCTCTCGCCTTGTGGAGGAGAATAAGGGAGCAAATTCCCTCTCACCTAATCTCTTCAATCAGGGGAGGGAGAAAGAATCTGTTCCTTCCATCCCTATAACATCCCTCGCCGCCTGCGCCAGATGCTCCGGTACCATAACTCTGGCTTCACCCAATCCATCAACTGTTATACCGAAGACCAGGCCAGCGCTTTCATACTGCAAAATCGCTGGAACGCCCTCACTGACTAAGCGCGACTTGATCAACTCGGCTACCATGCGCTCGCCAACATAAACGGCAGTTAACTTTGATTCTTCTGGCAAGAACAGCCCCTAATCCAGTGATTCCCTGGCTCGCTTCAACATGATGTCAACAGGAGCCTTCCTGTCTGTCCACATCTCGAAAGAGGCCGCGCCCTGATAGACCAGCATAGACAGTCCCCCTAGAACCCTCGACCCTGCTTTCTTAGCTTCCCTCAATAGCGGCGTCTCTATAGGATTATATACTAAATCGCACACCAGGGCATTCCCCGGCAGCGCCCCCGCCCTCAGAGGACTCTTGTCCTCTGTCGGACTATGCTTCATCCCCACAGAAGTGCAGTTGACCAGCAGATGGCAACCAGACAGCGCTTCGCCCGATTCAGCTTCTTCCCAGGGTAGAACGATTATTTCTACCCGTGCCCCAGCACCTTCCCGTATCACACTTCCCAGACACTCCGCCCTCCCCAGGGTGCGGTTGATGATAGTCAGGCGGCTGACGCCCTCCGTCACCAGGGCGAAGGCCACCCCTCTGGCAGCGCCCCCAGCGCCCAGAAGGACAGCCCACTTACCCCGTGGCTCGAATTGGCCATCACCTCGTAAGGCCCTCACAAAGCCAGGGGCGTCTGTGTTATAGCCCAACAGTCTGCCATCCCTCTGCACGATGGTATTCACCGCCCCTATCTGCCGCACAACCTCATCTACCTCGTCCAGGAGAGGCACCACCACTTCCTTATGCGGTATGGTTACATTCGCCCCCAGGACTGAAGGCTGACGAAGACGGTTTACCGTTGCTTCCAGATGAGATGCCTCTACTTCCCATTTTTCGTAGCGGATGTCTAGCCCATAGAAATCGAAGGCCGCTTGCTGGAAGGCCGGCGAAATAGAATGTTGTAATGGATACCCAATGAGGGCTACAAGCTTGGTCATGACAGGAACCACCACCTCTCACGAGGGGCACAGTCTCTGGGATAGCCTCCAAAAACTGGATACGGGACTATTCGCACCCGGAGCGTGCCCTGTCCAAATACCCTTGCAGGATGAGCGTTGCCGCCGCTGCGTCTATCTTCCCCTTTCTCTCCCCCTTGCCAACGCCAGCCTCTCTCATGCGCCGCTCTGCGCCCACCGTGGATAAGCGCTCATCCCAGGTTTCTATAGGAATCTCAAGATATAAGGAAAGCGTCTGCAAGAAACCTTGAACCCGCTGTGCTTGCCGTCCCAAACTGCCGTCCATAGAATATGGGAGCCCGGCCACAATGCGGCCTACCTCATGCTGACGGACCAACTGGCAGATAGCCTCCGCCGCAGCTTCTGTACTGGTCACAACGACCCGCGTCAAAGGGCTGGCCAGGATTCCGCTAGGGTCGCTGAGAGCCACCCCAATCCATCGCTCCCCGATATCCAGCCCCAGAACACGGCCCACTCCCATGTTATTATCCACTTCTCTTCCACTTCCCCGAGTCTTTATCATAATGAACAGCAATGATCTTTGGGACGGTCCTAAGCGCCTCATCCAGCTTGCTGGCATCTTTGCCACTGCCCTGCCCTAACTCAGCCCTCCCCCCTCCCCCACCTCCCGCCACCTTCGCCACCTGCTTCACAAGGTCTCCAGCATGAAATCCCTTGGCTACCAGGTCAGGGGTGACCATAGCCACAAAGCTGGGCTTGTCGTTGTGGACTGTGCCCAATACAATCACGCCGCTCTTCAAATGCTCCTTCAATCTGTCTCCCGCCTCCCGCATGGCTTCTGGACTCACGGCTGACATTTTCGCTGACAAAACGTTGATGCCTGCAATTGACTCAACCTGAGATAGCAGTGAATCGGCTTCTCGGCGTGCTAGCTTGCGTTCCAGGTCCAGCGCCCGCTTGCGTTCCCGATCCAGCTCCTGGAGAAGAGCAGAGACCTTCTCCGCCACCTGCTCAGGCATGGTCTGGAGCTGGTGTGCCGTTGCTTCCAGAACAGAAATGTGTTCTTGGAAGAATCTTTCCGCCCCTCTACCGGTGACCGCCTCAATACGCCGCGCCCCTGACCCAATGCTGCTTTCGCTGAGAACATGGAACAGGCCTATCTCACCGGTGGATCGAACATGGGTGCCACCACACAGCTCAATGCTGCAAGGAGGTTCGCCGACCTGTACCATTCGAACTACATCTCCATACTTCTCCCCAAAGAGGGCGATAGCACCTCTGGCTTGAGCTTCGCTGTGGGGTATCTCCGCCACTATTACTGGCAGATTCTCCCTTACGCTCTCATTGACCAGGTGCTGAATCTCCGCTAATTGCTCCGGGGTAATCCCCACAAGCTGAGTGTAATCAAATCGGAATCTGTCCGGAGCTACCAGAGAGCCGGTCTGGTGGACATGCTCCCCTAGAACTTTCCGCAAGGCAGCTTGAAGCAGATGAGTCGCCGTATGGTTGCGAGCGATATCAAGACGGCGAGTTAAATCAACCTCGGCATCCACAAGGTCGCCTACAGAGAGATAGCCCTCTTTCACCTTGCCTATATGAGCCACAAGGTCTGGGACAGGTCTTGTGGCGTAGCTAATAGTTACCTTGCCTGCCGGGCCACGAATCTCGCCGCTATCTCCTACCTGCCCTCCCATCTCACCGTAGAAGGGCGTCTCTTCTAGAATCACCTCTGCGTCTTGACCTTCGGCCACCATGTCCACCGACTTGCCGTCGACCCGCAGACCAACAACAGAGGTTCGATGCCTTAGCTTCTCATAGCCGACAAACTTCGTGCCACCGGGGGCGCCAACTAAGATACTCGGTGTCCCAAAAACCTCGGAACTTAATATGCTCTTTGGACTAATCTTTTGCGCTGCCCGTGCTCTCCCCCGCTGACGCTCCATCTCCTGTTCGAATCCCTCCAGGTCAACCGAAAAACCGCGCTCCGCCACTACCTCTGCAGTTAGCCCATCAGGGAAACCATAGGTATCATACAGCATAAAGATATCTTTCCCGGCTATCCTCTTCTTCCCTTTTGTCTCAGCTTCCTCCATTATCCTCTCTAGCCAGTTGAGTCCGGTATCCAGCGTTTGACCAAATCTCTCCTCTTCCAGACCGATGACCTGAAGGATAAGCTCTTTGTTTCTCGCCAACTCGGGGTAGAGACGCCCCATCTTATCAACAACTATGTTGGCCACCCCATTGAGGAAAGGCTCATTCAATCCCAACTTCCTCCCAAACAGAGCAGCTCGTCTCAGCACACGGCGCAGCACATAGCCCCTCCCCTCGTTGCTCGGAAGAACCCCGTCAGCGATGAGAAAGGTTATGGCCCGGCTGTGCTCGGCCACTATCCTGATGGCCCGGTCTGCCGCCTCATCCTCACCGCACCTCTTTCCAGCTACGTCGGCTACTCTGGCAACTATGGGTGCGAACAGATCGGTTTCATACACCGACCTCTTGCCCTGTATTACTGTTGCCGTCCGCTCCAGCCCCATGCCAGTATCTATATTAGGCTTAGGCAGCAGCGTGCGTTTCCCTTCTTTATCCTGGTTGTACTGCGTGAAGACCAGATTCCATATCTCGGAGAAGCGAGAGCAATCGCATCCCGGCACACAGTCGGGTCTGCCACAGCCGAATTCCGGCCCAAAATCGTAGTGAATCTCACTGCACGGGCCGCAGGGGCCTGAATCACCGGCTGGTCCCCAGAAGTTGTCCTTCTCATCCCGCCGCACAATCTTCCCAACCGGGACTCCTATCTCTCGCCAGTACTGGAAAGCCTCGTCGTCGTCCAGAAAGACGGTGATCCACAAGCACTCCGGTGGCAACTTGAGCTGCTGGATGACGAACTCCCAGGCCCATTCAATGGCCTCCTTTTTGAAGTAGTCCCCCACGCTGAAGTTCCCCAGCATCTCAAAAAAGGTAAGGTGGATGTTATCCCCCACCGAGTCGATGTCGCTGGTGCGAAAGCACTTCTGACAGGAGGCCAGGCGGGGGTTGGGTGGGATGGCTAAACCCAAAAAGTAGGGCTTAATCTGCACCATCCCCGCAGTAGTTAGCAAAAGGGTAGGGTCATCCCGAGGCACCAGAGATGAGCTAGGGATAACAGTATGCCCCTTGCCTTCAAAGAACTGGAGAAAAGCCTTCCTGATTTCGTCACCGGTCACTGGTCACACTCAACGGCTGATCAATCTTCTGCTAGTGGAGTGCTATCATAATAACCCTATCCTTCTTGGGAAGGACGGAATCCACCTCATAGTGTCAGGTCACTTGGCCTTTTTCATCTCTTCGACGTCTGGCACAAGTATATTAGAAAAGTTAGACCTGAGCAAGACTGTACAGCCTGTCATTGAGGTAGCGTAACATATTGTGTGTAAAAAGAGGGGGGCGTATCCTTCTAGAGATAAGAGAAAGATATCTTAGAAAGGAGGATGCCCCATGGTACAGGTCAAAGACCTGACCCAACTCAAGTTAGAGGATTTGTGGCGGGAGGTCAAGGATGAGGAGGGTTGGTGGGGGGATTTTGAGCAGGAGACCTTGCGTATAGCCAAAAGGCTGCTGGAGAGCGTCATGGTAGAGGAGCTAATAGAGCAGTTACGTGCTGGGCGCTACCGGCGCACTGATTTTCGTCGGGGA
>Ga0194111_10001744_pt1 | contig 26717 bp, 15 predicted proteins | sample TA2KigC300mmetaG_FD_146194 | JGI IMG/M metagenome (GOLD analysis project Ga0194111, IMG submission 146194) | Freshwater microbial communities from Lake Tanganyika, Tanzania - TA2015033 Kigoma Deep Cast 300m | ecosystem: Environmental > Aquatic > Freshwater > Lake | place: Tanzania: Lake... | reverse complement strand
GTCCCAGGCCTCGCGGAGGCCCTGGCCCCCGGAGGGTGTTATGGGATATGGCTGCCGGGCGGAGCGGGGGCGTACGACCAGCCTGTCCCCCCCCAGAACGAGTTGGTCCCGCCCCCCGGCAGTTCTACCGGTCCCCCTTGGCGTCGGCTGTCTCACGCTGCTGGGCCTCTGTAGGCCTCGTTCCCGTTCCTCCACTCTCCTGCGCCACTTCGCCCGCCGCGTGCGTTCTGCGTGGCTCTGCATACCCACGCGAGGCACTCGTGCGATGCTCTCTTCCGGCTCGCCGCCCCGGACGGCCCACTCGCCTACGTTTGCCCGAAGTGCCGAACGGACCGAACAGGCCGAACGGCCTTACGACAAGGGCTGGATTCTGGGCCTCTGTGCTGTTCGGGTCTGCGCACCCCAACCCGAACGGCGCCCGAACAGCCTCCGGTCTCGGTGCCTGTTCGGGCCGTTCGGGGTGTTCGGCCCTGTTCGGGCTGTTCGGGTGTTCGGTCACTTCTCTCTCCTCTCTCTCTCCAGATCACCAAGGACGTAGTAGACAACCCGGTCTGCCTCTGGGCGCCCAGTGATCTTGCCGTCAGCCTCTAGGCGGTGAAGGGTGCTGCTCAGAGTGCCGGTGCTGATGCCTGTCCGGTTGTGCAGGTCCCGGAGGTGACCGGGGGCGCGCGTCAGCTCGGCCAGCACCTTCTCGTCGTACTTCCCGCCGCCAGTGGCAGCGCCGGTCTCGGCCAGTCTCCAGCACAGCGTACCGGGGTCGAAGGTGAGGACGAGTTCCGTCTCGGGCACGTCGCGGCCCACGATCTTCAGGCGGGCTCCCGGCTTGCCTTGGTCCCTGTACAGACCGAGGATGCCGTCTACCCCTGCCGCCTTCGCTACGCTGCCAAAGAGATCGCCGACGGGATCGCCTGTTGCACCCTTCTTGTGATGGTCAATTGCCCACAGGTTGAGGCCGAATTCGATGTGGAATTCCTGCAGCCTGGTGCAGGCCTCAGTCATCTCCGCCGCATCCAGTTGGTCCTTGCCCGCGAACCAGCGGCTGAGCGTATCGACAACGAGCAGCCCGCCCTCGAACTGACCCGAGTCCAGCTCCTCATGAATCTCGTCCTCGCTTGGTCGCGTCAGGAACGTCGCTGGTGGAGTCTGATCCGTCCATCCCTGCTTGAGCAGGCGCCCTTGCAGACGACGCGGGCCGTCCTCATAGGCCAGGTACAAACACCGACCCTTCTGCGCCTGGCAGCCCAGGAAGTCGCCGCCCTCGCTGATCGCCAGGCAGCCCTGCGTGCCCAGGAGTGACTTCCCGATCTTCGGTTGCCCACCGATCACGTTCACGCCCTCGCAGAGGATGCCGTCGAGTAGGTAACGCGGAGGAGGGAAATGTGCTCGAAGGAGGTCGGGCGTCTGCCACCTGCGCCGTGCGGGGGCAATGACCTCCGCCACCTCAAGGCGCCGGGCCAAGGCCTCCGCCGCACCGACAGGATCGCCGAGTCCTCCGGCCTTCACGACGAGGTCGGTTGCATCGAAGCCCCTCGGCCCGCCGCGCTCGCACATCGTGACCCGCAGGACCTTCTCCGCGTGGTGTTTGTGACACCACTGGGCCACGACCGGAGTCCGCTTCCGCCCGGCTGCGTCGTGGTCTTCCAGGATGTAGATGGTCACGCCGGCGAGGTCGATCTCCGCGTCCGCCGGCCAGTTCCCCTCGCCGTCCGTGTTGGTGATCGACGGAAACCCGAGGCTGTTCAGCGCGAGGCAGTCGGGCTCGCCGGCGGCGATGTAGATGACGTCCCCCGGCTTGAGGTCGGGCACGAGGTGCAGCCCGTAGAGGCGTGCGCTGCCTGTGCCCTCTCGCCAGCCGATGCACTTGCGCTTCAGCGCGCGAGGTCGGTACAACCGGATGTCGGCGGGTTCCCCGTGCCCGTCGAGGACCGGCATGCTGAATCGCTGCTCCTTACCGTCCTCGTACCAACCCACCAGCGCCGCCCGGACGATTGCCTCGGACCAGCAGCGGTGCTCGGCGAGCCATCGCAGCCTCTCCGGTCGGGCCAGCAGCTCGCCGTGTAGGAACTCGGCGACCTTGCGCGACGGTGGCTCACCTCGGAGGCCCAGGAACTCGACGAGGCCTGAAGGGGAACCGGGCACCTTCCCGTTGTGGAGGGGAGGGCAGTCGATCCCCAGGCCCGTCGCCGCGAAGTCCAGAGCCTCCGGGAACGACAAGGCCTTCGCCCGCATGAGGAAGGCGAACAGGTCGCCACCGAACCCGCAGCCGAAGCACTTGCAGCGCCCCGCGAACTCGCCCTTGGTCGTGATGTGGAACGAACCGTTGCGCTCCTGGTGGAACGGGCAGATGCCAACGAGGTCCTTACCCGAGGGCTTCAGCTCGCGGTCGTAGCCGGTCATCCGATACGCGCGCTCCGGCTGCGTCGCGGCGATCCTCAGTATGGCGTCCCGTGCTTCGTCTCGTGTTTCGATCATCGCCCGTTCGCCCTTCTGGGGCAGGCCGCCGGAGGGCAAGGCCGGGCGTGGCCTATCGCCAGCGACCTGCCCCAAAACGAAGACGGCCCCGCGCGGAGGCAGGGCCGGTCGGGGAATCGCCAGAAGGAGTGTTGAGGGTCGGCGTCGAATACGTCCCCGAGCCCGACCGGCACTCACTAGCTTGTGCCGCCGCGAAGGCGGAGTAACTCACTAGCTTTTCAGTGCCGTTTTCGGGCACCTCAGCGGTCCATCGCGCAAGGGAGGGTACAACGGAAAACGCCCGAAACTGGGGCTTTTCGGGCGTTCGGGGGTCGTCTGGTGCCGAGGGCGGGACTCGAACCCGCACGAAGCAGAAGCTCACTAGCCCCTCAAGCTAGCGCGTCTACCAATTCCGCCACCTCGGCAGGACTGCCACAGTAGCGCAATCGGCCCGCGCTGTCAAGAGGCGCATTCTTCGGCGTTTCCCGTCAGTCCCTCCCCCATGCGACGGCTCCATGTTGTGCCCGAAACCGGCCCGAAGAAGCTAGCGCGTATGGCGAGATGCGGAGCGGACGAAGCTAGTGTAGTGCTTCATCCTGATGCGCACCTAACCCGGGCCTCCGCCACACCGACGCAGAGCCCCTTTTGGGGGGGGCCGAGGCCAACGAGGTCGTGGAACGCGGTTTGTAGGTCGAAGCGCCAGCTTCGACGCCTGCATAGTCGGTGACGGAGCTGGCGCTCCGTCCTACGAACCCGATCCGGCACATCTACATAAGCACCATCAACTCCGCTGCAGTACACCATTGGCGACGCTGACCAGACCCGCCGCTTCCTCGAGGAGGGACCCGGGCGCGCCTTCGCCCACATCCGTGAGGCTCAGTATCCAGCGTACCCCATGCTACAGAGATCCCGGCGCGTAGCCGCGCTCTGTATGAACGATCCACGGGGAGCGGGAGACAGACCTGGCCCTCAACGCGCATTGCACGCACCGCCGCCGGGCGTAGACCCCATTCCGGCGCTCGCGTGCGCTTGTGGCGCGCCAAGGGGGGAGCCCGCGAGGCGTTGGGCCGGGGGCTGAGGGCGACAACGAGCATCGGCGGCCGGCAAGCAGCCCATGGCTCAGGGTACAGTCGCCGGTTCGAGGCGATCGGGTGTGACGCGGATGAGCTGGGCGAGAAGAGGCAGGCTACGTTCGGCGTTCATGTACGTGCACAGCACCACCTCCGGTTCCACCTCAACCATGCAACCCATCGCCCAGGCAGGATAGTCGATCACGGTACCGGCGTCCCAGTTCAGGCCGCCGTCGCGGGAGACGTTCACCGAGTAGCCGGGGTACCGGTGGGCGCAGAGGATCGCGCCGGAGGACGTTCGGACCATGGATTGCGCGTAGCCGGGGAAGGTTGCGCGCGCCACGGAGTCCCAGGAGGCGCCCGCATCCGGAGACGAGCACTGCCACATGTACGGGCTGTACACCGGACGGACCAGAACGCAGAGCGCGTTGTCGATTGCGACGCCAGTCGGCTCAGTCAGGTCAAGGGAGCCTGGGATGCTCCCGCGCGGCGCATCCGCCCAGGAGGGCCAGTCGAGGTCGATCGGCGCTGACCAGCTTGCGCCCCCATCGGTGCTGCGGATGCAGAAGGCCTTGCAGTGGATGGCGCTCCAGGTCCGTACGTCGGTGAACCGATCTCCCTCCTCCTTCACGGCCCCCAGTAAGAAGCGCACCAGTGTTCCGTCGGCCGCCTCGACCAGCGGCCCATAGGGGACAAGCCTGGCCGGGGCCACCGGCCACCCAGGGGCCACTTGCGAGGGCACTGGATCGTGCCAGGTTGTGCCGCTGTCCTCAGACTCCGCGATCAGAATCTCCGGCTCGGGTTTGCCGATCTGCTCCTGGGTGCGGTAGATCATCACGATCAGCCGGCCGACCCGCGTGCGGAACATCGTGCTGCCATAGTCCGTGAGCTTGCCGAGACCCTCCGGCAACGCAACCGCCTGCGACCAGGTTCGCCAACGGTCTACCGATCGCACGAGCCGGCTACCGGCAGCCAGCAGCACGTCCCCACTCGGCGCGACGCAGCCGGTCGGCATCTCCTCGCTGCTCAGCCCCACCGTGAAGGCGTGCGTTGGAATCGCCAGGCTTCGGTCCCAGTTGGGAGCCGGGCCTCCCTGGCTCTTGTAGCGGACGTTCCGGAAGGCGTACCACCCATAGCCGGCAAGGCCAAGCCGGCCCGCAGTGTAGCTGCGATCGGTCACGTCCAGCGCCTGCCGGCCGTCCACCCAGACCCGGATGCGCGGGCCCTCCGCCGTCACGCGCACATCGTACCAGCGCCCCGTCTCGCTCGGCACTCCCGGCACCCAGCGGGCGTCGAGGTTGCGTAGATAGCCATCTCCGTCCACCTTCGCGATCGCGGCCCAGAAGTGCTTGGCCCGCAGCTGCTGCCCACCCCAAGGGAAGTAGACGTAGTAGAACTGGTTGGGGTCGGCCGCCCGGAGGCTGAGCCCCGCCATGCCGGTGCCGGTCTCGCGGTAGTCGCCGCTGAACTCGAACTCGACCGTCCCATCAGCGAAGGTGGCGCTCATCCAGAACGCCCGGCTGTGCAGGTTCCGTTGGTCGGGCGGCCGGATGACGCCCTCCGCGTCTTCGGTCCACGGCGCGGGAAGGCAGTGCCAGTCCCGTCCATCCCCCATCTTCAGCGGCAGATCGCCGGCGGCCAGCTGCCCGATCCTCTGCGCACCCACACGCGCGACCCAGTCGGCAACACACCCTATAGCCTCGGGGTCGTCATTGATCGAGAGGAAGACCACGCCTCGCACTCGTTGCTCGTGCACCAGCCGCAGTGCGGTCTCGCACTGCTCCTGCAGCAGCTCACGCGGCATCCTCCGACCCTCGCCGTAGTCGTACATGTACAGGCAGAGCACGATCTCGCGGCCGGGGTACTCGCGCTCGCAGCGGGCGACGTTGCTCTCGAGGTCCACCACATCGCGCGCGTGCCACGTGGCCAGGACGATTGTATCCAGCTCGCGGATGTAGTCGGCGAGGCCCTCGTCGTCCAGGCTCATCGTGTAGACGGCGCCCGCGAGCTTCACCCCCGGGCACTGCTCGCGCAGCAGCCGGTGCAGCTCGCGGACGTCCTCGGCCCGCAAGCCCTTGGCGATCTGGACGGTGCTCATGTCGTCGAGGAGCACGGCCCCAATCTGGGGGTACGTGCCCGCGAGGCGACTGACCTGGGCTACGCGTTGCTCGTAGACGAAGGGCGGCCCGCCCTCGCCGTCAGCCGAGATCTCCCACATGAGATGCGGAGCGTGGCTGACCTCTGCGGCCAGTCGGTCGGCCTCCGCCTGGTCGTTCGGCAGCCCCAAACCCGCCATGACGATGTTGGGCACGCCGAGCAGTTCCGCCCGCCTGGCTGGACTGGCCTCGGCGAAGGTCTGCAGTGAATGCTCGCCGGGCTGCGTCATCTCCGGGTTGCCCCAGACCCACAGCACGTCTCGGATCATCACTGGCTCACCCCCGTGTTGTTCCGCAACGCATACCGGGCTGACGCCCGCGGCCGACACACACCCCGCAAGCATGAGCAGAGCTACGTAGCGCAGCCGTCCTGCGGACCTGGTCATGGCCAGCCTCCAGTGTCCGGGTCATTGACGCACGGGTATGGTTCCCGCGTCTGCCCGGTCTCTCCTCGGAGGCCCTGGAACTCGGGACAAGAGGACCCGCGGTTCCCCACCCAAGGCGAGGTGCTCCACCTCGGCGCTCGCGTGCGCTCGTGGCGCGCCAGGGGGCGCGCCTACGGAGGGCAGACGTGCTCTGTGCGGGTCGCGGCCGGGTTGACGCGCTCCCTGCCGACTCGCGCCGTACGCCGCGCTCCGCGGGCGGTTCCCTCACGTAGCTCTTCGGCCAGCGGCCGAGGCAGGTGGTCGGCCACGGGCGGGCAATAGAGTGCGGAGGCAAGGAGGAAGGGCGGTTGTGCTTCCGCGTGAGCGACTGAGACAGGCTCTGCAGCACCGGTCCCCCGACAAGGTGCCTAAGGACGCCTGGTTCACGCCGGCGACCCTTCGGCTGTTCCAGGAGCACACCGGCGCCGAGGACCCCGCCGACCACTACGGCTTCGAGCACCGGGACGTGGGCCTCGCACCGACTCACAGCCAGCGCGACTTCTCGCCCTATCACCCGCCCGAGCTACCGCTCGACACGGCCGTCGATGAGTGGGGGACGGCCTACGTCCCGAGCAGGCACCACCACTTCCACCGCTACGTGTGGCCGATGGCGTCGCTGCGTAACCCAACGCCCGCGGACGTGGATGGCTACCCCTGGCCCGACGTGGAGGCCGCCTATCGCTACGAGCACCTGTCTGAGGAGACAAGGCAGTTGCGGGAGGCAGGCTACTTCGTCGTCGGGAGGGTGGGGCATGGGGGCTGGGAGAAGGCCTGCTACCTGCGCGGAATCCTGGACTTGTGTCGTGACCTCTACGAAAACCCCGCCTTCGTTGAGGCGCTCCTCGACCGCCTGTGCAGCCTTGAGTGCCGGATCGCAGAGGGGCTCGCCCGCGCGGGTGTGGACATGGTCTGGCTCTCCGGCGATGTGGGGCTGCAAGACCGGTTGATGATCAGTCCGGCCGACTTCCGTCGGTGGGTGAAGCCGCACCTCTGCCGGGTCATCGAGGCGGCCCGCCGCGTGCAGCCCGACGTCTTCATCGGCCTGCATGAGTGCGGGTACGTCGAGCCGCTCATCCCCGACTTCATCGAGGCCGGCGTGGACGCGCTGCACCCCATCCAGCCCGAGTCGATGGACCCGTTCCGCATCAAGCGGAACTGGGGCGATGCCCTCACGCTGTGGGGCACAATCGGGGCGCAGTCGGCTATGCCCTTCGGCACGCCTGCGGACGTGCGAGAGGCCGTGCGGCGTAGCATCGAGGAACTTGGCCGCAACGGCGGACTGTGGATCGCCCCGTCCCAGGCCCTGCTCCCCGAGGTGCCGTGGCCGAACATCGAGGCCTTCTTCGCTGCCGTCGAGGAGTTCGGGTAGCCGCAGGCCGGAGTCTGCGGGATGGAGGGCCCTGGGTCGGGTCCTGCCCCACAGGGGCGGGAGAGCCTCCGTCCGCACCCTTGGTGGGGGTCGCCCCCACTTCTCCCTTGGAGTTCGATCCTGGCCCCTCTCGTACAGAGCTTGCGGCGCCGAGACGCGCTCCGTGCAGACGGTCCCGGGACAGAAAAGGGAGTCCGGATTCGCCCGCGGGGCTCCACGCAGCCTCAGGGCGGGCTTCCACGCGCTGGCTTGGGTGGAGGTGGGGATCCACCGGCAGTTGCCTGGCGCGGGCCCGGCGGGTCTCCGTGGGAATGCCGTTGCCCCGGTTGCGGACTCTCCGGAATCGGGGGTCCCAGGGAGTTGGGACCAGGGACAACTCCGCATTGGGGGCTAGAGACCCACATGGAGCTTGGGCTCCGCGGGAAGGACGTCCATAGTACGAGGGAGGGCCCAAATGCAGACACCCAACGACGTGACCAGTACGGACGCGATCCATGTCGTGAGCGTGAGCCTCGGGTCCTCGAAGCGCAACAAGACCGTCGAGGCCGAGATGCTGGGGCGGAGACTCGTCATTGAGCGCCTTGGCGTCGATGGCGACTACGACCGGGCCTGCCGCACAATCGCAGAGCTCGACGGCCAGGTCGCGGCAATCGGCCTGGGCGGGACCGATCTGTACCTCGTGGCGGGCGGCAGACGCTACGTCATCGAGGAGTCCCGCCGGTTGGCGGAGGCGGCGAAGGTCACGCCCGTAGTGGATGGCAGTGGCCTGAAGAACACGCTCGAGCGCGAGACCATTCGCTGGCTGGCCGATCGCGAGGAGTTCCAACTCAGAGGGAAGCGAGCGCTGCTGGTCAGTGCGGTTGACCGCTTCGGCATGGCCGAGGGTCTGGTGGCGGCCGGCTGTGATACGATCTTCGGTGACCTGATCTTCAGCCTCGGCCTGCCGATCCCCGTGCGCTCCCTGCGGGCCATCGCCGCCCTGGCTGCGGTCCTCTTGCCCGTGCTCCGCAGGCTCCCCATCCGCTTCATCTACCCGACGGGCGAGAAGCAGGAGGCGGTCCGACCTCGGCACGGCCGGTTCTTCCACTGGGCTGACATCGTGGCCGGCGATTTCCACTACATCCGCCGCAACCTGCCGGAGCGCATGGACGGCAAAGTCATCATCACCAACACCACCACCGACGAAGATGTCGCGCTGCTTCGCGCGCGCGGCGTCCGCACGCTCGTCACCACGACCCCGGAGTTCCAGGGGCGGTCCTTCGGCACGAACGTGATGGAGGGAGTGCTGATCGCTCTGGCGGGCAAGCGACCCGAGACGATGCAGCCGCGAGACTACCTGGACTTACTGGCGGAGCTGGGTTGGCAGCCCAGGGTCCAGCACCTGGCGGACACCGCGTGATCCATAGATGGGGGACCGGTGATGCGGCTCAAGCACGTTCCGAACGCTCTCTGCGTGGTGCGCCTGGCGATGATCCCGGTTCTCTGGGTTCTGGCCCTGTGGCAGCCCCAGGCGCGGCTGCTCTTCGTGGCCCTGCTGGCGGCCACGTTTCTCACCGACCAGCTCGACGGTTACCTCTGCCGCACGTACGACCTCTCGACTCCCTTCGGGGCGAAGCTCGACCGCGTCGCCGACGACCTGCTGACGCTCAACACGGTTGGATGGATGGCCGTCCTGCGCCCGGAGCTGTTCCGGCAGTACTGGCCCGTGCTGGGCCTGTTGCTGGTCGGGTTCGCGACGAGCGTCGCCTTGCAGCACCTCCGCTTCAGACGGATGATCCCGTTTCACCTGTATGCCGGCAAGACCGCCAACTGGGCCGTCGGCCTGTTCGCCGTCTACACGTTCCTCTTCGGGCCTACGGCGTGGTTCGTGTACCCCATGGCCGCCATCGTCGCCTACGCGCTGTTTGAGGAGATCGCGCTGCTTTGCACGAGGAGGGATCTCGATGAGCACGTCACCTCCATCTTCGCCCGACGACGCCCCCGTGACGACGGAGGCTCCGAGTAGGCCGCCGCGCAAGCGGCTCGTCGGCCCCAAGTTCTGGACGGGGGTCGTGGCCGTGCCGGTGCTCATCGTGCTGCTGTACGTGGACGGCTGGCCGCTGTTCGTGCCGGCAATGGCGACCATGCTGATCGGCATGGAGGAGCTCTATCGTGGCGTGGAGCGCCAGGGCATCCGCCCCGCGCGGCTGGTGGGCTATGCCTGCGGCATCGGGATTCTCATGGCCACTCACTTCGTGAGGTTCGACCCCGCCTGGCGGTCGGGCGCCATTGCGGTCTGCGTGGGAGGGGCGGTGCTGCTGTCGATGATCGCGCAGTTCCACCGGCCGCGCGGAAGCTCCGTGATCGCGAATACGGGCGCCACGGTCTTCGGCGTGGTATGGGTCGGCCTGCTGTTCTCCTTCTTCTTGCGGCTCAGGACCATGCATCTCAATGGCATCGAAGACATCCCCCTCAACGGGTTCCGCGACCGGATGGGCGTAGTCTTCCTGGTGATTGCGGCGGTCTGGCTGCAGGACAACGCGGCCCAGCTCGTCGGCCGCACCTTCGGTACCCGCAAGCCATGGCCCGAGATTAGCCCCAACAAGACCTGGGAAGGCTGCGGGGGCGGGCTGCTGGCCTGCCTCGTGGCGACGATCGGGATCGGGGCCGCGTTCGGGCTGCCGGTGCTGCACATGGTGTTCCTTGGGCTCACGATGGGCGTCTTGGGGCAGTTTGGCGACTTCTGCAAGTCCCTCATCAAGCGTGAACTCGGCATCAAGGACTTCGGCAGCATCATTCCCGGCCACGGCGGAGTCCTGGACCGCTTCGACAGCCTCCTGTTCGCGATGCCGGTCGCCTACCTCTACTTCCGCCTGTTCATCATGCCGCTGGCCGGCTGAGCCGTCCCGAGACCCAGAGCCCGGGAGCGGAGGCACCTGGCGAGAAGGCAAGGGGGGAGCGCGGTTGCGCGCAGACGACGGGACCCGAGCGGGGGCTGCATCGAAAGCTCACTGGCCCAGAGCAGGGCAACTGCAGCGGCAGAATGAATGGGAAAGCATGTGGCCCTCGGCTTCGCCAACGTCGCGGATGAGTGCGCTGCTGCGATTCGCCCGTCTGCTCCTGGTGGTCGTCGCCCTGCTTGCGTGCGGGGCTGGGAAGGACGGCTTGGCGGACGACTGGCCGGGATGGCGCGGGCTGGACCGCGAGGGTCGGAGCCAGAGCGCCGAGGCTCCGCTGTACTGGTCCGCGCAGGCGGGCATCGAGTGGGAGACCCCACTGCCCGGCGAGGGGTGCTCCTCACCGATCGTCGTGGGCGGCGACGTCTTGGTCACGACCGCTCGCCGCGTGCCCGGCGCAGAGACGGCCCATCGCGCCGTGGGCATCGCGCTGCTGCTTTGCATGGCGGTCCTTGGGCTGCTGGCCGGCAGCGCCTTCATGCGCCGCTCCCGTGCACTGGCAGATGAGCCACACGCCCTTCGGGCGCAGGTCGAGCTAGCCGCCGTCAGCCTGCTGTACCTTCTCCCATTGGCCCTCCTCCTGTTCGGCAAGGCGCTGTTCGCCTACCAGGAAGCCCCCGAACGCGGCTGGATCGCGGCGGCCTCACTCGGCGCCATGCTGCTGGTCCTTGGCCATCTGCAGGCCGGGCGTGAGGGGCGTTGGGCGTGGCTCGGGGGAACGTCGGTTGTGCTCTTCGGGCTCCTGACAGCGCTTACGGTGCCCTATGGCCCCGAGGTGTTCACGGAGGGGCTTCTGAGCGCGCGTTCCGTGCTGGTGGTCGTGGTGGCCGCGCTCCCGGTGGTGACGGGTCTGGCGCTGACTGCGGGGAGCACGCGCCAAGGTCGGCCCGCACGCGTGGTGCTGATGTGGCTGACACGGTGCGGCGCGGCGGCAGTGGCCGCCTTCCTGGTGGCGGCCTTCGTCCGAAGCCGATACACGCTCGGGCACGAAACAACCACCTCCGGCGAGTACTTCCCGAGGATCCGCTGGTGGGTTGTGGGCGGTCTCCTGGCCGGCGGCGCGGCAGTCTTGGGTGTGCGGCCCCGGGGGAGGTTCCGGGCAGGCTTCGTGGCGTTGGGGGTGGGAGCCGTGTCGCTGGGCATGCTGGCTGCCATTGGCCTCGCCGTCGAGCAAGCTGTCGCACGGCTTCCCGAGCTTGCCTACTACGCCGGCAGTCTGCGCCTGGCGCCGGAGTCGGGCTGGCTCTGGGCCGGGCTCCTGATCGTCTTGCCACTGCTCGCCGGCGTCTTCGCCGACTCATCGGGCCGGGGTCGAGCGGTGCTGCACCGAATGCCGGCTGCCGTTCCCCAGGCGCTGGCGATGGCGCTTGCCGTCGCCAACCTCCTGTACGTGCGCTTCATGCCGTCCTGGGACACCTACGTGCGCGGGATAGTGTGCATGGATAGGGCTACGGGAGCGGAGCGCTGGACCGTGGAGGGGCTCAAAGGTGTCGAGCAGGCACTGAACCGCGACAACACGCCGGCAACGCCGACGCCGGTGACGGATGGCACACGGGTCATCGCCTACTTCGGCAACGCGGGGCTGATGTGCGTATCGCGAGAGGGGAGGCGGCTGTGGACGAGTCGCGCGATGCCCTTCGTGTCACGCGAGGGCGTCGCCTCCTCCCCGGTGTTGTACGACGGCAAGCTGTTCGTGCTCGCCGAGTCGTCCCTCGGTGGATGGCTCGGCGCCTTGGATCCCGCCACCGGGCATGTGCTGTGGAAGGTGAACCGGGGCAAGCCCATCCACACCTACGCCGGCAACTGCCGGACGCCGGCCGTCTACGAGGTCGGCGGGAAGCGGACCGTGGTGGTCTGGGGCCTGGAGGACCTGACGGGCTACGATCCGGACACGGGGCGCGAACTGTGGACGCACCATCTCGGGGGCTTCGGCGCCGGCGAGAACCCCGTGGCCTGCACCGTGCTCGGCGGCGATCGCATCTACCTGCTGGGGCTGCGTCGCGCCATGGCCGTGGCGGCCAGCAAGCTGCCCGAGCCCGGAGACCCAGCCATCTGGGACGTGCCCTGCCCGGGCGGGGTCCAGTGCTCGTCTCCGGTCGTCAGCAAGGGCATGCTGTTCGCCGTCTCCGATGGCGGCAACGCCTTCTGCCTGTCTGCGGACACTGGACGCAGGCTGTGGGTCCACCCCCTGGGGGGACAGCATTACAGTTCGCCCGTGGCGGTTGGCGACCGAGTGTACTTCACGAGCACGCGCGGCAAGACCACTGTTGTCGCTGCGGAGCCCCAGTTCGGCCGGCTCGGAGAAGGCGACGTCGGCGAGGGCATCCTCTCCTCCGCTGCGCCGGTGGACGGCCGGCTCTACTTGCGCTCCGACGAGCATCTCTTCTGCATCCAGGGCACCACTTCCCCGCTCCCGCCGTCACGTAGCACTGCCGAGGCCGCCACCCCGAGGACAGGCCGCGAGGGCGCCAAGGCCGCGCCCTTGGACCAGTGCGAAGGCAACTGGGCGCAGTTCCGCGGCCCCATCGGAACAGGAGCGGCGCCGGGCGGCGCATACCTCAGTAGCTGGGATGCTGCCACGGGACGCGGCATCCTCTGGCGAAGCGCTGAGCTGCTTCCGGGCAAGGGCTCGCCCGTCCTGTGGGGCAACCGGGTGTTCGTCGCCGGGGCCGACCAGAGTCGCCGGGTCGTCTACTGCTTTGATGCCCGCACGGGCAGGTTGCTGTGGGTGCCAGATGCAGGTGGCGGTGGACGTGACGCCGAGGACCGCGACTCGACCTCCGGGTACGCGGCCGCCACGCCACTGACGGATGGCCGGCGTGTCTATGCCTTGTTTGCCGACGGTACGCTCGTCGCCTTCGACATGGCTGGCCGCCGAGCGTGGGTCAGAAGTCTGGACATGGCCGGCAACACGTACGGGCACGCTGCATCGCTGGCTCGGAGCCAGGAGCATCTCCTGCTGCAGCTGGATCGCGAGTCCGACGGGGGCCCCTCCGTTCTGTTGGCCGTTGACTGCGCCACGGGCAGGACGCGGTGGGAGAGGAAGCGCGAAGTGCCTAGCTCGTGGGCCACGCCGCTCGTGATCGTCGCGGGGCAGCGCCGGGAGATCATCACCTGCGCCGACCCGTGGGTAACCGCCTATTCGCCCGAGGACGGCAGTGAGCTGTGGCGCGCGTCCTGCCTGGGCGGCGACGTGGTACCGTCGGCAGCTCTGGCCGGCGGGCTCGTCGTGGCCGTCAACCAGGGAGCGGCCTGCACCGCGATCCGCCCGGGCGGCGCCGGGGACGTCACAGGGACCCAAGTGGCGTGGACGTACAGCGACGTGCTGCCGGATGTCTGCAGCCCCGCCGGAGCTGCGAACGAGGTCTACCTGCTCTCCTCTGATGGGACGGTCACTTGCCTGGAAGCCAAGAGCGGCAAGGCGGCCTGGACGAAGTCGCTGGGGGAGGGCTGCAGTGCCTCGCCGGTCCTGGTGGGTACGCGACTCTACATACAGACCGAGGTCGGCACTATGTTCGTGCTCGACACCACCCGGCGGGGCGCCGTGCTAGGGCGTGGCGTCCTCCCGGAGCGATGCCAGCCTACGCCTGCCCTCCAGGATGGGCGGATCTTCATCCGCGGCGCAAAGCACCTGTACTGCATCGGCACATCGTAGGGCCCCGTACACGCGGAACCGACGCCGCGGCTCCGAAGCCAGGCGATCTATGCCCCTCTGCGCTTGGGGAATGCCGCGGGAAGGGCGCGCCGTACAGACGCCCCCGGGGAGAGGGAAGCGGTCTCACGCCTGCACGTGGGCTGCACGCACCCTCGGTGGGGGTACTCCCCACTTCGGGCCTTCGCGTGCGCCTGCAGCGCATCAGGTGGCGCTCCTGTAGGGCTGAGGGCGCTCTGGCGGGCGGCGGGAGAGCAAGGAGGCGCCATCCACCTTGGCGAAGCAGACGGGACCGGTTATGGCAGCTCGGACTCCCGCCGCGACCGGCACCCGAAGCGGTCCAGCCTCGCCCTCCGGGGCTCGCCTCCGCCTCCCCTTGCGGGCAGGGCTGAGCTGACCGTGTTCATGAGACGGTGAGGGGCACGAGTCCTGGGGACGGTCCGGCTCTGGCGCGGCCCTCTTTGTCGTACCCCTGGTCCCAGCGCCAGCTATGGTGGCCGAGTTCATCTTCTGGTTCGGAGGCACTCCGTGCGCAGCACCGCCATGGCGTCGGCCGCCATTCTGACCGCATACTACTCCCAGGCGCAGAGCAACTGGCCGGACTGGCGCGGCCCGACCGGCGACGGCCGCAGCGATGCGATCGGTCTCCCACTCACCTGGTCCGAGACTGAGAACGTGGTCTGGAAGACGCCCATACATGGTGTCGGACACTCGACGCCCGTCGTATGGGGCGACCAGGTCTGGCTGACGACGGCCACCACAGACGGCCACACGCTCTATGCCGTTTGTGTTGATCTGGGCACCGGCGCCATCGTCCACGACATCGAGGTCTTCCATCCGGACAAGCCCCAGAGCATTCACCCGGCCAACACCTACGCGACCCCTTCGGCCGTGGTGGAGGAGGGCCGCGTGTACGTGCACTTCGGCACCTACGGCACCGCGTGCCTCGACTCGGGGACCGGCGAGATCCTGTGGCGCCGGACGGACCTCAACTGCGACCACATGCAGGGGCCCGCCTCTTCTCCGATCCTGTTCGAGGACCTGTTGATCGTACATCTCGAAGGCATCGACGTTCAGTTCATCGCCGCCCTTGACAAGAGGACGGGGGACACCGTCTGGCGCCAGGACCGGCCCGAGGACATCTACCGCGATCTCGAGCCCTACTACTGGCGGAAGTCCTTCCTCACGCCTCTGATCGTCGAAGTGGGTGGACAGCCGCAGATGGTCGGGAACAGCTCGCAGATCGCGACGGGCCACGACCCACGGACCGGGAAGGAGCTGTGGCGAGTCGTCTATGGCGACGACAACACCGTCTCCCGGGTCGTCAGCGGGCACGGCCTCTTCTTCATCAACACGGGCGGCAACCCCGGCAACGCACGGCTCTGGGCCGTGCGCGAGGGGGGAGTCGGCGACGTGACCGCTACCCACGTCGCCTGGGAGGTCCGCGAGGGTGTGCCGGTTGAGTCGTCGCCGGTGCTTGCGGGTGATCTGCTCTTCATGGTGGACGACAATGGCCTGCTAACCTGCCTGGAGGCAAGGACGGGCGAGAAGGTGTGGGCGGAGCGTCTTCCCGGCCTGTATGGGGCGTCGCTATTGTACGCCGAGGGTCGGATCTACGCCTCCAACAAGCGGGGCATGACCACCGTTGTGGAAGCGGGCCAAGCCTTCCGCGAACTGGCCGTCAACCAGCTGGGCGGGGAGCTGTGGGCCTCGCCCGCCGTAGCCGGCAACTCGCTGCTCCTTCGCACGAAGACACACCTGTACCACATCCAGAGCCAGTAGCCTCTTGCGTACCGCGCAGAGGTGAGTAGGGACGTCCGGGCGCCCGCCTCACACCAACGTACCGTAGCCAGCGCTGCGCCGCTACGCCGACGACTGACCTCACCCCGACGCACTGCCCCTGTCTGCGCCCTGCCAGACCACCTCTGCGCCCAGAAGGCTCTGCCGCGAGTGGGGTGGGGTTAGGGGCCACTCCGGGGCCCAAGTGCGCCTGCAGCGCGCAAGGAGATCATGGGGCTTCGAGCCAGCAAGCTCGGCCTGGGGCCGTGCCTCAGCGCCGTCGTGAGCGCCACCCGTGAAGTGCCTCAGCGTCCAGGCGGATCGGGGGCGATTCGACGGAGCGTTCCGCTCGGCGAGGGGGGCTGTGACATCTGCGGCGCGCCCTGCATGCTGACCCAGCGGAACACGCCTACGGCGTCCGGGCGGGCGCCGTAGCCGACGAATCCCGTCGGGAAGGTGCTATCGGTCGCTGCCACCAGTGTGGCTTCCCCGAGGCCGCCAGATAGCTCGTTGCCGCGGGCACGTACCCATAGCTCGCAGGCCGCGGGCGCCTTGGCCGCGCCGGCCGAGGCCAGCGGCACCGCCCGGACGGGCACCGGCTCGCTCCGGTCAAGCGGGTCGGGGAGGCCAGCCTGCTCGTAGCGGAAGAGCGTCACCTTCCGCACTCCCGAGTCATACGTGAGGCTGTAGCAGCCGGCCCAAGGGCGCTCCGGGTCCTGCACGCGGACCAGCAGCGAAGTGCCTCGTCGGGGGACGTGCGGAAAGGTCGAGTACCGTTCGTCTGGATCGGCCTCGTTCAACAGGTCGCCCGTGAGGGCCCGGACCGTACACTCCTGCGCGTGCTTGCTGTCGATCGGGCAGAGGACGATGTTGTTGAAGGCCAGTGTGTCCATGTAGCGATCGCCGGCCCGGCGATGGTACACAGTCATGTGGTTCGCCCACTGGGGCGCCGCCACGATGTACCAGGGCGCGTGCGGGCCGGAGTCACTGCTACCGATGCCGGTCGCCGAGGTCAGCCCCACAGTCTGGGTGTTGTCGCGGCCGGGGGCGTTGGCCGCGAAGTCGTCATACAGGTCGAAGGGGGCGCCGACATCGACGAGGTAGCGGGATGGCGGCGGCGCGGCGTCGGCCCGGTCGAGTGCGAACCAGTCAAACGTGACGGCGGGACTCCCGTGCGCGCCGAAACCGACCGTACCGGTTTGCGAGCCCCCGGCGCGTGCCTGCAGGGGCGGGCCGCCGTCGAGGGACCCCCTGAGGCTATCTCCCCGCAGGGCGAACGACATCGTGTGGACGCGGTCGTCGCCTCTCCGGTTACGCTGGGCGAGCAGCCGCCCATCCGCCCAGAGGCGCTCCTTCCCGTCGCGCATGTCCCATTCGTACGCACACCCAGCGTGGTACGGGCGGTCCTCGTCGCGGCAGCGGGCGAACAGGGCGACGATGACCCCGCGCTCGGGGTCGCCGCCGGACTCATGGCGGAAGCCGGTGGAAACGGTGCAGTCGTCCACGGGCTCGACGCGCATCACTAGGGCGCCCCCCTCAAGGCGCACGATGCCGATCGACGCCCAACCAACAGTGCGGCCGAGGTTGCCATGGATGGGATGCTGGAGACTGGCCACCGAGCCGATCTCGTCCCAGCGCCCCTCGAGCTCATCGCGGAAGGAGCCGGCTCGCAGCGGCGAGGTGTAGTCTGTGGATCTTGTCTGTCCATCGGCCTGCGTCCGGAGGCCGGGTGCGAAGACAGGCGCCCAGATCTTGTGCCAGACGGTCAGCAGGCTGAGCGCCAGGACCCAGAAGGCGCCGAGCACCGAGATGGCCGTACGCATGGAGCGGGTCATGTCGCGGGTCCCTCAGGAACGCGGACGTCGATCCCCAGGAGTGTAATGACCCCCTCCCGAGCGGCGATCCCCACAGCACCCTCGGGCTGCCGGGTAGTGTGGAAATCGAAGACGAGCTTCCCATCGGCGGATGCGAGGACGTGGTTTCCATCCAGGACGAGGGCGATTGCGGACGGGCTCCGGCCGAAGCCCGCGCTCAGGCTCTGCGCGCGCCCGGGAAAGAGCGGATCCTCCATGTCGGCGCAGTAGACCGCAAGCAGCTTGTCCCAGCGCAGGCGTAGGCCGCGATGGTCCGCAGCCTGGGGATCGTCGAGGCCCCAGCAGAGATCAACGCCCGTGGCCGGCGGGAGCCACTCAGGGCGGTCGTCTTTGAGGAACGGGACGAGCGGGCCCGTGAGGCGGCGGTGTCGCTGGTAGTCCTCCACCCGGAAGCGCACCGTTACCGCGAGCCGTGGCGTCTGATTCGTGCCGGGGATCACTGCGAGGCCATTCAGGACCGCCTCCTCCGGCCGAAGGAGGAGTTCGCCGCGGGCCGGGAGGAGAGGCGGTGGGCCCTGTTGCGGAGTCCAGGAGATCGGCAGGTGGGCGGTGCCATGCATGGCCCGTTCCCAGCGGGTCTCGGGCACCTGTGTGGCACGAATGGTGCGTGGGAGCTTGGCGCGCGTGGTGCACACCGCCACGCCGATCAGCCAGGCGATGGCTACCAGTGCGATGGCTGTCCGGATCGATTTGCGCACCGGCGTGACCTCCGACGCTACTTCCCGACGTCCTGAACGCAGCGAAAGCCGGTCGTGCCGTCGCCTTGGGTGCTGCTGGGCCGCCGCGCCGCACAGCGGGCGTCCAGTTCGGAACGCACGTAGTCGCCGCCCTTGACGGTCTTCTGGGAGGGGTCGCCGCCGGCGGGCTTTGGGCAGCCCGGGAAGGTGGCCCATGTGTCCTGGGTCCATTCCCGCGCATTCCCGGCCATGTCCATGACGCCAAAGAAGCTACGGTCATCCTTCATCGTCCCGACGACGCAGGGCGCATCAGTGAATCCGATGCGACCGCCGCACTCGGGGCCGTGGCGAGGATGCTCGCGCAGCGTGTCGCCCCGCGCCGCACGCACCCACTCGGCCTCCGTGGGCAAGCGCTTGCCGGCCCACTTCGCGTAGGCCATGGCGTCATCCCAGGTGACGCCGGTCACGGGCAGCCACTTCATCGCCTCGGGCGGCCGGCCGCTCTCCCACAACTGAGGCGGCCGGGCACCCGTCGCCACCACCAACCGGTGGTACTGCTCGTTGGTGACCTCGTACCGGTCGATGCGAAACGCGCCGACGCTGACTTGGTGGAGCGGCGTCTCCTCGACCTCTGTTGGAAACTCGCCCTCGGGGCTCCCCAGGTAGACGGAGCCGGCCGGGATGGCAACCATGGCGTAGACGGGCCGCCGCCGGCCGCGGTCCTCCTCCGCAAGCGCGACGTATCGCTCGGGGAGAGCCGCCTCCATCCACATCATGGGGTCCGGATGCATGGCCTTCTCCAAGGCGATCTCCTGCGGAGACGTCTTCCTCTCGGTGCGCACCTCGTGGAGGAGGTAGGCCCAGACTACCAGGCAACCGCCGACAACTACGGAGTAGGCCAGGGCCGCCCAAGCAAGAGTGCGGCGACTGCGGACGGGATCGACGGGGAAGTCGAGGAGACCGCACCTCTCGGCGACACGGAGCACGACCGGGCCGAGGCGCCGGAGGACGGCGGACGGGTCCTCCCGCAGATCCACAGAGGGGGCTAGGTTCTCGTCATGGCCTTGGCCCGTGTCAGCCATCTGCGGGCCTCCTTGTAGTCGCCCATTTCGCGCGACCGTCTAGCCATGTGCATGTAGCGACCGATCACTACGGCCCTGTCGTCTCGGTGCTCAAGCGCTTCGAGGTACGCCTCCTCAGCCTCCTCGGGCATGTCCCGGTCCAGCAGTTGGTCGGCTTCGGCAGCCAGTTGGGCGAAGCGCTCGTCGCTCCGCAGCTTGCGCAGCGCTCGCTGGATCGCCATGTGCTCGATGAGGTCGGAGGCGGCGATCACCAGCAGCAGGAACAGCACTGTGCCCGGAACGTAGAGCCACCCGCTAAGCTGCGAGCCGCCGTAAAGGGTAACGATCCCGACTGCGGCGGCCAGGACGACGTGGAAGCCTCTGCTGGCCAGCATCTGCCGTGTGCCTCCTTACATCCGGCGGGCTGCGCCGTCTGCCCTTACTCCTCTTGCTCGGCGAGACTGCGGCGCAGCTCTTCGAGCCGGGCCTGGACCTCCGGGAGCTGGCCGTCGATCTCGCGGAGTTGCCTCCGAAGCGAGGCGCCCTCGGCGGCCTCCCGTCCTTGGAGTTCGGCCTCCCAGGTGTCCAGCTGGGCCTCCAGCCGCTCGACGTCTCCCGGCCGCGTGGGATCGGTCAGGCTGCCTCCCAGCGCCCGCAGGTCCGACTCGGACTCCAAGGCTCCTTCTCGCGCCCGCAGATGTCGGAGGCGGAGTTTCGCCTCATCGAGGCGCGCCTGGAGAGCCAGCGCTTCGCTGCGGATATCGACGTCCCGCGCCTCGAGCGCCAGGAGCTTGTCGGCGAGGGCTGCGGCCGAGCCCTGTAGGCTCTTCTCCCGCCTCACGGCCTCCGCCGCAACCTCCTCACGCCCTTGCCTGAGCGCCTGGACGGCGCGCCTGGACCATTCGCCGGCCTGCCGGAGGGTCCGCCCGTGCGCTCGTTCGAGCCGTTTGGTGTCTGCTGCCGTTTGAGCCGCTTTGGCCTTTGTCCTGTGCAGGGCCTCCTCGATCTCACGGACCATCTGCGCCGCGGTCTGCGAGGGCTCCCGCGACCTCCCGAGGATGGTCTTGAGGTTGGCTCTCAGTACCGAGCCCGCTCGTTCGAAGATCTTGCGCACGCCGCTGAACTCCCTTACGACCCCAAAGTCGTTTTCGAGGCACGATCTCCTGCAGCCTGGTGGTAGCGCGAGCTTCGGCTAGTTGTCCGATGCTTCGCCCTGGGGGCGCTCCTGGGCTCCGTGCTCCTTCAGGAGTTGGGTCGTTTCGTAGCTTCCAGCCGCATCCGCGAGGTCCAGAGGTGTGTGGCCCTGCGCGTCCTTGGCCGCCACGTTGGTTCCCCTGTCGAGCAGGAACGACACGGTGTGAACCTGCTCGTGCTTGATAGCCTCGTGCAGCGGAGTGGCGCCTCCCTTGCCGGGGGCATCCACACTGACGCCGCACCCAAGCAGGAGTTCCAGCATACCCTCGTACCCGCCCGCGGCGGCGTCGTGGATCGGTTGGCGGCGATCCTTCGTGGCGGCCCTGACGTCAGCGCCCTGGGACACCAGGAAATGCGCCATTGGGCACTGGCCGCAGCGCGCGGCTTCATGCAGGGGGGTGCGCCCCTCCAGGTCGCGGTCCGTGACAGAGGCTCCCTGGCCAACAAGGAAGCGCGCCATGTCCATCAAACCGAACGCCGCGGCGTCGTGCAGCGGCCCGCGACCATGCGAGTCTCGCGCGGCCAGGCCCGGGCTCTGATGTTGCAGGAGGCGGACAACCTCGAGATGGTCGGCGACCACAGCAAGATGGAGCGCAGTCCGGCCCTCGTTGTCCGGGGCTGAGGCTTTGGCCCCCATGGCCAGGAGGCGCTCCGCCACGTCGGCGTGTCCGCGCGCCGCGGCCTCGTGCAACGGCGTCCACCCCGTCGCGCCGGCATTGCGCGCATTCGCGTCGGCCCCGGCTGCGAGGAGGGTGTCCACCATTCCCAGGTCGCCGTTGCCGGCGGCGGCGTGAAGTGGCGTGTCGCCGTTGGCGTCCTCGGCACGCGCCTCCGCACCGCGGGCCAACAGGAGCTTCGCTAACTCACGGTCCCCGTTCTCCGCGGCAACCTGGAGGGGTGTGGCGTGGCGGAAGCCAACTTCGGCGCCGTTCACGCTGGCTCCGCGCGCCAGCAGGGCCTGGGCCATGTCCTGGTGCGCTTCGAGCACGGCCCACTCAAGCGGCGTGACGCCTCGCCCATCGTGGGCATTGACGTCGGCGCCTGCCGCCAGTAGCAGGTTCGCGACCGTGAGGTCGCCTCTCAGGGCAGCCCATTGTAGAGGGGTGACGCCGTCCTTGGTCTTTGCGTTGACGTCTGCCCCGTGGGCGAGGAGGAAGGCCGTCACCGCCTGGTGCCGTTCGAAGACCGACCAGTGGAGAGGCGTCATGCCGAGGGTGGCGTGCTTGGCGTTAACGTCGGTGCCGCGGCGCACGTAGTGCTTCACATCGGCGAGGTTGCCGGCCTTGGCAGCATGGAAGAGGGTCGGGGTCGCGGGCTCGCGCTCACAGCCCGCGGACCCGGCCAGTAGCGCCACGGCGGCCGCAAGACTCCCAGCCCGCGCGCGTGTCACACCATCCACCTCCACAGCAGGTTCTTCGCTGGGGGCCGACGGTGTCCTTCTTCCAGGCCTCAGCATATCGCGCAAGGGGCCCGCCCTGCCGGGCTCGTTAGCTTGCTGACCGGCCGGTAGGACGTTTGCGCTAGCGAGGGTTCGAGAAGCCCCAGACTCCGGGAGTTCGCCCGCCGTCGGCCCGCTGCCCATACGGAACGCGAGGAGTCCAAGCCGCCCCGCGGTCCGCAACACTGCAGGTGGCAGGGCCCGGTCGTGGGGTGCCGTCCGGATGCTACGGTGACGCGAACTGGGCCTACCTGGACGGGCACGTGAAGTTCAAGCGCCCCGAACAGACAGTTGACCCGGTGTGGGAGTGGATGGTCTACAACCCAGAGGACCCAGACGGTGGGGGCACCGGCGCGCTCTTCCAGCAGCGGAGGCAGCAAGCGCGAGTGGCTCTCGCCGCATGGCGGCTCCGCCATCCTGAACTGTAGGCAAGACGTTCGCCGTACCCCCCTCCGGCGGCAACGATCCGCCTTCACGCCTGCAACGACGCTCAGCCCACCAGATCGAGGAGGTAGATGTGGCCCAGGTTGTCGCCCGCCACAACCGAGCCTGCACCCAACACGTCGAGGCAGACGACATGGGAGTCGGCCGCGAAGCAAGCGACCTCCTCGTCGCCCTTGCGCTCCACGTCCCAGACGCGTATGGTCCTGTCCTCGCTACCCGTGACGACCCGCCCGTCCGGCAACGCAGGGATTGTACCGACACTGGCCGTATGCCCTCTCAGTTCGCCGCGCACGCGACCGTTCTGGGGGTTCCAGACCATGACTACGCCGTCATGGTCACCTGTGACGGCCAGCCGGGAGCCCGGCAGTAGCGCCATGCTGCGCACCTGCGCGCGGTGCTTGCGGAATGTACGTATGCAGCCACCGTGTACGAGGTCCCACACGCGCGCGGTCCCGTCATCGCTCGCGCTGACCGCCCGCGTACCGTCAGGCGTGACGGCCACCCCCCATACCCAACTGGCGTGCCCCCGGAGGATTCGGATGCAGCGCCTGGATCCAGGATGCCACACGCGGACCGTTCCGTCGTCGCTCGCACTCGGGACTCGGCGACCGTCTCGCGTGACGGCGATCTGACGGACCCAGGCTCGGTGCGAGCCGAGGACCCGGCCCCCGCCGCGCCGAGCATCCCAGAGCCTCACAGAATGGTCGGAGCTGCCTGTCACAACGTGCCGGCCGCCCGGCGTCACCGCCACCCCGGTGACAAAGCGGAGGCCTCTCCCGTGGTCGCCGCCGACCTTACCCAGGACCCGTGCCGGACGGACACCTCGCGTTCCGACCGCCCAGACAGGCACGTCCTCCTCCGTACGCCCAATGGCGGTCCACTTGCCGCCGGGAGCGACGGAGATGGCGTTGACGATCGTCCCGGTGCGCATCGGTACGTGCCGCGCAAGGGCCCTGGAACCCACAGAGTCGAATACCACCAGGACGCCGCTGCTTCCAGCTGTGATGAGGTGTGTGTCGCCCGGGAGGACGGCGATCCCATGCGCACTGCTGCCGTGCCATAGCGGAGCGCCGACCGACCGGCCGGTCCGCAGGTCCCACGTCCTGACCGACCGGTCCTCGCTGGCAGTGAGTATCCGCCAGTCGCTGGCCAGGCACACGGCGGAGACCCTGTCTCTGTGCCCGGTGAGCCGGTGAATGCACCGGCCACTGCCGGTCTCCCACACGCGGGCCGTCCAGTCCGCACTGACCGTCACGGCCCGCCGACCATCCGCCGTGAGGGCGACCCCGTTGATGGGCTGACGGTGCCCCTCCAGGATGCGCCCCGGCTCTCCCGTGTCGAGATCCCAGACCTGCGCCGCGCCGTTCGCATGCCCTGTTACCATGACGCGCCCACTGACGGCGATGGCCTGAACGGGACCCTCAGGGCAGGGCGTGGTCGGGAGCACCTCCCTCGGTTGCCTGGCCAGGAAGCCGGCGTATGCCCGTGCAAACCGGGCCCATGGCGCAAGACGATCTCGAACCGGCTGAGGCAGAGCTGCGTTCTTGGCGCAGAGGTTATAGTCCCTGACCAGTCCACGAGCACCGCCCGGCACTTCGCGACACCGAGCCTCGATGAACCCCAAGTCCGTGAGGAGGGCGGCCAGCGCGCCCCACTCCTCCGCCCCGGTCAGTGTCCGCGGGCCGAACTGCAGTGCGTGGTGTCTCGCCGATCCGCCGGCTTCCTGTTGGCTCCACCCTCCCGCGAGCGCACACAGCCGGGCCTTGGCAGTGGCGCGACTGAACCGGAGCTTGTCTGTGTTGAGCACGTACTCCCGGAAGGACCCGTGGAACACCCCGTACCCCAGAGCCATCGTCGATGTTGGGGCGCGCCGGAACACGACATTGCCCCGGCCCAGTGCCTCCCGCAATGACGCTTCGCCCTGGCTCGAACCACACGGGTAGTGGTCGCTCAGCAACACGCGGAGCGTGTCGAGGGTCAAGGGCTCCGGGGCTGAGGCGAGCAGGGCGGTCAGGACCCTCACGTCATCGTCCATGCGCTCGGCGAGTTTCTCGAAGTACCCCTCCAGCCCACGGGGGAGCTTCGTCTCGGTTCCTCGCGCGAAGGCGTCTGGGTCCCTTCGGAGGTCCTCAGCCAGCAACGCCAAGTACAACGGGAGTCCATCGCTCTTGCGGATGACCTCCTCGAGGTACTCGTTTGACCATTCGCCGGTCGCCTGCTGTCTGTCGCGCCCGAACAGCTCTGCCAAGTGGTGCCCCAGCTCCGTTACGAGGAACTCCCGGACGTTGTCGGCGCCAAGCGGCGGGAGTAGGCCCTCGTCCTCGTCGCGCTCGACCCGGAGAGCAGGGCGTCGACTGCCGCGCTCAAACAGCTGGAAGCATCGACCTCGACCGAAGCGCTGCATCAGGTCATCCGAGTCCTGCCCCGCGCACACCCACACGACCCCTGGGTACTGGCACTCGAAAACCGGGTCTACGAAACGGGGCTCAGCCTCTGCGGTTTCGCTCAGGCCATCCACCAGCAGCACGACCTTGCGCTCAGACGCCACCTCCGCCAGCAGACGCCTGAACTGCTCTGTGCGCCACTCAGGGTCTGTCTCGACCTTCACACGGCGACCGCTAGTACTCGCTTGCCGAAGTTCGCGTCATTATCACAGTGCTCCTGGAGCGCCGTACCCGCCCCGATTCGGCGTATCCCATATTGTGCGAGCTTGCGCAAGTGAGTATTAGGCAATCGTCGTCGGTCTTGACGACGGTGGCCTCGCCGCGCACTCCGTGCCGCCTCAACCTCCGCACGGCGAATACCCACCGAGCACATGCAATGAACACGACACCGCCAACTACGACAGACCCGACACCGACGGCCCACTAGGTCCAGCTCATGCCGGCTCTCCTTGGCTGTGTTCCCGCTGCCCGTCCACCGCCTCGCAGCGAGGCTGGCGCCGCGGCGTCACGATGATGGGGAGCCACAGATACTTGTCGATTGCGAGCGGCATGTCGAACCGCACCTTCACACCCCAGGCGAGGGTCACACGCGTCCCCCAGAAGGTGACCGGGCCTGCCTCCGGGATGGTCACCTCCAGTTCGTGCTCAGTGCTCCAGCCCGCCTCCAGGGGCCCCTCATGCAGCGTCTGCGGCGGCACCACGTCCTGAGGGCCCATCCACCCCCGTCCTGGCGAGCCCACCGTGCACTCGATCCGCCTGCATTCGAGTGCCTCGTCGGCTGTCACGTGCAGCATCAAGCGTCGTGAGGCCCCTACGGCCATCACGGGAGCACCATCCCGTGACGCGCCGTCGGCGGCCTCCACCGTGGCGCGCACGCCGCAGTCCTCCAGGACGGACTGCGTGATGCCGGCCAGGGCTCCCCCACGAGCGGCATTCCAGTCCTCGATCACCCCGGCGAGACCCTTGAGCCTCGGCCGCTCCAGGTGAGCCGCTGCCAGCCGCTCGGCCGGGACGCTCTCGTCCTCCAGCAGGCCGCTCGTCAGTTCCGCCTCGACCCACGGCCGGACATCCAGGCCGATGTTCTGCTCGATGTCCGGCAGAGGTCCCTCGATAGGCATCTTCGCCGCAATCACCCACTTGGTGCCCCCGCCTGGGGAGTCGTACGCCGGAACGCTGGTCGCTGGGTACGTGAAGGTAGCCGCGAGCAAGGCTTCCTCGCCCTCGGGGATCGTCCGTCCGGACACGGTCACGCTGAGGGGCTCGAAGAGGGGCTCTTGCGGCCTCGTCCGACCGCCTCCCTCAGTGGTCGATGTCTCGCCATACTCCCAGTGGTGGAGCGTGTACGTGACCTCGCCCACCACTAGCGGCTTCTTCGCGCGCAGCGTGAGGCCCCACGTGAACGTCTGCCCGAGGTGGTATGAGGCGGGAGCATCGATGAAGACCTCGTACGCGGACTCGCCCGCACCGTGGATGAGTGTGTAGACAAGGACGACCACCAGGGCCAGGAGGCCGCCTCCCACCATGAGGATAGGCCCGAGGACGATCCCATGGCGCGCCTCGAGCCAGATCGCGACAGGCAGTGCCAGGAGGCACACGGCCCATGTGATCATCCCGGCGCAACACGCCTGCATAGGTGGCATGCCTGGGCCAAGGGACGACGACAGCGTGAGCGGCGTCCGCGTGCGCGGCTCCTCCGGCACGGACTCCTGCCGCGGCTCCCGAGACTCCGAGCGCGCCTCGTCGAGAG
>Ga0194111_10001739_pt1 | contig 26736 bp, 25 predicted proteins | sample TA2KigC300mmetaG_FD_146194 | JGI IMG/M metagenome (GOLD analysis project Ga0194111, IMG submission 146194) | Freshwater microbial communities from Lake Tanganyika, Tanzania - TA2015033 Kigoma Deep Cast 300m | ecosystem: Environmental > Aquatic > Freshwater > Lake | place: Tanzania: Lake... | reverse complement strand
GTAGGAGGCGCCTGCCTCTATCAGTAAGATTGCTGCTAAAATACTGGCCTGCTCATCATTACCGATAGCCAGGACAATAGCATCAAAATTATTAACGCCCAGAGCCTGAATACCGCTTTCCGATGCGGCGTTGGCAACTACTGCATTGGTTACCTCAGTGCTGATTTGCTGAATTAAGTCCTGATTCTTATCAACTACCAACACATCATGCCCGAGTTCAACCAGGTTGAGGGCTACGCTGGAGCCAAATCTCCCGACGCCAATCACTATAACTTGCTTTCGCATAACATAACCTCCATCTGCATAAAAGCTGTTCCTACATGCCTTCCCTGTTTCAGATCTGGATTAGCCGATTAACAGTTGCTCTTCGGGATAGTGCAGTATATCTTTCTGCTGTTTCCGGACCAGCGCTACCATTAGCGTCAGAGGACCGACCCTCCCTCCAAGCATGGTGATGATCAGTACCAGCTTGCTTACAGTACCAAGTTCCGCAGTAATACCCCTACTTAAGCCAACTGTACCGAAAGCAGAAAACACTTCAAACAAAAGAGCGCTGAACTCAATATCTTCTGCCAGGGTAAGAATAAAAATCGCTGTAAAGATCAGGGCTACAGCAGCGCTGACAATTGCAACTGCTTTCATAATCTGGGTCAGCGTAAACCGGCGCTGCATAAAGATCGGTTCTTGGCGGCCTCTGATCATCGCCATAAGGGTCAAGAAAATGACACCAAATGTTGTTGTTTTAATTCCTCCACCGGTTGATGCCGGAGAAGCGCCGATAAACATCAGCACTAAGAGCAATAAAAAGGTGGGATAGCCAAGAGCAGCTGTATCTAAAACATTAAAGCCCGCCGTTCGCGGTGTCGCTGCTGTAAAGAGTGCTGTAAAAAGCTTGGCGCCTAAATTAAGACTACCCATAGTTTCAGGATTGCTATATTCCAATATAAATATACAAATAGTCCCGCTAAACAGGAGAACCCCGCTGATTAGCAAAACCATGCGGCTGTGCAGTGAGATTCTGCTCCGAAAGCGAAAATGTCTCAACAGATCGATAACCACGGTGAAACCAAGACCTCCGAAAATAAATAGAACCATCATTGTTCCGTTGACCAGGTAATCGGCAGGAAAACGGGTAAGACTATCAAAGTTGCCGAATAGATCAAACCCGGCATTGCCAAAGGCCGAAATAGCATGAAAAAGAGAAAAGAAAATACCGCGGCCATAGCCCAGCTGCGGAATAAATCGGAAAGCCATCAGGGATGCGCCGCTCAGGATAAATAGAAGCGCGATTTGTAAAACAGAAGTGGCCAGGCGCACCATACCGGATAGAGATTCCTGGTTAAGCGCTTCCCTGGTTAAGAGGCGATCTCTTAGCGTAATTTTACGGCCAAGAAAAATAAAGATCATTATTGTCATGGTCATGAATCCGAGGGAACCAATAAAAATCAGGATCATAATAACCATTTGCCCAAAAAAGCTGTAGAATGTTCCGGTATCGACGACAACCAGTCCGGTGACACATACTGCTGAGGTAGCAGTAAAAAGGGCATCAATATAGCTTAGCTCCCCGGCAATACGTGCTGCAGGCAAACTAAGCAATAGCGATCCGGTTAGTATTACTCCTATAAATCCGGCCACCATTACCCGGGCCGGATTTATAGGTTTTGGCCTGTTCATAAAGAGAACTCATCTCCGTGGAGCTTGATCGTTATTGAAGCAACAGGCACGTTAAAATGTTTAGTTGTTGGCTTTGGCCAGCTCAACCAGCTGGGCAAAAGCATTCTTATCTCTCACAGCCAGATCGGCCAGCACTTTGCGGTTGATCTGAACCTCAGCCTTTTTCAGGCCGCTAATGAAGCGACTGTACGAAATACCGCCATTTCTGGCCTCGGCATTAATCCTGGCTATCCACAACTTGCGAAAATCGCGTTTGCGCTGTCGACGGTCACGATAAGCATAGGTCAGCGATTTAATAACCTGTTGTTTTGCTACCCTGAACAGCTTGCTTTTAGCACCATAATAGCCTTTGGCCAATTTTAATATTTTCTTCCGCCTTTTGCGGGCTACATTACCTCTTTTTGTGCGAGGCATAATCAATCATCCTCCTACTGATCAGCTTAAAAAACGATCTCGTATCTGTATTAATAAAATAATTTCTTTGGAAGCTTCTAAGGAATAAGCAGTTTTACCCGCTTAAGATCTGCCGGTTTTACCAGGGTTGACTTACGCAAACGCCTGATGCGGCTTGAGCTTTTCTTGCCTGTCAGGTGGCTGGCAAAAGCGCGGAAGCGCTTTATCTTGCCACTACCCGTTTTTTTGAAACGCTTTGCAGCACCACGATGGGTCTTCATTTTTGGCATGCTGAATACAACCTTCCTCTACTATGAATTTGGCGTTAAGATCATGATCATGTTGCGCCCTTCCTGCTTGGCGGCCTTTTCAACCGAACCGTAATCAGAAAGATCCTGGGCCAACTGCTTGCAGAGTCGCTGGGCAATCTCGGGGTGAGTTATTTCTCTGCCCCTGAACATGACTGTTACTTTAACCTTATCTCCGTTTTCGAGAAACTTCTGCCCCCGCTTAGCTTTTACATCAAAGTCGTGTTTATCAATGTTCGGGCGCAGTTTAATCTCTTTAATCGTTGTAACCTTCTGGTTCTTCCTGGCTTCGCGGTCACGCTTGCTCTGCTCATACTTGTGTTTACCGTAATCCATTAAACGGCATACCGGTGGACGAGCGCTTGGCGCCACGTTAACCAGATCTAGCTTTTTCTTTTTGGCCAACTCAAGGGCTTCGTCTGTATTCATCACCCCAAGCTGGGTACCATCTGCGTCAACCACTAATACTTCCCGGGCATTAATTTGTTCATTGACGAACAAATTCTTACTAATTTCATTTCACCTCCATAAATAATACAAGAGCAGGGATTGGCCACCTGCTCTAAAACATCCTCAAATAATTATGGACAACCCGGAGAGCTCATCAAAGGCTTCAGGGTGAGAAGCGGTGGCTTCTGCTTTTATGATCAATATTTACATTACTGAATATAGCAGAAAAAACAGCACAGGTCAAATTGTTTTTTCGGTAATCTCCTTTTTTAGGTCTGAAATAAAACCATCTAATTTACCGCTACCAAGATCTCCCTTTTCACGATGCCTGATGGCCACTTCGCCATTCTCCGCTTCACGATCCCCGACAACCAACATGTATGGGATTTTCTTCAACTGAGCTTCCCGAATCTTATACCCTACTTTCTCATTTCGCTCATCGACCGTAACCCTTAGCCCCTCTTCTTTCAGGCGTTTAATAATTTGGCCAGCATAAGTATGACTCCGTTCGGTTACCGGTATTACTGTTGCCTGAACAGGTGCCAGCCAGGCCGGAAAAGCGCCACCATAATGCTCAATTAAGAGGGCGAAGAATCGCTCCATCGAACCATAGACCACCCGGTGAATCACCACCGGCCGGTGTTTGGCCCCATCTTCTCCGATATAGGTGAGATCAAATTTCTCAGGCATCTGAAAATCAAGCTGAATGGTTCCACACTGCCAGCTGCGGCCGAGACAGTCCTCAAGATGAAAATCGATCTTGGGCCCGTAAAAAGCTCCGTCACCTTCATTGATCTTAAAAGCAATCTCCTTATCCTTTAAGACCTGTTCAAGTATATTCGTCGCCTTATCCCACATTTCAATTGAACCCATTGCTTTTTCGGGCCTGGTGCTCAGCTCAACCCGGTAGTCAAAACCGAAGATCCGGTAGAAATGATCCATCAGCCCGATAATGCCGGCCACCTCGGCTTTAATCTGCCCGGGCAGCATAAATATATGGGCGTCATCCTGGGTAAAGGTGCGCACCCGCATCAGGCCATGCAGTGTTCCTGAAAGCTCGTGGCGATGAACAATGCCCATCTCGGCAATGCGGCGAGGTAAATCGCGGTAACTGTGCATTTTTGAGCCGTAAACGAGCATCGCACCCGGACAGTTCATCGGCTTAACGATAAAATCCTGTTCATCTATTTTGGTAAAATACATATTTTCGCGATAGTGATCCCAGTGACCCGATTGCTCCCAGAGACTCCGGTTCAAAATCAGTGGAGTTTTAATCTCCTCATAACCTGCCAGGCGGTGTTCGTGCCGCCAAAAATCAGCGAGCTCCTGCCAGATAACCATACCGTTGTTGTGCAAAAAGGGGAAACCAGGTCCTTCATCATGAAGGGTAAACAGTTCAAGTTCGCGTCCCAGTTTGCGATGATCGCGCTTCTTGGCCTCTTCGAGCATGCTCAGGTAATGCTCCAGGCGTTCTTTGCTTGGGAAGGCTGTGCCGTAAATGCGCTGCAGCATGGTGTTATGCTCGTCCCCACGCCAGTAGGCACCAGCCAGGCCGGTTAGTTTAAAGGCTTTTACCATTCCCGTGTGATTCAAATGTGGTCCGGCGCAAAGATCGATAAATTCATCTTGCTCATAACAGCTAATCACCACATCTTCGGGTAGTCCAGCAATCAACTCTAATTTATAATGCTCGTTCTTGGCGCGAAAGATCTCTTCCGCCTCTGCACGGCTCATTTCACGGCGACGGATCGGTTTTCTTTCCTTGATAATTTTTTTCATCTCGGCTTCAACTACCGGCAGATCATCGGCTGATATCGGTTTTTCGAATTCAAAGTCATAATAAAAACCGTTTTCAATCGCCGGACCAATCCCCATCTTTGCTGATGGATAAAGCCTCTTAACCGCATGGGCCAGAATGTGGCTGGCGCTGTGCCGGTATACAGCTGCCCCCCTGGGTGAATCAAAATCTACAAAGCTGACCGCGCTTCGCTCAATGAGCGGCAGGTTAAGATCGCATTCTTTTCCGTCAACCAATACGGCAATCAAATCACTATTTTCAGAGGTTTTTTCCCGATAGAGATCCATACAGGTAGTGCCTTCGGGGTAAACTGCTTCCTCCCCGTTATCAAGAATAACTTTTATCGACAAGGGCTCTTCGCCTCCTTTAAACGTGTACGACAGCAAATTATAGAGCTGCACGAATAAAAAAATGATAAAACCTGTCTTTTCAACTGTCAAGGCTAGTTAACTATCCTCTTAAGTTGATCGCTTTTGGCAAAATTTCGATTTCTACTGGAGCGTGGCCGGGCTGCTCGCCATCCAAATCAAGCAAGGCTTCGCCGGAGGCCTCAACCTTTACCGACTTGCCTCGTAAGCAGGTGATGCGCGGGTGGCTTAAGTGCGTGCCTTTATAGACCCGCGGCAGACTGATCAAAAGATTAATTTTGCTTAAATCCTTTAAGATCACGATATCAAGGAGACCGTCATCAACCAACGCATTGGGGGCTACACACATCCCGCTGCCGAAATAGCGCCCGTTGCCAAAAACAACAACGGTAACAGGCTCGTTACAGACCTCCTGCCCGTCAACGGTAATTCTCATCTCCTGATTTTTATAAAGAACTAAGGTGGCCACCGTTGCCCAGAGGAAGGAAACAAATCCTCCAAGGGCTTTGCTGGTTTTATTGACCCGGTCAGCTGTCGCCCCGCCTAACCCCAGACCGGCGACATTGATAAAGTAACGCACTTCCGGCATACCCTGATTGTTTAAAAATGAAACCCGGCCAAGATCAATGGGGTGGACAGGGCTGTTAATTATATGCCTTACCGCTTCTGCGGTGGCGGTGGGAATACCGATTGTGCGGATTAAGTCGCGTCCGGTGCCACCTGATATAAAACTGACTGCTGCTTCCGGGCGGACCAATTTGTGATCATGATCGAAAAAACCATTGATTACTTCGTTGGTTGTACCGTCTCCGCCGACGGCGATGATCAGGTCATAACCATCTTTTAAGAACTGGCGGGCAATTTCTGTAGCATGTCCCGGTCCATCGGTAAAGCGGTGCTCGAACGAAATACCCTCCCGCCTGATCACTTCCGCCATTTCCGGCCAACGTTTGCCGGTAGCGCCATTGGCTGAAGCGGGGTTGACCACGATTGCGGCATTCAGCTTATCCACCTGCTACTCCCCCTTAAAGAATTAAAATCTATTCGCTGCAACTTTAGAAAATTATACCACAAAAAAGCCTGTACCCTTAAGGGACAGGCTTGAAAAAGAGCACTTTTTTATCTCCTATTTCTCGAGCAGCAACTCCTCTACATTAGCCTTGATCAAATCCCGGATTTTCCTGAATTTTTCCAGAACCTCCAGTACAGTTCCTTCTGCCCGGGCCGGATCTTCAAGGGCCCAGTGCCTTTTTTCCACTTTCGAAGGAACGAGGGGGCAGCTTTCCCGGGCATCGCCACAGAGGGTAATTAACAGATCAACCTGATCCAGAAGCTCCCTGTTGATGGCGTCTGAAGACTGGTTGCTGATATCATAGCCAATTTCCTGCATAACTTTAATAGCATTAGGATTAATACCAACCGGAGCGATCCCGGCACTGTAGACTTCAAAACGCCCGGCTCCAAGGGTTTTTAAAAATCCTTCGGCCATCTGACTGCGGGCAGAATTACCGGTACAGAGAAAAAGCACTTTTCTAAAATCATTTATTTCAGCCACTTAAATTCCTCCAGAAATCGTTTTAATCAAGTAGTTTAAGATACCTTTTTCATCGCCGGGAACCAGTTACGGGTCCGCAGGCAAATCCGGACTAATATCAGCATGATCGGCACTTCAATCAATACTCCAACTACGGTTGATAACGCTGCACCGGAAGTAATTCCAAATACCGTAACCGCTGTGGCGATGGCCACCTCGAAATGGTTGCTGGCGCCAATCATCGCTGCTGGTGCTGCTTCTTCATAGGTGATACCAATCAGTTTTGCCGCGATGTAACCGATGATAAATATAACCAGAGTTTGGATAATCAACGGTACCGCAATCATCCCGACGATCAGCGGTGATTCCAGAATAACTCCACCCTGGAGCATAAAGAGAAATACTAAAGTTACTAAAAGGGTGATGATCGAAATGGTACCCATATTCTTCAGGAATACCCGCTCATACCAATCAATACCGCGGGTTTTAATCAACCTGGTACGACTGATATAGCCCGCCACCAGAGAAACACCGACATAAAGCATAACACTTAAAAAGATGGTCATGAATGGAACTGACATCTCAGCTACTCCCAGTAGGAAATTGCCCAATGGCGCGTAGAGAACCAGCATCGTTAGCGAGTTAATCGCTACCATTACCAAAGTGAGGCCCATAAACCCGCGGGCCAGATAACTCCATACCAAGACCATGGCCGTACAGGGGGCAATCCCAAGCAGAATCATGCCGGCAATATATTCTCCGGCCAAGGTCTCGTCAAGAAAAGGAGCAAATATCACCCGCATAAAGAGCCAGGCAAAGAAAAACATGGTAAAGGGCTTGATCGCCCAGTTAACAACCAAAGTCAGAATAACCGGTTTTGGTGCCTTGACAGCATTAACAACTTCCTGAAAATCAATCTGAACCATGATCGGGTACATCATGGCAAAGAGAAAAATTGCTACCGGAATATTAACCTGGGCTATGGCAAGTGAATTTAAGAATTGAGCTGCACCAGGAAAAGCAGCTCCCATACCAATTCCGATCAAAATGCAGAGGGCAACCCAAACAGTTAAATACTTATGGAAAAATCCAAGTTCATACTCTTTCTGAACACTCATTTTTGCCGATCACCTCTTTGTAGTAGTTAAGAGTTAATTTCAAGGATCAAACAGAACATTCAATTTTCGGTTCTGCTTTTCGGTTCTGCTTTGATCTGGTATTCATATTCATCTACCAGCTTGACGATCTTATCCTGCAGAACATCAAGTTGAGTTTTGAAGCCTGCCTGATTGATGGAGCAAAAAGTCCATTTGCCGTCGCGTCGATCGTTAACCAGGCCGGCCTGCTTCAAGATTTTTACATGATGGGATACTGCCGACTGTGATAATTGTAGTTCTTCAATCAATTCACATATACACATCTCCTCCTCAAAAAGCATCATTAGTATTTTCACCCTGGTTTCTTCCCCCATAGCTTTGAAAAAGTCAACTAAACTGTTCATCCTGAAATCCCACCCTTTTAACATCACTAGATATCTAAATATCTAATTCTATCGATATAAAAGATTATAGACGAAGTGCCAGGTCAAAACAAAATAACTATTTCAGAAGCATAATTTGCTCTGACTCCTCAGGAAGACAACAGATTAATTAGCCTGCTTTGTGCCGAGCGAAAATCTCCTGCTTATCATCATCAGAAATTAACCGGTTAATGATGACAGACATCACGATGATGCCAACCAGGCTGACCAGCCAGCGGGTAGTGGCAAAAGAGCTACCGAGCGAAGTAATTTCAAAAAGAAACATGGGGATTTTCATCGTAGACCAGGCTCCTAAAGATATTAAAATATTACTGAACTTTACTCCTTTCTGGATCATGATTGCCGCTAGGGGGAAAGCAGCATAGAGCGGCCCTGCTGCCGCTGCACCCAGCAGTACACTCAAGGCTACCCCGATCATTTTGGATTCTTCGCCCATGTAGCGCATAAACTGCTCGCGCGGTACCCAGACATCCAAAAGACCAATCAATATAAATATTGGAGGCAGAACAGCCAACATCTGCAGAATATGACTGCCGGTATTGACGGCAACCCTGATTCCCAGATCTCTGTTCATGAAAAGCACGATAATATCTGCGATCACTACCAGTATCAACAATAAATAGGGTTTATATTTTTTCATCTCAGTACCATCCCGATTATACTGGCAGCAATAAAGGAAAAGAGATATGCAAGACCATTGCGCAATATTGTTACTTTCCAGCCGAAATATTTTGCTTCAAGTGGCGCTGTCACAGTGCCAACCATAGTTAGAGTAGATACAAAAACAGCAATTTGCATAATGCCCGCTCCACCGGCCAGCAGCGAAGCAGCCATAGGAAAAGCCACAAAAGCCGGAATTAGTGTAATCGCACCGATTAATGAGGTTAAAAACATACCCCAGATTCCGGTATTTTGTCCGAGCACGGCAGTAATTACTTTTGGAGAAAGAACAGTTAAAACCAAGCCGATCAAGGTCAGCACTCCAAGCAAAGCCGGCGCGATATTTTCAAAAGCTTTCCAGGCTTTCATCAAAGCCATCCTGGTTTTTTTCCTGTCTTTCAGAAATGAAAAAAGCAGCAATGTTAAGGCAAGACCATAGAGAACTACTTCGAACAATTCTTTCACTTCCCCGTTTCTATTTATAGAATCCTGCCGAAAATCATTCCCGACAGTGATGCCATAATCACAACAAGCGATACAAATACTACTGTTTTTTGGGTACCCAAAACAGATCTGATCACCAGCATACTAGGCAGGCTGAGCGCCGGGCCGGCTAAGAGTAGTGCCAGGGCCGGGCCTTTACCCATGCCTGCTCCGAGCAGCCCCTGCAGGATTGGGATTTCGGTAAGTGTAGCAAAATACATGAACGCTCCGACCACCGAAGCGACAAGATTTGCCCTGAGGCTGTTACCACCAACAAGCGCTTCTATATAGCGAACAGGAATTAGGCCGGCATCACTTCCGGGGCGCCCCATTAAAAGTCCCGCCACGAGCACACCGGCAAAGAGCAGGGGCAGAATCTGCTTGGCAAAATCCCAGGTGGTATGAACCCAGTCTTTCCGCTCTTCCTGTTTAAACCATTTAACAAGGATGTATCCGAGTAAGATCAGTAAAGCAGCTACGACCGGCCACTTAATCGTATAAATTACGTTATAAAAACCAATCGGCTCCGCAGGCTTACTCCAGGTGGCAAAGATCAGAATTAGAACGAGGGTGAGGAAAAAGAGGATATTCTGTACCGGACTGCGGGTTTTACTTTGATCATCATCCATCCCGGCCATTTGTGAAGCAAGCCTTTTCTGGTCGTCCTTGCGGTAAAAGTACGCCATCAACAAACCAATTGCCGCAGCAAAAACTACTGCCCCGACCGCCCTGGCCAAACCCAGCTCCCAGCCAAGAACCCTAGCTGTTAAGACAATGGCCAATACGTTTATGGCCGGGCCGGAATAAAGAAATGCACAGGCCGGGCCTAAACCGGCACCCCGTCGATAAATACCGCTAAACAGCGGCAAAACTGTGCAGGAGCAGACAGCCAGGATCACGCCGGATACTGAAGCAACTGAATAGGCAACAATTCTACTGGCCCCACTGCCAAAGTATTTGATGACCGACCCCTGTGAAACAAAATTGGCGATCGCCCCGGCAATAAAAAAAGCAGGCACCAGGCAGAAAAGAACATGTTCCCGGGCGTACTCCTGCAGCAGGTGAAAGGCTTCAATGATTGCCCCGCCAACCAGGGGGCTTTCAAAGGGAATAAAGTAAGCAGCTACAAATACTGCCACAATGATCCCTAATTTTTGATATTCCTTCATTACTGACTCATCTCCTCAGTTTTGACAGCTTAACCTATAAAAACATTTCAATAATTAGAGCTCCTGCTTGATCAGCTCTTTAATTTCCTCCGGCTTTAAAACTTTACCGGCAGACTTAACCTGATCATTTATCACTAAAGCCGGAGCCATCATCACATCGTACTGCATGATTTCGTCCATCTTGGTTATCTTTTGCACATCGGCAACCACATTTAGCTCGGCCAGGGCATTAATCGTTTCCTTCTCCAGGGCTTGACATTTACTGCACCCAGTTCCTAATATTTTTATAATCACTTATGAACAGCTCCTTTAATTTATCTATACACACTTCATTGGTCCCTGCATCTTTTTGCTGCGCAGCTCATGATCACGATACAATTTCGGCTTTCTCCTGCCAAATACGCCTGACCGATTCGGCACAGCGATCGTTGATCTCGTAAACCTGCGGGTCTGTAACCCAGTAAATAACCTTCAGGCCTTCTTTGCGGGAACGGAGTAAGCCTTCTTTTTTTAACAGGGCAAGATGGCGCGAAGCACTGGATTGCTCGATCTTCAACTCCGGAAAAATCTCACATACACAGCGTTCGCCAGACCGCAGCAGTTCTAATATCTGCAACCGGGTAGGGTGAGATAAAGCTTTAATATAATCAGCCATTAAGTGATATTGGTCCACCGGTTATTCCCCCTTGACAAACTTACTGACTATATTCTTATATATACATATAGTATCATAGGTTAGATGGTATTTCAATTATTGTTAAACAAAAATAAAAGGTTTTAGCCCAATACAAGAGCTAAAACCTTAATTCCATGTTTGCTAATTATAAAGCTAGCGGGCGCCGCCGCCCCCGCCGCCCCCGCCACCGCCTCCGCCACCGGAGAAGCCGCCTCCACCCCCCGAACCGGAAGATGTGGCCGAGCGAAAAGCTGTTTTAAAAGATCTTTCCATGGCCGAACTCATGCTGTTAAAGCGAACCGGGTTCGAAGCCATCACCCCATAGGCAGGCCATACGTGATGCAACTCTGTGCCCAGTTCCGCGTAAACCAGCTGCAGCTGTTCCATCACCTCTTTGGCCACGCCCAGCGTAACGGCATAGACCAGATAATGTTCCCAGACAGCGAGGGCCGGAATAGTAGAACGATCAAGACTTGAAAAGTGCCTGAGGAAGCGCTTAAAAGCTTTCCACTTGGCATAGTGATCTGCTCCCTCGGGAGTAAGCCTCTTTAAGGTGGCAAACAAAGCGATCATAATCGGGCCGGTAACCAGGGCAATAGCCCCGGTGACAAAAAGCTCGAAGAAAAAGAGACCGAACCCGAAAAGGAAAAAGATAATCCCTACTACAATACCCTGCCAGGCCGAACCTTTGAAAAATTTAAGCTTGTCGAATTCCTTCTTGATGCCCTCAGTCCAACTTTGATAAAAGAGGTAGGTTTCCTCTCCGTTTTTCTTGCCATATTTTTCTATTTCGCGCATTGTAACGCCATTGCTTCTCATGTCGCTGACCTGGCCGAAAATGAAGCGGTGCAACTCAGCTTCATGAGCTTTAAGCCTGTCTTTACCAGCTGCAGGGAATAGCCGGTAATCTGTAAACGGTTTTTTCCTAATCAGACCTCCCTCGCCCTGGTATTCCTCCAGACGCAAATGCCTCCTGCGAGCCAGGTCCATTACCGTCGCCGTAAAATCCTCCGGTTTGATCTTACCCATCCGCACCAGGTAACCGGCCTCAGCCGGTGAATACTCCCCCGGCAGATCCCGGTAATATTCGCCCTCGTAGATTCCGGGAGCCCGTTTCGATCTAAACCTTGTGATGAAGTAATAGATTAACATGGCGATTGCAGCAAGCGGCCCAAAGTAGTAGTCGAGCCGGGTAAGATTACGTTTCAGGTTTGCCTGGCTGGCCCATTTTTGTTCCTCTGCCAGAATACCGGGTAATCCTTCTTTGCCACTGAAATTATTGGCCTGCCCGACCAACGAGGAGGGGAAGGTTACCCGGCCTTCAACAAAAGTATTGGCCGGTAAACCTTCAACTGCCCACACGACCGTATCCGGGCTGACTATCTGCACATCACCGTACAGAGGACCATGCCCCCAAGCCCTGAGGTCGCCATCACCGGCTCCCGAAGGAAGTCGCAGGGTGACACTGACATACTCCGCTCTTTCACCCCATTCATCGCCAATAAACTGCCAGTAAAGTTCAGCCAGATCCGTGTGAACAATGACTGCGTTATCTACCGTGTAGCTAATGGTAAAGGTTCGGTCCTCGTTGTATGCTTCAAAGCTCCAGTCAATATAAACCTGGTCAGATTCATATTCCACATAATAAACCCCGGGAATATCCTGAACGCCAACAGCAACTTCTCTGTATGGCATGCCCCGCTCAGAGACCTGTACATTCCAGATCATGCTATTGTTTTTGAGGGGAATATAAGACCAGGCACCCCGGTACCGCCCGTCAAACCTGAAAGTCCGCTCCTCCACGACTTGCATCGACCCATCCGGGTTTACTTCCGCTTCAATGATGACTGAGGGGAAATAAAAGGAGCGGTCATCCTGAGCTCCGGCCTTAGCCGGAAGCAACAGGGCAACCGCCGCCATGATCAGCAGATAGATCAGGCCTTGCGGAAATCCCCCAGACCCTGTTCTTAAAAAACGTCTGTTCATCCGACTAACTCCTAAAACTCTACTTTAACTGCTTCACGGGCTGCCACTTCTTCATCAAGGTTGAAATATTCTTCTTTGCTAAACCCAAACATACCGGCAACAAGAACAGTGGGGAAGCGCTGAATGGTTGTATTGTAAGTCATCACCGTATCATTATAAAACTGTCTTGAAAAAGCAATTTTGCCTTCTGTATTGGTTAGCTCTTCCTGCAACTGGCGGAAATTAGCGTCAGCTTTAAGTTCCGGATAGCTTTCTGCAACAGCAAAGAGCGTCTTTAAGGCTCCGGAAAGCAAATTTTCTGCGCCGGCCTGCTCATTAACATCCTTTGCCTGTATAGCCATGTTGCGAGCCTGGGTTACTTTTTCAAAAGTTTCTTGTTCATGTTTGGCATACCCTTTAACGGTATTCACTAAATTCGGAATCAGATCGTAGCGCCTTTTTAACTGAACCTCAATCTGTGCCCAGGCATTTTTGATTCTCTGGCGCAGCGTAACCAACCGGTTGTAGATACCGATCAGCGAGACAACAATCAAAGCGATAAGCCCTAAAATACCCCATCCCATAATTATTCATCTCCTCATCAATGATATTTAAAGCAATCCCTTATCAGATTGCGCTGATCAACATTTCGGGAAAAAGAGCCTAATTCCTGCCTTTACAGGTCTGGTTATAAAAATGATTTCTTTAGAATAGCTGTTAAAGCTGCAGTTCCACAATATCACCGTCATCGAGAACGTATTCCCGCGAAACTGCCTGGCCTTCAAATTTTGCCGAACCCCAAACCAGGGCACTTTTTAGCTTTTGTGGAAAATCTTTGTGGATCTGAGCGGCAAAATCAAGCACGGTGCTGCCCTTTCTCAGAATAAAAGGGCGATCCAGATCAGCTGGTTTACCGGCCGGTTTACCGTAGACCCGGATGATATTTAGTATCTGGTAAAGCCTTTGCTTGAGATCCTCTAAACCACTGCCGTTGCTGGAAACCGGAATGATTTCCAGATCAGGCCACAGTTCCCTCAAAACCTGCATATTTTCCTCCGCTTCCCGGTGATCGCATTTATTACCTAAAACAAGAAAGGGAATCGGGGCAATAATCATACCTTCTTCTGATAAATCGATCACTTCACGATCCTGAAGCACCTGCATCAGGCCTTCGAGCTGGTCGAGACATTCGGCAGTGAAAAGATCAAGAATCACTAATAAAGCATCGGCTTCTTTAAAAGTGCCGATCAGGCCGGAGGGAATATTGTCAACAGAAAGTGGCGGGGTATCAACCAGCTGAATAAAAGTATCTTTATAGGGCATCATGCCGCTAACTGGCAAGGCAGTCGAGAAAGGATAATCCGCAATTTTAACCTTGGCCCGTGAAAGAGCGCCTACCAGGGATGATTTTCCGCTGTTTGGGTAGCCGGCAAGCACTATCTGGCCGGCACCCTGCTTCTCAACACCAAATGGGTTAAAACCCTTGCTCTGCTTTTTCTTCTTGCCTTCTTCTTTCAGCTTGGCGATCCGTTTCTTGATATCGCCCTGTAAGCGTTCAGTACCTTTATGTTTTGGAATAACAGCCAGCATTTCCTGCAAGGCTTTAACTTTATCTTCAGTCGATTGCGCCTGGCGGTATTTATCTTCAGCGACATAGTACTGTGGAGTCAGATTGGCAGGCAATAAAGCCCCTCCCTGCTTTAAATTTTACAGTTACATGATAGCACAGAAGACTAATTATTTATAGTTTTTGAAAGCTCCATTTCCTTGACACCCAAGCTGTGCTAATGCTAAAATGTTTTAGCATTTATTAATATGCGCTTGTAGCTCAGGGGGAGAGCGCCTGCTTGACACGCAGGAGGCCCGTGGTTCAAAACCACGCAGGCGCACCACAAAAAACCGGGAATAATCCCGGTTTTTTATTCTATATTTCTTTTTAAAAAAAATGCATCGTTAAAGATAAACCTTTCTGAAACTAAATCCGCCACATGTCGGCAATATTGTCAAATGATTCGACCTTCATAATCTGCTCTATCCAGGCTTCGATTTTGGAGGGCGGCAGCAGCAGCGCTGAAAGACGACGAAACTTGGTATGTAGCTGATCAAGGGTCAGCTTATTTTCCGGATCGCCCTTCGGAAAATCGGTCTGCTCGTGATCGATAGTGCCATTGCGCAAAATCACATTTAGCTTCGCTCCCCATTTCTGCGGATAGTGAGCATCAATAAGCGGATCAATTTCGACTGTACAGTGACTCATCAACTCTTCGAGTACCGGATCTTTGATTCGCTGCTCGGTGAAGTCTTCCACCCCGACATGCCCGTAGACAAGAGCCGTTGATACACAGAACGGCAAACTGAATTTCGCCTCGTAAATACTTTCGGGGAAAGGCTCACCAACTAGATCACGGGCAACCGAGTAGGTTTGAATCCTGAGCAGTTCAATATCTTCAGGCTTGATGCCTTTACCACGCAAGCGCAGGGCCAGGTCGATACCGGCATGGGTATGACGGGTCGAAGCATAGATGCGGTAGCTGATTTGCATGATTTTAAAATCTACACCCAATGTTTCCACTATTTTTTCCATCTTTGCTTTAGGGGCAAATACTCTCAAGAAACCCTTTTCACCGGATAAAATAGTCTTAGTGCTGGTATACCCACCCTTAGCCAGCATTGCAGAAAATAATCCGTTCTGCGCCGCTTTGCTGGCATGGAGCGGTTTGCTCATCATCCCTTCTGAGCTGTAATGAAGTTCCATCAATCCGGCAGCCTGAGTCCCGGCATGACCGAGAGCATGAATCAGTTGCTCTTCATCCAGATTCATTACTTTACCGGCAGCAATGGCGGCGGCAAAAGTGCCACAGGTACCGGTAGTGTGCCAGAAGTTATAGTGCGAAGGCGTCATCGCCTCGGCGATGCGAATCCCCACCTCGTAACCGACCACTATAGCCGTAATCAAATCTTTTCCCGAAGCCCCAGTCTTTTCAGCTGCGGCCAGGGCAGCGGGGATAATTGGTGAGCCGGGTCTTAAGATTGAGCTGCGGTGCAGATCATCGAGCTCCAGGGCATGGGCATACAAACCATTACCAAGCGCTGCGTTTAAAGCCGGTACTTTTTCCTTACGGCCGATTAAAACCGCCTGCGGACTACCGCCTGCTTCTTCAATTATTTCGGTGACCACATGCCCGGGAAGGGCTGTAGCCCCGGCGCAGGCTGCGCCAACCAAGTCCAGCAAACAGAGCTTAGCTTGCTTAATAACATCTGCCGGCAATTTGTCATAAGTGGTCTGCCTGGCAAACTTCGCCAGTTCTTGTTCAATCATTATTCGGTTCCCTTCTTTCTTAGCTTAGCCTTAATGCTACTGTGTTTATCTTTGTCTTTAAAGTAAAGCTTGTTTCTGCCCACCAGGTATTTTAGGTAAAAAGCTGTAGCGACATGACAATAATCAGCACTACAAAAAAGATAATAACATAGTACTCGAAATTTGAAGTGTTGACCAGCATAAAAAATTTTCCACGCGGTTTATAGTCCAATCGGAAAAGGAAGTAAAATATGGTGAGAAAAAAGATCCTGATACGGTTAAAAAATGTCCTCAGGTAATAAGTCCAAGCCTTATGGCTATGTAACAATATCCAACTAACCTGCCGCATCAGCCTGATAAAAAAAGTGCCCTGCTGTTCCAACTTGTTAACCTTATAGCTAACTTTCTTCAGCGGTTCCAGGGTGCCAACAACCAAAAATTCGGCTGCAGAATCAAGCATTTTGCCGCCAATGCAATAATAAGTTAACAGGCGGGGGCTGTTGATATAAGCACTGTCAACCGCCAGCTCTAAGGCCCTGCCACTGCGGGTAAAGATCAACACCAGCAGGCTGACCAGGGGGCGATAGATTAACTGTTCTATACTCAGCCAGCCGGGCAGTTTTATTTTGAATAAACCGGTTAAGGTCCCTGCTGTAAAGAATACAGCTGCAATGGCCACAATCCAGGCCATTCCCTCCAAATCGTGAATATCCCAGAAATTAACCTCCAAAAGATGCTTTATGGAATAAGAATCAAAAGGAAAAGACTTGGCCAGAGGAGTGATCAGCTTCTCCAGGGCAAAAAAGGGCCTGGTGCCGATGAAGAGCATCATGGCGCCGATGGTAATGAAAACTGCTTTTTCATTCCACGGTTCCCTGGCGGTAGAGTGCAGATGATCAGGCTTGCTCCCGAGGAATATCGAACTGAATAAACGGGCTATATAGGTGGTCGTCAACACTCCGGTCAGCATAAAAATCCGCTCGGCCCAGTAGAGCGAGATCAGGTGGTGATGTTCGTATGCTTCAACTATGGCGTGATGCAACAGAACTTTACTGGTATAACCGTTAAGACCCGGAATACCGGCAATGCCCATGGCGGCCAGCAGAAATACAAAGGTGGTTACCGGAAAATCCCGCCAAAGACCACCCAGCCGGTTTAGTTCAATCTCACCGGTCCGGAAGAAGACCGCACCGACCATCATAAACATTCCTGCTTTAAAGAAAGCGTGGTTTACAATATGAAAGCTGAAACCACCGAAAGCAACAGCGCCGTCTACGCCTAAATAAGCACAAACTCCGACACCCATCAGGATGTAGCCCATCTGGCTGACACTGCTGTAAGCCAGGATTCTTTTTGCATTGAGCTGGAATAAAGCCATCACAGCTGCAACAAACATCGTGGTAATACCGAACCAGATCATGACGTAGCCGATCTGTTCAGTGAAAGCCCAGAGTGTTTTTGCCTCTTCGCCTGACGGGGTATAAATCACGGTGAGAACCCTGATGATACCGTAAGCACCTGTTTTGATCATAATACCGGAGAGAAGAGCACTGGCCGGAGCCGGCGCCACCGGGTGCGCTTTAGGCAACCAGATATGAAGTGGAACCATCCCGGCCTTAATGCCAAAACCGATGATCAGCAGCACAAGGATCAGGATCCGGGCCGGAACCATTATTAACTCTTCTAGTCGCGGTTCAATTAAAACTGAACCGGTGTACCAGTAGAGCAGGATCGTCGCGGTAAGCAAACAAAGCCCACCAAAAATACCTAGAAAGATATAAAGCCTGCCGGCGCTGATCGCTTCTTCCGACTGGTTGTGAACAACCAGCAAATATGAGGCAACTGACATCAATTCAAAGAAGAAAAAGAGACTAAAGAGATCGGCGGTCAGGAAAACCCCTAAGCACCCGCCAAGGGTCAGCAGGTAAAAAGTATAATAACGATTACGTCTCTTTTCATGGGTCATATACGAAAGTGAAAAAACCGTAGCCAGGAACCAGATAAACGATGAGAGTAAATTAAAAACAGCGCCAAGCTGATCAACCCTGAAATAAAGAGGTAGTTCACCAAAACCAATATTAAACTTAGCGGTCACAACCCCTTGCCAGCTATAAAAGAAAAGCAGAGCAGAAAGGATACAGGTGAGTGCCGTTACGGTAAGCGTTAAATAGTCGCGATATTTTTCGGAGAGCCTGCCCAAGGGTGTAGCCAGGGCAGCGCCGATGAACGGGATCATTACGATCGCCAGGGGAAGAATGCCGACTAATTCATTATTTAAGGGCTCTCCGTTCATCCTAACAAGCTCCTCATTACCTGCATAATTGCGGTTGAATAGATCAGAAACATAACCAATGCTGTGGTCGATTCCCCGAAAGTCCCTTTTGTTTGAAGCACAGTTTTATTTGTGAGTTGGTCTACATGCTAAACAGAGACCTGACTGCCATCTGGGCTAATTCCCATGGCCAGTTATACGGTAACAGGGCAAAAGCAACACAACCGATAGCCAGCAGCCCCATCGGTACAACCATATGCCACGGCGCCTCCTGAGCAAGCCGCCCGCCGTAGTAAACTTGGTGCCCGCCATGATGAGCGTTAACATGATTCGTTTCCATCGCAGCGCTGTGCACTTTTTCAGACTGATCGGCGTACCCGTGGCCTTCAGCATCGTCATGCCCGTGATGTGCCGCTTTTTCACCGGGGAAAAAGGCCGTAATCACAATCGGGAAGTAATAAGCGGCATTAAGCAAGCTGCTCAAAATTAAAATTGCCACAAAGATCGGTTGTCCTGCATCAAGCGATGCAAGCGATAGCTGCCATTTACTGATGAAGCCGTTAAAAGGTGGAATGCCAACCATCGTAACAGAGGCGATCGTAAAAAAGACCATGGTCAGAGGCATCTTTAAACCGATACCCTTCATCTGGCTGATATTGCGAATACCGGTTTGGACAATGATCGCCCCGGCACAAAGGAAGAGTAAACCTTTCATAAAAGCATGGGTAAAAAGATGGTAAAGGCCTCCTGTCAAGCCCTGCTGGCTTAACAGAAAAACACCAAGCACGATATAACCGATTTGAGCGATACTGGAATAAGCAAGCCGCCTTTTTAGGTCATCTTGAAGCAGGGCCATAGCCGAACCGAGCAGGATGGTGATTCCGGCCAGGACTAGCATGATCATATCCCAGTTAGCTTTACTGATAAAGTCCGGATTAAAGACATTAAAGACAACCCTGATCATACCGTAGATACCGGTTTTTAGCATAACCCCGGAAAGAGCGGCGCTCACCGGTGAAGGAGCAGCCGGGTGGGCATCCGGCAACCAGACATGCAAAGGGAACAAACCGGCTTTTAAGCCGAAACCGATCATGAAAGCTATAAAAGCAGCAGTAGCCAGGGAAGATGGCTCAGTAATCAGGCCGGGCCTGGCAAAGGTAACCGACCCGGTAAGATAATACATGGTCAGTAATCCGAAAAAGACAGCCAACCCTCCGCCTACAGTCATAAATAAATACTTGGCGCCGGCAAACATTGTAATAGCATTTTCCTCATGGGCAATTAATACATAAGTAGTCAGCGCCATAAACTCGAAGAATAGAAAAAGGCCCAGCAGGTCACCCGCAAATATTGTTCCCATACAGCCGCCTTCCGCCATCAGGAAAAAAGCATAGTAGCGTTCTTTTTTATGCTCGTGAGCCATGTAGCCAGGAGAATAACAGGCTGCCATAAACCAAACAAAGGAGAAAAATAGACCGAGGAAAAAGGTTAGCTGATCAACTTTAAAGGAAATTGACAGGGGAAATGAAAAATACTGAAAAATACCAAGTAAGATTTTCCCGCTCTTGATTGCCGGGTACATTGACAGTACCAGGATAAAAAAGAGGCCGGTTACCCCGATACAAATGTATTCTTTATAAGGGTATAGCCTGTCTGCCAGGAAAAAAAGCAGCAATCCAGATATGATCGGCACAAAGATTATAATGGCCGGTAATAAAGTGTGAACTATCTCATGTTCCAAGTCAAATCACCTCCGGTAATCGTTGACCAGATTACAACAATTTCTTACTAAAAATAATAATTTACTACTGCCCTGGCCAAATTTAAAGGCCAGTTGAAGGGCGCCAGTGTAAAAACTGCAGCTCCCAGGGCAAGAATAATGACCGGAACCATGCGCAGCGGCTGCAGAAGTAATCTCTTTCTTTCAATATTCTGCAGTTCCCGGCAGCCCAAAAACGCATTAATTGAGATCGGGAAGTAATAAGATGCATTAAGCAAACTGCTAAGCAGCAGCAAAATAATGATCCAAGGCAAACCAGCTTCGTAGGCACCTAGCCCAAGATGCCACTTACTCACAAACACATTAAAAGGAGGAGTACCCACGGCGCTTATCGCAGCCACGGTAAAAGCCATCATCGTTACCGGCATTTGCAGTCCCACCCCTCTCATTTCGCTAATCTTCGTTTTACCGGTATTGACAAAGATAACTCCGGCGCAGAGAAACATGCACCCCTTCATAAAGGCATGTGCCATAACATGGTAAACGGTGCCTACGAGCGCTTGCGGAGATAAGAGCGCTATGCCAAGCAGCATATAACCAACCTGGGCAATACCGGAATAAGCCAGCCGGCGGTTTAGATCATCCTGAGCAAAGGCGCAGATTGATCCATAAAGAACGCTTACTATAGATAAAACCAGCAATATGTTGTTCCACCCAAGTTCCTGTATAAAAGATAAGCCAAATAGATCATGAAAAACCCGGATCAGTCCGAGTACTCCGGTCTTCAGCATAACAGCTGAAGACAAGGCAGCTGCCGGAATCGGAGCCGCAGCATAAGCATCCGGCATCCAAAAGTGAAATGGCACCATGGCTGTTTTTATCCCGAAGGTAATCAGGAAACAGATGAATGCCGAGAGAACCAAAGGTGAAGTGGAGCTGAAGAGACCGTCCATTCCAAAAGAAGTACTGCCGGTCAGATTATAAGTAACCATTATCGCCCAGAACATGGCTACCCCGGAAATGATTGTCATAAAGAAAAATTTTAATCCAGCTGCCGCTGCTTCAGGAGTAGACTTGTAGGAGACCATCGGGAAAAACATCAGCGACATGAATTCAAAGAAGAGAAAAAAAGTAATCATGTTGCCGCTGAGAGCAACACCAAAAGTGCCACTAATCGCCAGTAGTAAAAAATAAAAAAATGCTTTGCCCTCTTGCTTATCCCGGTAATAACCCAAGGCGTAGACGGTAATGATCAGGGCAAAAAAACTGAAGAGCAGGATCATGTAAATAGCTAGGATGTCAACCCTGAACTCTATACCGATTGGGGGTAAAACATCAAAATGATAATAGAGAAATAATTTATTTTTAACTAGATTGTACATATAATAAACTAACGGGAGGGGTACCAATACTCCAGATAAAATTGCTGCGTTTCGTAATATCGGGCGGTAGCGATCAGCCAGCATGATACAGCCCGCTCCAAAAATTGGAGCCAAAATAACCAGCACCGGTATGATGGAAATAACATAATCATTCTGAGGCAACTATTATCCCCCCTATAAGCTAAAATACGGTTTTTAAAACAGTTTCGATAAATGGAATGGTTGTATAGTTAGCAAATAGCCCAAGAAGAATCCCGGTAATCGCCAGGACAACAGTCGGTACCAACATGGATAAAGGCGCTTCCGGTCCCGGTTGTATTTTAAATTCGCCATCCCTAAAAAAGGCATTAACAATAATTGGCAGATAATAGATGGAGTTAAGCAAAGTGCTGGTCACAATCACGTAAGCATAAACCGGGTGACCAGAAAAAACACCGCCTGTAAGCAAGTAGTATTTGCTGATGTAACCGCAAATAGGCGTAACCCCCATCAGGCCTAAAGCGCCGACAGCAAAGGCCAGCATAGTTAAAGGCATCTGTTTACCGATCCCGCGTAGTTGATCCAAGTTCTTTTTACCGGTAACAGTAATGATCATGCCCGCGCAAAAGAAGAGCGTAATCTTTAATACAGCATGGTTGATGATGTGAGACAAACCGCCCAATGCACCTGCCGGATCAAGCATCAGTATGCCGAGGGTGATATATCCGAGCTGGCCGATAGTGGAATAGGCCAGTCTGAGTTTTAAAACAGTCTGTTTAATGGCCATCAGCGAGCCGACAATTATGGTAAAGCTGACAATAACAGCCAGTATATTGGTAACGTTGAGACCCTGAAGCACATCAACCCCGTACAGAGAGTAGAAGACCCTTGAGATCCCGAACACCCCGGCTTTGACGATAGCCACGGCATGCAGTAGAGCGCTAACCGGAGTCGGCGCCACCATTGCTCCCGGCAACCACGAGTGAAGAGGCATAATCGCGGCCTTGGTTCCGAAACCAGCAATCAGGAGGGCGAAAATGACCGTGATCCGGGTGCTGTGTTCAGCAGCAACAGCCCCCAGGATCCCTCCGGCCGTAAAATCAAGGGTGCCGACCAAGTCATAAATCATAAAAATAGACAACAGGATCAAAGCACCACCGGCCAGGCTGTAACTGATATACTTTATGCCTGCTTTAACCGATTCTTCAGTGCCGGCATGAACAACCAGGGGATAGGTGCAAATCGCCAGATATTCATAAAAAATGTAAAGGGTAAAAAGATTCCCCGAAAAGGCAACGCCCATAGCTGCACTGCACGATAGAACGAAGAACACAAAATAATTGCGTTGATCGTGTTCATGAGCCATGTAACCTATAGAATAAACAGTGGCGAATACCCACAAGGTAGATGAAACGAGACCAAAAACCATGCCAAGGGGATCAATCTTAAAGAAAAGGCCAAGCCCATCTAAAAGTCTGAAGAGGTTGACCTTAATAATTTCACCGGCCATGACCGCCGGGAGCATCGAAATAACTGAGATAAAAACGATCGAGACAGCAATAAGGGCGACAAGATGACGTTTGGCAGCCTGATCCTCGTCAAGAGCGCGGATAATGATTGCCCCGATAATCGGCACAATCACAGCTATTAGGGGTTGCGGAAAAGCTATGGTCAATAGTATCGCCTCCAGCTGAGCTAATCAAAGCTGATAAATCTAAAGTATAAAGAGCAAGCTTGTTGCCAGTATAGCACCGATCACAATTAAGACAATGTACAGGTCAAAGTCAATATTGGAAATATTAACTGTCCGGAACCGTTCATCTCCACGGGTGCTGTAATCAAATTTAAAGAGCGTCATAAAAACCTTCCTCAGATAGAACCCGATTATACCAAAAAGACGTTTTATATTTCCAGCCCAGAGTTCGTATAAGCCATCCCAGGCAGATCTGCTGGTTTTGGCCATCTGATTTCCTACTTTTCTGAGGAGTTGATCGTCAAAGTAACAGGCTTCGTCTGAGACCCTGGCCAGTAGCGCGGGCGTACCATGATAACCGCGATTTAGATTTTCATCAACGAATCTTCCTGTTTTTGTAAATGTGGCCCCCAGGATGGAAGTTAGCGGCCGGTATACTGAATACTCTACGCTTAGGTAGTCGGGCAGTTTTAGGGAGAAGAGATCTTTCTTTGTAAAAAGCAGATAGAAGCCGGCACCGAGAGTAAAGCCAATTACGATACCAAGCAGATCGTGGATGTTCCAGATATTGGTCTTATAAAGATAGTTAACGTAGTACTCAGCATAAGTGAAGGTTTCGGTCATTGGAATCAGCACTTTCTTGATCATTGTTTCAGGGAATAGTCCGAGATAGCTGATTATAGCAATAAATGAAAGGGCTACCAACCTTTCAAGCCAGTTTTCACCTGCTCCTTTATTCTTTAGTTTAATGGCAGTCTTTTCCGGGCAACTGCCCAGGAAAATACGAATCAAGAGTTTGGCGATGTAACAGATTGTCAGGCCGCTGGTTAACATGAACAGCTTTTCGGCCAGCCATAGATCCCAGAGATGGTGGTGTTCGAAAGCCTCTACAATAGCATGGTGAAGCAGCGTTTTACTGGCATAACCATTAAAACCGGGGATTCCGGTAATTCCGGCCGCACAGACTGCAAATGCAGCAAAGGTGACCGGAAAGCTCTTCCAGAGCCCGCCAAGTTTGCCCATGTCCACCTCGTGCAGGCGGGTATAAATAATACCGAATAATATAAAGAATCCAGACTTGAAAAAGGCATGGTTAATAATATGGTAGGTAAATCCGCCAAACCCCATCGGGCCATCGTAACCCAGATAAGCGGCAGCGCCGATGCCCATCAGGATATAGCCCATTTGACTGATACTGCTGTAGGCCAGCAACCGTTTAGCATTATCCTGCATTACTGCCATAATTGCCGCCAGAAGCATTGTTACAATACCGATCCAGATAATCAGGTGACCAAGGTTTTCAGTAAAGTGCCAGAGATTGCTTTCAGCCAGATCTTTTGCCGGGGTATAGAGCAACACTGCAACCCTGATAATGCCATAAGCACCGGTTTTAATCATAATTCCGGACAGCAATGCGCTAGCCGGTGCCGGCGCCACCGGGTGAGCCTGCGGCAGCCAGATGTGCAGTGGGATCATCCCGGCCTTCACCCCAAACCCGGCGATCATCAAGGTCGCAATCAGAGCCGCTATTCCTTTAAGGTGGACAATGTTTTGTAATGAAGGAACTAGTGCCACTGAATCCGTATAGACGTATAAAAGAATAATTCCAGAAAGCAGTGACAGTCCGCCGATAACTCCCAGGTAAAGGTAATTACCGCCGGCTGAGAAAGCTTCACTGGTCTGGTTGTGGACCACCAGGGCATAGGCAGCAAGAGTCATCAGCTCAAAAAAGAGGAAAAGACTGAGAAAATCACCACTAAGGAAAACACCCAGGCATCCGGCTAGCGACATGATAAGAAAGACAAAATACCTGGTCTGTTTTGGATCTTGACGCATGTAGGGAATGGAAGCGAGAACAGCCAGAAACCAGACGACTGCCGAAAAAAGAATAAAAACGGAACCGAAAAGATCAACTTTAAAACCCATCTCTATCCCGGCAAGGGCCGGAAGGTTGTAAATAACCTGGTAGCCCTGCAGGCGGGTTAGAAAAATTTCCAGAGCCAGATATACAGTTACCCCGGATACTGCAACCGTAAAGAGATTACGTAGCAGGTTACTTTTCAGACCGATCAGACCGATCAACAATGAACCAACCAGGGGTATTAGCACAATCACTAAAGGTAGTAAACTTTCCGCAACCAGATCATTAACCTGTAGAACGAATATTTCTGTCATAGATGAGCCCCTCGTCATTTATCGAAAAACAACCAAAACCTCTTATTCGCTTTTCAGCATTGATTTCCTTCTAAAAATATTGTTATTTATATAATTTATCGTCATTCAGATTATATTTAAAAACAACTTGACATATAAATGAAAATGATTAAGAATAATATGGTGACGGGGGATTTTTTTTGCTTTTTCCCGGGTGATTATAAAACATAATGAACAAGCAGTCAATTTTTTTTGTGGTTTTTTGTGAATATTTTAACTTACGAAATATTCTAATCGTTTCCAAGATACTGCTTTTTGCTGTATCTTTTTCAGGGAGGTAGAGTTAATGCACGACTATGTTACAAGGGTTGTTTTTCGCTACATGTTGCTTTTTGTTCTTCTTTATGGTTTGTACGTGATCATGCATGGACACCTGTCACCCGGTGGCGGTTTTTCAGGTGGCATGATCATCGGCCTTGGCTTGTTGCTTTACATCCTGATCTTCGGTGAGCTCTGGAATGATAGTTTCCGTCAGACCATATTAGATTCTGCCATCATCTTCGTCGGTATTGGCGGCATCATGGAAATCATCAAGTTTATTGTGCCATACGAACATGGGCCGATTGGTGTTACCGGTACTCTTTTCAGTGTAGGGATTATGTCTGTAGCCAATTTCGGCATCGGCGTCCTCGTCGCCAGCACTATCCTTGGTATTTACTTTATGATCAGCGAGGAGGCTTAACTCTTGGATCTTCAACTTTTTCTGCTTAACTTCCCCTATTTTGTAGCTATTATATTGTTTTCAATGGGGACACTGATTGTCCTTACCCAACCAAATCTGATAAAAAAAGTGATCGGTATCAATATTCTGCAATCGGCAATTTTCCTCTTTTATATCATTGTAGGCGACATCCACGGGGGAATACCGCCAATTTACGATCCCAACCTGCCCGATGCACTCTACATCAATCCACTGCCTTCCTGTTTGATGCTGACCGGGATCGTTGTCGGATTCAGTGTTACTGCATTCGCCCTGGCTTTAATTGTTAAACTTTATATCTATTATGGAACCATATCGTCACCGAACTTTATGAAAATGAAGGCACTCGAAAAGTAACTGGAAAAACTGCTAACGACATAATTTGATTGTTACCATAGGGTTTAAGCTAACTTTAGGCTCATAAAAGAGCACGATCTTTGACAAAGGCATAGAGTAA
>Ga0194111_10001726_pt1 | contig 26788 bp, 20 predicted proteins | sample TA2KigC300mmetaG_FD_146194 | JGI IMG/M metagenome (GOLD analysis project Ga0194111, IMG submission 146194) | Freshwater microbial communities from Lake Tanganyika, Tanzania - TA2015033 Kigoma Deep Cast 300m | ecosystem: Environmental > Aquatic > Freshwater > Lake | place: Tanzania: Lake... | reverse complement strand
CTCTTCCCGCTGGTCGCCGTCCTCGTGGGCTGGATCGGTGCCCTCACGCTCAATCCGATCCTCCGGACGGCCGGGCGCACGCTCTCCCGGCCCGTGTGCGCCGCCCTCGACGCGCTCAAGTTCGCCACCCTGCTTGCGGCCGCCGTCGCCGGTTCCGTCGCGCTGGCCTTCATCCTCGACTTCGCCGGGCTCGACCCGCGCGGCGCGGTCCTGGGCACCTACGTGCAGCGCAACGCGCTCGTCGTCGGTTTCGTGATGGGCTTCGCCATCATCCCGATCATCTACACGATCGCCGAGGATGCGCTCTCCGCGGTGCCCGAACACCTGCGGTCCGCCTCGCTCGGCTGCGGCGCGACCGCCTGGCAGACCGCCACCCGCATCATCGTGCCGACCGCCGCGAGCGGTCTCTTCTCCGCCGTCATGATCGGCCTCGGCCGCGCGGTCGGCGAGACGATGATCGTGCTGATGGCCGCCGGGAACACCCCGGTCATGGAGTGGAACATCTTCAACGGCTTCCGCACGCTCTCCGCCAACATCGCGGTGGAGCTGCCCGAGGCGGTGCGGAACAGCACCCACTACCGGACGCTGTTCCTCGCCGCGCTGGTGCTCTTCGCGATGACGTTCGTCCTGAACACCATCGCCGAGACGATCCGCCTGCGGTTCCGGAGGAGGGCCGTCGAACTGTGAGCGCGGACCCCGTGAAACCGGCCCCGTTCGCCCGCACCCGCACGCGGGCGCGCACCTCGCTCTTCGCGGCGGGCGAGCCGATGGTGTGGCTCACCGGCGGCGGACTGGTCGTTGCGATCTGCATGATCGTCGGGCTGCTCGGGCTGATCCTCGCGCAGGGGGTGGGGACGCTCTGGCCCCAGCCGGTCGTCGAGGTCCGCCTCGCCTCGGGCGCCCGGCTGATGGGGGAGATCACGCGGACGGAGACCTACCGGACCGGGGACGGCCGGACCGCGCGCCGCCGCCTGTTCCGCACCGGGAACTTCGAGCTGACCAACGAGCACTTCACGTGGGTCAACGATGCCGACGTGGCGGAGGAATCAAGGCCCGAATGGGCGATGGTCTTCGAGCGGATGTCCTGGGGCCGCTTCTACGGCCGGCCGAAGAGCCTCACGGTCGAAGGGACCGTGACCGCCGATGCGCCCGCCGCCGTCTGGGCGGGGTTTGCGCGCGTCCACGCCTCGGTGTCCGACCGGCGGGAGGTTCGGGAGCGCCTCGAGACGGAGGAGATCGGCGAGGTCAACCGCCGCATCGAGGAGGCCCGCCTCGCCGTCCGCAGGGCCGAACTCCGCGACGGACGCGACAGCCCCGCCCACGCCGCGGCCCGGGCGCACGTCGACGCGATCCAGGCCGAGACGAAGGCCGAGTTCGACCGGCTCCGCGCCGAGATCGCCGCGCTGAACGGGCACAACGCGAAGTTCTCCATCCGCGTCGTCACCGCGGACGGGCGCGAGACCGATCTCGCCCTCGCCGACATCGTCCGGGCCTACCCCGCCAACCGGCTGTCGGACGGCGCCCGGTGGTCGCTCTACGCCTCGCGCTGGCGCGAGTTCCTGCTGGACGAGCCGCGCGAGGCCAACAGCGAGGGCGGCGTCTTCCCCGCCATCTTCGGCACCGTGGTGATGACGCTGATCATGTCGGTCTTCGTCGTGCCCTTCGGCGTCATGGCGGCGCTCTACCTCCGCGAATACGCCAAGGCCGGTCCGGTGGTCAGCGCCGTGCGCATCTCGATCAACAACCTCGCCGGCGTTCCGAGCATCGTGTTCGGCGTCTTCGGCCTCGGCTTCTTCTGCTACGTCGTCGGCGCCTCGCTGGACGAACTGCTCTTCGCCGCGAAGCTTCCGAATCCGACCTACGGCAAGGGCGGCATCCTCTGGGCCGCGCTGACCCTCGCGCTGATGACGCTCCCGGTGGTCATCGTCGCGACCGAGGAGGCCCTCTCCGCCGTTCCGAACTCGATGCGCGAGGGGTCCTTCGCGTGCGGGGCCGGGAAGTGGCAGACGATCCGCCGGATCGTCCTGCCCCGCGCGATGCCGGGCATCATGACCGGCATGATCCTCGCGATGGCCCGCGGCGCGGGCGAGGTCGCCCCGTTGATGCTCGTCGGCGCCGTCAAGCTCGCGCCGGAGCTGCCGATCGACGGCATCCTCCCGTACGTTCATCCCGAGCGCAGCTTCATGCACCTGGGGTTCCATATCTACGATCTCGGCTTCCAGAGCCAGAACAGCGAGGCCGCCAAGCCGATGGTCTTCACGACCACGCTGCTGCTGATCCTGGTGATCTTCGTTCTCAACGTGCTGGCCGTCCAACTGCGCACGCGGCTGCGCCGCAAGTTCGTGTCGGCCGTGTTCTGAGGGAGCTGCCATGACGGACGATCGCAACGGATACCCGGGCAACGGCAACGGGGGCGCGGCGGGCGGCGCGGCGAAGAACCGCCTCGCCGAGATCGCGGCCGGCGCGGTTTTCCCGACCGAGACGCACCCGGAACTCGATCGCGAGACCGTCGTCCTCGACGTGCAGGGCTTCAATCTCTTCTACGGCGCCAAGCAGGCCCTCTACGACATCCGCATGAAGATCCCGAAGGGCAAGGTGACCGCCCTCGTCGGCCCCTCGGGCTGCGGCAAGTCGACGCTCCTCCGGTCGGTCAACCGCATCAACGACCTGCTCAGCACCGTGCGGATCTCGGGCGACATGCTCCTCAACGGCGACAGCATCTACGGACACGGCGTCGATGTGATCGAACTGCGGAAGCGCATGGGGATGGTCTTCCAGAAGCCGAACCCCTTCCCGATGAGCGTCTACGAGAACGTCGTCTACGCGCTACGGATCGACGGCGAGCGGGACCGCTCGACCCTCGACGAGGTCTGCGAGCGAAGCCTCCGCGGCGCCGCGCTGTGGGACGAGGTCAAGGACCGCCTCCACGAGAGCGCCCTCGGCATGTCCGGCGGCCAGCAGCAGCGCCTTTGCATCGCCCGCGCGATCGCCGCCGAGCCCGAGGTGCTGCTGATGGACGAGCCCTGCTCGGCCCTCGATCCGATCGCGACGAACAAGATCGAGGACCTCATCGAGCAGCTCAAGGGCGAGTACTCCATCCTGATCGTCACGCACAACATGCAGCAGGCCTCGCGCACCAGCGACTACACCGCCTTCATGTACCTCGGCCGCCTCCTCGAGTACGGTCCCACCGCCACCATCTTCCAGACCCCGCACCTGCGCGAGACGCTCGACTACGTCACCGGCCGCTTCGGCTGACGTCCGCCGCACGGGGCGGGCATCCAGGGCCGGGCAGAAAAGGCGGGTGGGGGCGGCGGGTAGCCCCTGATCCTCGGCCAAGCCGGGGCGATCAGGAATGAGCGACGCATCGATGGCCTCCCCAACGGCGCCGACGGAGCGGCGCCCTCCAGGCCCGTCCTCTCGCATCTCCAGGGAACGGGGCCTGGAGGGCCGTGCCTTGCCTGCCGCTCGACGCGAAGCGGCGCGTGGTCGCGGGCCGCATCCATGCGCACTACGGACGGGTCTTGCCCACGTACGGCGTGCTCAGCCTGTGATTTGGGTCACGTACGGAAGCGTGACTATTCGGATAGTACATCCGAATATGCATACATGAGTACGGTGCGTACGGTTGCCCGGCCGCGTTACGCCGACCAGGTTCGCAAGGCCTTGGCGCGCTCGCCCGTGGTGGCCCTGCTGGGCCCGAGGCAATGCGGGAAGACCACGCTGGCGCGGATCGTGGCCGGCGCGACGACCACGACGTGGTTCGATCTCGAGTCCCCGGCGGATGCCCATCGGCTGCAGAATCCCGAGTACGTTCTCGGTGGCCTGCGGGGCCTGGTGGTGATCGACGAGATCCAGTCGCGCCCCGATCTGTTCCCCATCCTGCGGGTTCTGGCCGACCGCCCGCGCGTGCCCGCGCGGTTCCTGATCCTCGGCAGCGCGTCGCCCGCCCTGCTCAAGGACGCATCGGAGTCGCCGGCCGGCCGGGTGGAGTTGGTGGACTTGCATGGGTTTGACCTGTCCGAAACCGGACCGGGGGCGATGGACCGCCTCTGGATCCGCGGTGGTTTTCCGCGCTCGTTTCTCGCGGCGGACGAGGAGGACAGCCTGGCGTGGCGCGAGGGGTTGATCCGGACCTACCTGCAGCATGACCTCCCGGAACTGGGCGTCCGGATCCCGTCCGCGGCGCTGCGCCGGTTCTGGACGATGCTCGCGCACTATCACGGCCGCACGTGGAATGCCTCGGAACTCGCCCGGTCGCTGGGCTTGAGCGACAAGACCGTCCGGGCTTACCTCGATATCCTGACCGACACGTTCATGGTCCGGCAGCTCCAGCCCTGGCACGCGAACGTGGGCAAGCGCCAGGTGAAGGCCCCCAGGGTCTTCCTCCGCGACAGCGGATTGCTCCATGCTCTGCTGCGCCTGCCCGACCGGGAGGCCGTGCTGGGCCATCCGGTGGCGGGCTTCTCCTGGGAGGGCTTTGCCATCGAGCATGTGATTCGGGTGTCGGGGGCGGCCGACGCCTACTGCTGGGGAACGTATGGCGGCGCCGAACTGGACCTGCTGCTCCTGCACAAGGGCCGGTGGGTCGGCGTGGAATGCAAGTTCAGCGATGCTCCATCCGTCACGCGGTCCATGCGCACCGCCATGACGGATCTCGGATTGCATCGGCTCTGGATCCTCGCCCCCGCCGGCGCCCGTCATCCCCTGGCGCCCGGCATCGAGGTCTGCCCCCTCAAGGACTGGACCGCGGAGCGGCTCAACGAGCGGTGAGAACCTGCGGACCTCCGAACCTCCGAACCTCTGCTATACTGCCTCCATGTCGTGGTTCACCCAGCTTGCATCGATCCGGGGCGTGTTCTTCGGGCTTGCGGAGGCCGACTTGGACCCGGACCCCGTCCGGCAGTTCCAGCGGTGGATGACGTTCGCCCGCCGCGCGCGGAGCTTCTGGCCGACGTCGTTTTGTCTCTCCACCGTGACGCCGGCCGGCCGGCCGGCGGCGCGCATGATGCTGCTGAAGGGCGCGGACGCGCGCGGCTTCGCGTTCTACACGCATACGGTGGGGCGCAAGGCCGATGAGATGGCCCGCGTTCCGTTTGCCGCGATGACGTTCCACTGGAGCGAGCTGATCCGGCAGGTGCGCGTCGAGGGGCGCGTCGAGAAGCTGTCCCGGGAGGAATCCGAGGCCTACTTTGCGTCCCGCTCCCGCGGCAGCCGGATCGGCGCGTGGGCCTCCCGGCAGAGCGAGCCGCTGGCCTCGCGGGCCGAGTTCATGGAGCGCTGCCGCGAGTTCGAACGGCGGTTCCAGGGCGCGGACGTTCCGCTGCCGGAGCACTGGGGCGGCTATCGCGTCGTTCCGGACGCGATCGAGTTCTGGCAGGGGCGCCCCAGCCGCCTGCACGACCGGTTCCGCTACACGCGCCGGCCCGACGGCGGCTGGGACATCGCGCGGCTCTACCCGTGACGATGGACGCCCGGGCGGGGCACGACGGCGCGCGCCCCTCCACGCGGCCGGGCCATGGAGGGCGCCGCTCCGCGTGCCGCGCCGTGGCGCAGCGAAGGCGGGTCGGCGTCGTGGGATCCGGGCCTACAGCACGATCTCCCGCTTCTTCGCGTCGAACTTGGCGGTCTTCCCGGCCTTGTAGCCGAGCATCGCCATCTGGAGAACCGTCTGGGCCCGGAACGCGAGGCTCATCGGGCTCCAGAGGCCGTCCTTCTTCCCGCTCCGGGCGCCTTCGAGGAGGTTCTTCCAGAGGTTCACGTTGTCCTCCGGCCGGTCGATCTTGATCTGCTGCGGCGGCTTGGCGCCGGGCTTGTCGACGGACGTGAAGAGGATCTCCTTGTTCGACGGCGCGATGGACAGCGTCCCCTCGGTGCCGCGGATGGCGGGGCAGCGCTGGCCGGCGCCGCGCTTGGGCGCGTTCTGGAAGTCGTTGCCCTGCGTGCCGAGCACGGAGATCGTGATCTTCTCGGGATACTGCGCGATCAGGTTGAACGTGTCGGGCACGTCGCGCAGTTCGTACGGGTAGACGTGGATCCCCCCGAGCGCGACGACGGCCTCGGGGAAGCCGACGCCGAGGATGTCGACGACCTGCGTCATGCAGTGCGGGTAGAGATCGGTCACGGGGCCGCCGGCGTAGTCTTCGAACAGGCGCCAGCGGAAGAGCCGGTCGACACTGAACTCGCGCTTGGGCGCGTCGCCGAGGAACGCCTCCCAGTTCAGGTCGGGCCCGGGCTTCGCGTTGGGATCGTCGACGTGCATGCCGCGCTCGCCCCAGTCGCCGGTGCGGAAGAAGCCGGTCTCGCCGGAGAGCGGCGTGCCGATCAGCCCCTCCTTCACGAGCGCCTTCATCTGGGACCACGCGGAATCGCTCATCGCCTGCGTGCCGACCTGCAGGCAGCACGGCGAGGCGGCCGCGGCGTCGGCGAGCGTCTTCGTCAGTTCGAACTGCCGCCAGTGGGAGACGGGCTTCTCGCAGTAGGCGCTCTTCCCCGCCTTCAGCGCGTCGAGGGCCTGGTACCCGTGGTGGTGGTCGGGCGTGGCGATGCAGACGACGTCGACGTCCTTGTCCGCCAGGAGCTCGCGGTGGTCGGCGTAGTCGCGGGCCATGCCGAACTGCTGCTTCTTCTTCTCGCGGCGCGGGCGGTAGATGTCGCAGACGGCGACGTGGTCGACCGCCTCGCCGGCCTCCTTGAGGTGCTTGATCATGCCCATGTGCGCGCCGGAACGGCCGCCGGCGCCGATGAAGCCGATGCCGATGCGGTCGTTCGCGCCGAGGACTTGGCCGCGGGCGATGTAGGGCGCGGCCAGCGCGCCGGCCGCGGCGGTGCGGAGGAAAGCGCGGCGTCCCAGGTCCGGCCGCGGGGAGGTGGAGGTCTTCATGGTGTGTCCTTTCGTCGTCGGGGTGCCGGGGTTCATGCCTTGAGGATCCTGTCCAGCGACCACGGATCCCGCATCGGGCGGGACATCCGCCGCGCGGCGTCGGGGTCGCCGACGATCGTCTCCTTCGCGGGATCCCACGTGACGGGACGGCCGGTCCGGATGGCGATGTCGGAAAGGTGGCAGGCAATGTCGGACCGCACGGCCGAGTGGAGGTCGTCGATCGGACGCCTCTTCGCCAGCACCGACTCGATGAAGTTGTCGATCTGATCGCGGCTGACCTCGAGACGCTTCGGCCCGGGGTCCTTCCCCTTCTGGAGGAGGGCCTCCGGGAAGGCCTTCCAGCCGTCGCGCGAGACGCGCACCCAGCCCTCGGATCCGACGAACAGCGTGCCGTGTCCGCCCTCGATGCCGGGGTGCAGCGTCGGGCCGACCGCGGCGGCGGTCTGGCTGTCCATGAACCGGAGCGGAAGCCCGTCCGCGTAGGTCGCGGTCACGTTCCAATGGGTGAGGGTGTCGAACAACCCCTCGGTCGGAACCGTGCCGGTGCCCTCGTAGCGAACCGGAATCGCGGGACGGCCGGCGTTGTCCGCCCACCACTGGAGCATGTCCATCGGGTGCGCGCCCCAGCCGGCGATGAAGCCGATCGCGTAGTCGTAGATGTGGTAGATGCCGTTGCGGCCCGACTGAACGAGGCAGCGGTCGTGGCAGAAGGGCTTCCGCGGCGCGGGACCGAGCCACATCTCGTAGTCGAAGCCCTCGGGGACGGGCAGTTCCGGCGTGGCGCTTCCGCCCGACTCGCCCTTGGGCGCCCACACATGGACGGCCTTGACGTCGCCAATGTGGCCGTTGAGCACCAGTTCGATGCCCATGCGGACGTGCTGGATCGAGCGCTGCTGCGCGCCGTACTGGAAGGCGGCGCCGTAGGTGTCGGCGATCGCCCGCGCCTTGAGGTCCTGCTCGATGCTGATGCCCAGCGGCTTCTCCGTGTACATCGCCTTGCCGGCCTTCGCGGCGAGGATCGAGATCGGCACGTGCCAGTGGTCGGCCGTGGCGATGTGAACGGCGTCGACGCCGGGATCGGCCAGCACCTCGCGGAAGTCGTTGAAGTCGGCGCAGCCGCCGTACTTCTGCTTCGCCGCCTCGCGGCGGGCGCGATTGGGGTCGCAGACCGCGACGATCTGCGACTTCTCGTGGCGGCCGTACCGCTCGCCGTAGCCGCCGCGGCCGCCGCACCCGATCAGCGCGACCCGCAGCTTGCCGCTGGGCGGGGTCTTGCCGTCGCCGCCCAAGACGGACGACGGGACGATCAGGGGGAAACCGGCCGCCGCGGCGAGGGCCGAGGACGTCCGGAGAAACGTGCGGCGCGAGAGCCGGGTGGGGGAAGTCGTCGTCATGGGATTCCTTTCGTCGTTCCGTCCTTGTCCTCGGTCCATGCCGTCCATTCCGCGTCGACCGCCTCCGCCGCGACGTGCCCGTCCCACAGGGCCACCGCCCAGCGCAGGCGGAGATCCTGTCCGGCGGGCAGCGTCATCGGCGCCTTCTCAAGGCCGAGCGTCGCGGACATGTACGCGAACGGCTTCGTCATCGTGAACCACTCCGCCGGATGGCGGGCGTTGGCCGGGTGATCGAACATCGCGACCGTCACGGGCCTCCCGCCGATCGCGCCGCGCGCGGCGCACCAGCGGCCGGGCGTCAGGCATTCGTCGCCGCGCACGACGCGGTTCGTCGCGCCGGGACGGAACAGGAACTCCGCGGCGCCGTCGAGCTCGCGGACGAACCGCAGGCCGAGGCCGAAGTAGTGGCGGCCCCACAGTTGGACCTCACGATCCGCCGCCGGGCGCAGGACGCTCTCCCACGACACGCGGGTCGGGCGCGCCGGGGAGCCGGCCCGCAGCGCGACCTGTCGCGTTTCGACGAGCACGTTCGTGCCGCCCGGAGCCTGCCAGTCGAGCGACTGCCGGAGCGAGTTTCCGCCGATGCCGGCCGGTCCGCGGGCGACCTGCCGCCCCATCTTCTCCGGCGGCTTCTCGGTCCAGAAGTCCACGCCGTCCGCCCCGAGGGCCAGCATGAGCCCGTGGTGGTGGATGTGATCGGCGGGGGAATCGAGGAGCACCTGGACGCCGCCGGGCGTCCGCAGTTCCTTCACGTAGGCCTTGAACGGGGCGGGGCCGGGCTCGTAGACGAGGGCGCCGTCCGCCAGCGGAACGGCCGCCGCTCGGGCCACGGCGACCGACGCCGCCACCAGCGCCGCCGCCGCGACGAGCCGCCCCGGGCCGGGCGCGTTCCGGCGTCCGGCGTTCATCCCGCGATCGCCTTCTTCAGGTGCTCGATGCTCTTCGCGGCCTGGGCGACGGTGCCGCATTCGACGGAGAACACGATGTCCCGGGGGGCCCTGCGGCAGATCGCGACGACCTTGGCCCAGTCGATCACCCCGTCGCCGCATGCGCAGCCGACGGGCGTGCCGGTGACCTTCCCGCGCTCGGCGCCGGACTGCTGGATGGAGATGTCCTTCGCGTGGAGGTGGACGAGGCGTCCGAGGACGCGTTCGAGCCACCGGTAGGGATCCTCGCCGCCGAGGTAGCTGTTGCCGGTGTCGAAGTTGATGCCGATGGCAGTGCTCTTCACGAGGCCCTGGATGCGGTCAAGGCCGTCCGGCGTGCGGCTGTACTGCTGGTGCGGCTCGATGCCGATCAGGACGCCGCGGGGTTCGGCGACGCGGGCGGCCTCGGCGAGCGTGTATCGCATCAGGACATGGTCCTCCTCGACGGTCGTCCACGCGGGCTTGGGGCCCTCGTCCGTGTTGACGACCGGCGCGCCGCACTCGGCGGCGAAGCGGACGGCCTGCTTGAGGTACTCGACGCTGATCTCGGGCTTGCACAGCGGCGTGTGGGCGCTGAAGCCCGACAGCTTCACGCCCGCCGCCTCGCAGGCGCGCCGGACGCGCAGCGGGTCGTCGAGCATCGAGACGCTGTGGAAGTAGCCGGCCTCGCTGAGCAGTTCGCGGCCCCAGTGCAGCATCGGCTCGACGTACTCGTAGCCGAGTTCGGCGGCCTTCTTCACGCCCCACTCGAACGGCTTGTCCTCGTGGCGCACGAACTCCAGGTTCACCCCGATCCCGATCTTCGCCATGGTGCCGTCCCTCCGTTCGGATTCTGCCCCTGCCGCCGCCGGTAGCGTCCCTGCCGCCGCGGCGGTCGCCGCGGCCGCGCGCAGGAACCCCCGCCGTGAGATCCCGTTCGAGTGCCTCATCGTCCGCGTCCCCGGTGCCGGTTATGGGCGCAGGATGACGCGGGGAGGCGGGCTTGTCTTTCGAATCCATCCAGTGGTAAAAAACGAACATCCGGGCGGAGCGTCCGTCCGGGGAGGAGCGGGTCATGAAACCGGCGGCGTTCGTGGCGGGGGGGCATGCCTATCACGCCGACACCTGTGCCGAGCTCGTGCGGGCGGTGGCGCGCGGCGAGGTGCGGCTCGAGGCGATGGCGCGGGGGACGTACCCGGGCGACCGGCTCGCGCCGCGGGCGGTGCCGGGGGTGCGCAGCGTGGGGTTCTGGGATGCGCGGCACGACCAGGACTGGGGCCTCCCGGTGCATCGCAACGAGGGCATCGAGTTCACGTACATGGCCAGCGGGAGCACGGGGATCGAGGTGGACGGCCGGTCCTACACGCTGCGTCCGGGGGACCTTCTGGTCACGCGGCCCTGGCAGCCGCACCGGGTGGGGGGGCCGCGGGTGGGGGCGGGGCGGCTGCACTGGCTGATCCTGGACGTCGGGGTCCGCCGTCCGCACCAGCCGTGGCGGTGGCCGGCGTGGCTCGTGCTGGATCCCGCGGATCTCGCGGAGTTGACGCGGCTGCTGCGTCACAGCGAGCGGCCCGTGTGGCGGGCGGCCGGTGCCGGGGCGCGGTTCGAAGCGATCGGCCGCGTGGTCGAGCGGCGGGGGGGCGGGAGGTCGCTCGCCTCGCGGCTGGCCCTCGAGATCAACGGACTTCTGCTGGGGATCCTGGATGCCCTGCGGGCCCAGCCCGTGGCGGGGGATCCCGAGCTGACCAGCGCGGAACGCGCGACGGAGATGTTCCTCGTGGAGTTGGAGACATCGTCGGCCCAGCCGTGGACGCTGGAGTCGATGGCCGAATCGGCCGGGCTGCACCGGACGCGGTTCGCGCACTACGTTCGGAAGCTGCGCAACATGACGCCGGTGGAGTGTCTCGCGCACCTGCGCGTGGAGAGAGCCCGGCGTCTCATGCGGGAGCGCTCCGGACTTTCCCTGACGGACATCGCCCTCGAGTGCGGCTTCGCGAGCAGCCAGTACTTCGCGACCGTCTTCCGCCGCGTGACCGGCCGGTCCCCGCGCGAGGAACGGAACGCGGGGCATGTTTGACACCGCAGGATGGGACGGGTAGTCTATCCCGTTTTTGGGCATAATGGGTGAAGTGTAACCCGATCTCACGAGGGGCCATGCCACAGCGCAAGAAGCGGGAATCGAAGAAGCGTACCGACCGTCCGGCCGCGAAGAAGACGGCGCCGACCCGGCCCCCGGCGCCGAAGAAGGCGGCGGGGAAGCCCGCGGCGGTTCCGGCGCCCGTCCACAAACCGGCACCCGTCCACAAGCCGGCGCAGGTCCCCAAGCCGGTGCCGGTCGCGAAGGCCGCGCGCGAGGTGAAGCCGGTTGCGACCGCCGGCGGGCGCGAACCGATTCCCGTGATGGCGGAGAAGATCCGCGCCGCCGCGCACGGCGGGGCGGCCGGGGCCGCGCCCGCGAAGATGGATCGCGATCTCCGGAACCAGAAGCTGAAGGACCTGATCGCGCTGGCCAGCGAGCAGGGCTACCTGACGTACGACGACATCAACGAGGTCCTTCCCGAGAGCAGCGTCAGCCCCGAGGACCTCGACGGCATCCTCGTGATGCTCCGCGGCATGGACATCGAGGTGATGGACGCCACGGACGTCGACAAGTACAAGAGCCAGATCGAGGAGGAGGCGCGGGCCAAGCAGGCGCAGCGGACCGACGTCCTCGACGATCCCGTCCGCATGTACCTCAAGCAGATGGGGCAGGTGCCGCTGCTGACGCGCGAGCAGGAGGTCGAGATCTCGAAGCGGATCGAGGAGGCCGAGGCCACGAGCCGCCAGATGTTCACGCGGTTCGGTTTCGCCACCCGGGCCTACCTGGCCATCGCCGAGCGGCTGGAGACGGGCAAGGAGCGGTTCGACCGCGTCATCAACGACAAGCACGTTTCAAACCGCGAGAAGTACCTCAAGGCCCTGCCGCGGCTCCGCAGCGACATCCAGAAGGCCTCCAAGGCCGCCGCCGCCCTGTTCGCGTCGTGCGTCAAGGGGCGGCCGGGGTCGAAGCAACGGGCGGCCCACACCAAGGCGTTCGAGAAGTCGCGCGACCGCCTGGCCGGCCTGCTCGAGAAGATGTACTTCAAGCAGAAGGCGATCGAGGACAGCATGGGCGTGGCCGACGAGGTCTTCACGCAGTTCCGGGCCGCGCGCCGGACGATGGAACGCCTGCAGTCGACCCGCAAGTCCAAGGCCTCGCAGTCGGCCATGGCGGCGTCGGTCGCGCAGTCCGCCGAGATCGCCCGCGACGCGCTGGTGCCCGAGGAGGAGTTCGAGGCCCGGTACCAGGAGCTCAAGCTCTGGCTCCGCAAGGGGCTTCGCGCGAAGTCCGAGATGGTCGAGGCCAACCTCCGCCTCGTGATCAGCATCGCGAAGAAGTACACGAACCGCGGCCTGTCGTTCCTCGACCTGATCCAGGAAGGGAACATGGGCCTGATGAAGGCGGTCGAGAAGTTCGAGTACCGCCGGGGCTACAAGTTCAGCACCTACGCGACGTGGTGGATCCGGCAGGCGATCACCCGCTCGATCGCGGACCAGGCGCGGACGATCCGCATCCCGGTCCACATGATCGAGACGATCAACAAGCTGATGCGGATCCAGAAGCAGCTGATCCAGGAGTTCGGCCGCGAGCCGACGCCGGAGGAGCTCTCCGAGGAGATGAACCTCCCCGTCGAGCGCGTCCGCGGCATCCTGAAGATCGCGCAGCAGCCGATCTCCCTGCACAGCCCGGTGGGCGACAGCGACGACACCAGCTTCGGCGACTTCATCCCCGACATGTCCGCCGAGAACCCCTCGGAGGTCACGGCCTACTCGTTGCTGAAGGAGCGCCTGCGCGAGGTCCTGCAGACGCTGACGGAACGCGAGCAGGAGGTCCTCAAGCTGCGGTTCGGCCTGATCGACGGCTACTCGCGCACGCTCGAGGAGGTCGGTCGCCGGTTCCACGTCACGCGCGAGCGCATCCGCCAGATCGAGGCGAAGGCGCTCCGGAAGATGCGTCACCCGACGCGCCTTCGGAAGCTCGAGGGCTTCCTCGAGGGCAATATCTGAGGCGGCGATGAACGGGGCGCAGCCGATCCGGCGGGTCATCAAGCGCGACGGCAACACCGTCGTGTACGACCGGGAGCGGATCGCCACGGCGATCTTCAAGGCGTTCGCCTCGATGGGGCCGGCGGACCGCGCCGTTGCGGAGGCGCTGGCCGTCCGCGTGGAGGAGGCGCTCCGCTCGGCCTACCCCGGCGACGCGGTTCCGACCGTCGAGGACGTCCAGGACGTCGTGGAACGGGTCCTCATGGGGGGCGGCCACGCGGATGTCGCGCGCGCCTACATCATCTACCGGCACGGCCGCGCCCAGCGCCGGGCGGCCCGGTCCGGGACGGTCGAGGCGACGGACAACATCCCGTACCGCACGATCTACGAGGTGCTGCGGTGGAACATGGACCACGGGTGCGAAACCGTGGAGGGGCTCAACCGCATCGTCGCCGACGGTCGCTATCCCGACCTCGTCCGCGAGGGGGAGGCGCGATACGGGGCCGAGGTCGCCGCGGGGGCCGAGCGGATCCTCGCCCGCCGCCCCGACGTGCGCCTCGTGATCATCGCCGGTCCGTCCTCGTCGGGGAAGACGACGACCACGATCAAGCTCTCCGAGCGCCTCCGCGAGGCCGGTCTCGAGCTCGTCGCGCTGAACGTGGACCACTACTTCTTCGACCTGGAACTCCACCCGAAGGACGAATTCGGCGACTACGACTACGAGACCCCGCACGCCCTCGACCTTCCGCTGATCAACCGGCACCTGATCGAACTGCTCGACGGCCGCGAGGTGCGGACGCCGCATTACGACTTCAAGACCGGCCTGCGCACGCTCGACGTGCACCCGATGCGGCTGGAACCGAACCAGATCCTGCTGATCGACAGCCTCCACGGCCTCTACGAGGCCATGACGGCCAGCATCGCGACGTCGCGGAAGTTCAAGGTCTACGTCGAGACCCTCGGCCAGCTCCGCGCCGCCGACGGCAGTTTCATGCGGTGGGCGGATCACCGGCTGATGCGGCGGATGATCCGCGACTCGTGGCACCGCAACCACCAGCCGCTGCAGACGCTGACGCACTGGCACTACGTGCGGGCGAGCGAGCTGAAGCACATCATCCCGTTCATCGGAACGGTCGACCACCTCGTCAACAGCGCGCTGCCGCACGAGCTGCCGGTGCTCAAGCCCCGCGTGTTCCGGTTCTTCCCCGAGGCGATGGACCTGTACCGCGGCGATCCCGCGCGGCAGGACGCCTACATCCGCGCACGGCGCGTGTTCGAACTGCTCCAGCCGCTGGTGGAGATCGAGGATGCCTCCGCGATCCCGCCGACCTCGCTGATCCGCGAGTTCATCGGCGGCAGCCGCTACGCCTACTGATCCGGCCCCCTACCGGAGGAGCGCGGCCGCGTCGTCCTTCATCGCCGGCGAGGAGGACTCGCCTGCGATGCGCCGGAGGACCGCCGCCGAGGCGGCGTCGGGCTTGCCGGCGCGTTTCGCGATCTGGATCACGGCGGCCTCCGCCTCGGCGCGCACGGCCGGGTTGTCGAGGAACCCGGCGGCCACGGCCAGCGCCTCGGGACTCGCGAGTTCCGCGACGGCGGACAGCAGGGCGCGCTGCTCGTCGACGTTCGCGATTTTCGTCGCGAGGTCGCGGTACCGGGCCACGCGCGCGGCGGGGTCGAGATCCGTCGCCTTGCGGACGACCTGGATCGCGCCGCGCTGGGCCAGCCGGAGCGACGAGCCCTCGGCGTTCGCGGCGGCCGCGGTCAGGGCCGGAAGGGCGGAGGAGCGTGTCCACGAGCCCAGCGAGCGAAGGGCGGCGTTGCGGACGTCGGCGTCGGCGTCGGCCGCGGCCTTCTGCAACTCGGGGAGCGTGGCGTCGAGCGAGAGCTTGCCTGCGAGCGCCAGCAGAGCGGCGCGCACGGCGGCCGCCGGGGCGGCCCGGAGCCGGGCAGCCACCTCGTCGCCGGCCGCGGGCAAGCGCAGGGCGGCCATCTCGGCCGCCGTCACGATCGCGGGACGCTCCTCATCGCCGGCTGCCGCGAGCAGGTCGAGCAGGGCCGGCCATTCCCGCGGACCGGCGAGCGCTCCGACTTGCCGGACCGCCTCCGCGCGCAGGGCGGCATCGGGCCCCGTCGCCGCGGCGAAGAGCATCGGAAGCCCCTCGACCATGCCCCGGTCGCCCAGGCAGCGGATGACCTCGGCGCGCACGGCCGGGGTTCCGCCCTTGCCGGCGGCGAGGATCACGGCGTCGACGCCGGGGCCCGCGACCAGCCGCAGGGCCTTCCGGGCGACGGTGCGGGTCTCCTCGTCGTCGCCGGTCGCGGCGGCCAGGATCACGGAAACGGAATCGGCGCGGCCGGCCGGACCGAGGGTGCGGAGGGCGGCCTTGCGCAGGGCCGGATCGGACGAGGCCGCGATGCGCGCGATCACCGGCGCGGCGACCGACAGGCGGCGGTCCTCGACGATGCCCATCACCGAGATCTGCGACGCCGGGGGCAGGGACGGCATGGCGGCGATGACCGCGAGGAGCGAACGGTCGTCCGCGCGCCGGCGGGCGAGTTGCGCGCCGGCGGCCTGCTCGGCGGGATCCTTCGACTCCAGCAGGCGGGCGGCCTGCAGGGCGGCGTCGCGCGGCGACGAACCCGCCAGGGCGGCCAGGGTGGAGGCGGTGCGCACGCGGGCCGGGGCGCCGGCGCGGTCGAGCGCGAGGATCACGGCGCTGACGGTGCGGTTGTCGCCCGCGGCGATCGCGGCGGCGTGGCAGGACAGCAGGGCGTCCCAGGCCGCGGTGAGCGGGGCGCCCTTCAGGGAGGGAAGCGCCGCGATCAGTTCCGTGGCGGCCTCCGGGCTCGCGAGGTGGCCGAGCGCGGTGACCGCGGTGGCGGCGAGATCGGCGTCTGCCTCGCGGAGACAGGGCGCGATCTTCGGGACGGCCCCCGCCGCGCGGCGCTGGCCGAGCATGGCGACGAGGCGCGCGCGGGCGGCCGCGGGGCAGGCGGGCAGGGCCTCCAGCACGGCGGCGTCGACGGCCGGGTCGGCGATCCGCTCCAGCGCCATCGCGGCGTCCGAGCCGACCTCCGCGTCGGGCACGAGCGCGATCAGGGCCGGGGCCGAGACGGCGGTTCCGACGCGACCCAGCTCCCGGATCACGTGCTGGCGCGACGCGCGGGTGTTCGATGCGGACTGGGCGAAGGCGACCAGCCGCGGTTCGATGACCTTGCGGTCCGCCGAGGACCGGTGGGCCGTCAGGAAGGCCGACAGGGCGGCCTGGGGCGCGCGGTCCGCGCCGTACTCGTGGGAACCGAAGGCCTTCAGGCGGCCGTCCAGTTCGGCCAGGGCGCGCGGATCGGGTTGGAGGGTGGCGCAGGAGGCGGCCAGCAGCGCCGCGGAGGCGGCGAGGACTCGGGTGACGATCGTCTTCATGGATGCGGTCTCCGAAGGATGGGGGTTGCAGGGGTTCATGACGGGCGGCGTCACAGGTGCCACGGATGCCGCATCGGCCGCGCGAGATAGCGGTTGGCCTCGGCATCGCCGACGACCGTCTCCTTCACCGGGTCCCAGCGGAAGGGGCGCCGGAGGAACATCGAGGCATTGAGCAGGTGGCACAGCGTCCCGGTCCGGTGGCCGATCTCCTCGTGGGCAACCGGGCGGCGCCGCGAGCGCACGGCGTCGAGGAAGTTCCGGTGATGGCCGGGGCTCCGCTCGGAGTGCTTCTCCGAGGGCAGGATCCGCTCGCGCAGCAGGGCCGGATCGCTGGCCGAAAGCCGGCCGCCGTGGATCTGGATGAAGATCCAGCCCTTCGCGCCGATCAGCTTCAGTCCGCGGTCGCCCTCGCTGACGCCGCAGACGCGAAGGCCGTCGGCGTAGCGGTACTCGAACGAGAAGTCCATGAAGGCGTCGAAGATCGGACTGGCCGCCTGGGTGCCCGTTGCGGTCAGCTCCACCGGGCCGTCGTCGTCGTGGTTCGTGATGTACTGCACGAGATCGAGCACGTGCGCGCCGCGGTCGGTCATCTCGCCGCCGCCGGTGTCGAGGGTGAAGCGCCACCCGAAGTGGGTGCAGTCGGGCACGAAGGGGCGCCAGGGCGCGGGACCGACCCAGAAGTCGTAGTCCAGGCTCTCCGGCGGCTTCTGCGGCGCAAACGGTCCGGCCGCCTGCCGGATCGCCTGGTGGTGGGGCTGGTCGGTCGGCAGGTTCACCTCGACGGCGCGCAGGTCGCCGATGCGCCCGTTGTTGACCAGTTCCCACGTGAAACGGCACGTGTCGTTGGACCGCTCATGGCTGCCGGTCTGGAGGACCCGGCCGTAGCGCGCCACGGCGTCGCAGACGGCGCGGCCCTCGGGCACCGAGTTGGCCAGCGGCTTCTCGCAGTAGATGTCCTTGCCGGCGCGCGCCGCGGCGATGGAGATCAGGGCGTGCCAGTGGTCCGGCGTCGAGATCGAGACGGCGTCGATGTCGTCCCGGGCCAGCAGTTCGCGGAAGTCGTGGCAGGTGACGAGCGATCCCTCGCCGATCGGGCGCCCGACCTTGGCCGACTGTTCCACGGCGGTCTTCCCGGCGGCCTCGAGTCCCTTGCCCGCGGAGCCCCGCTCGACGTCGCACAGGGCGACGATCTGCGCGTCCGGCTGGGCGATGAAGTTCCGCATGTTGCCCTGGCCCTGGCCGCCGACGCCGATGCATCCGATGGCGACCCGCTCGCTCGGGGCCACGGTCCCGCCGCGCCCGAGCACCCGGGCGGGTACGATCATCGGCGCCACGGCGCCCAGCGCCGCGCCGCCGGCGCGCTGGAGGAATCCTCTCCGGTTCAGCCTGGTCTTCATTCGCGTTCTCCCCTGGGTGTCCGCGCGGGTCGGCCCCGGCGGCGATTTCAAGCGATCGACGGCTCCGCGGCCTTCCCCGGTGTCTGCGGGTCGCCGCCCTTCGGCCACCCGTCGGCCCGGATGCGCCGGCCGCATTCGCGCAGCGTGGCGACGTCGTCCGGATGGAGGTCGCCCTCCGGCAGCGGCCCGGTGTTCATCAGGAGGTTGCAGCGCGCGGCATTGGCGGTCCCGAGGCGCCGGAGCGTCTCCGTCGCGTCGAGGTGCTTGCCGTCGTCGTTCTTGCTGTAGCCCCACACGTGCGGCTGGAGCGTGTCGCAGATCTCGTTCCACTTGCCCTTGTTCGAGGCCCACGCCTTCGCCGCGATGCGGGCGCTGTCCTCGCCGACGATCTTGCGCACGCGCTCCTCGAGGGACTGCCCGGTCCGCTCGGGGGCGGCGAAGTCCTCCGTGCCCGTCGCGCCCTGCTTGAAGGAGATCAGGCACTGCGGCTGCAGTTTCCGGATCATCGCGTAGGTCTCGTCGACCGGGAAGAGGTCCGGCCGCGAGTAGTAGCCGAAGATCGGGTCGAACCAGAGGCCCGCGAGCGGCCCGTAGTTCGTCAGCAGTTCGCGGATCTGCGCGTGGACGAAGTCGAGGTAGTGCCGGAAATCCCCGTCCTTCGCGAACTTGTAGGCCGGGTCCGGCGTCGCGTAGGCGGGCCGGGCGCTCTTCCACTTCGACACGTCGTTGCCGTAGTAGTACGGGTGCCGCCAGTCCAGCGCGTAGGAGTAGTAGAGGAAGCAGCCGAGGCCCTTCTTCCGGCAGGCCTCGGCGAGTTCGCCGACCAGGTCGCGCCGCGCCGGGGAGGCCTTGGCGTGGTAGTCGTTCTGCGCCGTCTCGAAGAGGCAGAAACTGTCGTGATGGCGCGCGGTGAGGTTGACGTACTTCATGCCGGCCTCGCACGCGAGATCGGTGATGAAGTCCGCATTCCACTTCGAGGCGCTGAACTGCGCCTTGAACTTCTCGTACTCCGCGACCGGGATCTTCTCCTTGAGCATGACCCACTCGCCGCGGCCGGGAATCGCGTAGAGGCCGTAGTGCATGAACAGTCCGAACCGGGCCTTCTCGAACCACGCCAGCGAGGCGGCGCGCGGGTCGCGGGCGTAGAGGTCGGCGTGGTCCTTCAGGTGAACCGGGACCGGTCCGGCGGCGGAGGAGGAGGAGGGCATCAGGGCGGCGGCCCCGGCCAGGGCGGAGGCCTGCAGAAACTCGCGACGACGGATCACGCTCATCGGGCACCTCGCTTCGTGCAACCCGGCCATGCTGCCAGAGCCCGCGGCCCGGGGCAAGGAAGGAGACGCGGGACGAACGCCGAACATCGAACATCGAACACCGAACGATGGAACCGGCGGGCGGATTGTCCAAGCCTTGGAAGCCCCGGGCATGCGGTTTCCAATCCTTGGACACGAGCCTGGGCTTCGAAACGGTGAACCTGAAACCTGCCCCCGCGCGGGGCGCCTCCGGGCTCAGGGCAAACGCATCTTCCTCGAGGTCGTGGCGCCTTTCGTTCGGCAGGGCGCGGAGTGGCTGGTGGACGCAGGAGCCCTTGCGGTTGCGGGGGTGCGGCGCGCACCAGGCCGGCCGGATCGCGCGGGATCCCGCCCCGCCTGCGGCGTTGCCGAAGGGGGCGCGGACACGAGTCCTGCGCCCCCTTCGTCGCCTTGCATCCGGGGCGGTCTGCCGCGTTCCCGGCCGGGCCCCTCGCGGGCTCGGGGCCACCTGGTGCGCGCCGCGGCTACGCCTTTGCCTTGATTCAAGGATCGTTCGGCTGGGATCTCCCTTTCCCGGCGATGGAAGGGGAATCCTGAGGATTCCGCGCACACGGCTCGATTTCGACAGGAACAGGATGCGTCTGCCCTGGCCATCCTCCGGGCTGTCCTCATCGAATCCGTGCTATCCGTGGTTCAGCCTGCGGCCGCGCGGAGCGCGGCCCTCCCGGCCGCGTCCTCATTCGGTTGCCCCCATTCGCTTGCCATCCTCCGGCCGTCCTCATCGAATCCGTGCTATCCGTGGTTCAGCCTGCGGCCGCGCGGAGCGCGGCCCTCCCGGTCGTCCCCATTCGTTTGTCCCCATTCGGTTGTCATCCTCCGGGCTGTCCTCATCGAATCAGGGCTATCCGTGGTTCCGCCTGCGGCCGCGCGGAGCGCGGCCCTCCCGGTCCGCGTCCTCATTCGGTTGCCCCCATTCGCTTGCCATCCCCCGGGCTGTCCTCATCGAATCAGGGCTATCCGTGGTTCAGCCTGCGGCCGCGCGGAGCGCGGCCCTCCCGGCCGCGTCCTCATTCGGTTGCCCCCATTCGGTTGTCATCCTCCGGCCGTCCTCATCGAATCAGGGCTATCCGTGGTTCCGCCTGCGGCCGCGCGGAGCGCGGCCCTCCCGGCCGTCCCCATTCGGTTGCCCCCATTCGGTTGTCATCCTCCGGGCCGTCCTCACCGAATCCGTGGGATCCGTGCTATCCGTGGTTCAGCCTGCGGCCGCGCGGAGCGCGGCCCTCCCGGCCGCGTCCTCATTCGGTTGCCCCCATTCGGTTGTCATCCTCCGGGCTGTCCTCATCGAATCAGGGCTATCCGTGGTTCAGCCTGCGGCCGCGCGGAGCGCGGCCCTCCCGGCCGGCGGCCCCATTCGGTTGCCCCCATTCGCTGGCCATCCTCCGGGCTGTCCTGGTTGAATCCGTGCGACCCGTGCTATCCGTGGTTCCGCGTTCCGGACTCCCGGACACCACGGATTACACGGATTTCACGGATGAGGGAAACCCCGGAGGGACAGTCCCCATCCGTGCGATCCGTGCGATCCGTGGTTCCGCTATTTCAGCGTGACCCATTTCCCGCTGGCGGCGGAGGCGAGGACGGCGTCGCAGACCCGCGTCGTCTCGAGCGCATCGCGGAAGGTCGGCCCGGCCGACTCGCCCTTCGCCGCGGCCTGGAGGAAGTCCGCGACCTGGTGGACGAAGCTGTGCTCGTAGCCGATCTGCAGGCCCGGCACCCACCACTTGTTCATGTAGGGCTGGTCGCCGTCGCTGACGTGGATGTTGCGCCAGCCGCGCACGACCGAGTCGTCGGCGTGGTCGAAGTACTGCAGGCGGTGCAGGTCGTGCAGATCCCAGGCGATGGAGGCCTTCTCGCCGTTGATCTCGAACGTGTACTTCGCCTTGTGGCCGCGCGCGTAGCGGGTCGACTCGAAGATCGCCAGCGACCCGTTGCGGAACCGCGCGAGGAACGCGCAGGCGTCGTCGATGCCGACCGCCTCGACCTTCCCCGTCAGCGTGTGCTTGCGCTTCTTGATGAAGGTCTCCGTCATCGCCGAGACGGATTCGACCGGGCCGTTGATCCAGATGGCGGTGTCGATGCAGTGCGCGAGGAGGTCGCCCGTGACGCCGCTGCCCGCCGCCTTGACGTCCAGCCGCCACAGGCCGGTGCCGCCCTGCGGGAGGTCGGGCGAGATCGTCCAGTCCTGCAGGAAGTTGGCGCGGTAGTGGAAGATCTTCCCGAGGCGGCCCTGGTCCACGAGGTTCTTGGCGAGCGTCACCGCCGGCACGCGGCGGTAGTTGTACCACACGGTGTTCAGCACGCCGGCCTTCTCGACGGCCTTGACCATCTGGAGGCCCTCGGCGGTGTTCCGCGCGAGAGGCTTCTCGCAGAGGATCATCTTCCCGGCCTTCGCGGCGGCGACGGCGATCTCGAGGTGCAGGTCGTTCGGCACGCAGATGTCGATCGCGTCGATGTCGCGCCGCGCGACCAGCTTCCGCCAGTCGGTCTCGGTCGATTCGTAGCCCCACGTGTCCGCGAAGGCCTTCAGCTTCGCCTCGTCGCGCGCGCACGCGGCCTTGAGGACCGGCCGGTACGGGACGTCGAAGAAGTTGGTGACCTTGCGCCACGCGTTCGAGTGGGCCCGGCCCATGAAGCCGTAGCCGATCATGCCGATGTTCAGGTTCTTCGTTGCGCTCATCGTGATTCCCCCGGATGGATTGGATGGGTGGATGACGGGATGGAGGCGGGGCCTACTCGGCCCACCCGTGGGCCTGGCGGACCTTCCGCATCGCGCCGAGGATCGAGTTCCACGTCGCGGGCTTGCGCATCACCTCGTTGGTGAACATGCAGCCGTCCCAGCAGAGGTGCCGGATCGACTTCGTCAGGTTCCCGGCGTCGTCGCGCAGCCACTGGCCGGCGGCCCACGCGATGTCGAGCTTGCCGTTGGCGTCGTCGGGCAGGCAGTGCCGGCCGGTCTTGTCGTGCGTCCCCTGCCCCTTCACCGTCGCGTCGTTCTGCGCGACATGGAAGTCGATCGTCCACGGCCGCAACGCCGCGGCGAGCTTCCGGTACGCCGCATGGAACGTCGCGGTGTCGTTCCAGTCGAACGATTCGGGCACCAGGCGGTCCTCCGGCGCGTTGTAGCCGAGCATGTAGAGCAGCGTGTGCGCCATGTCGGCCTGGAAGCCGAGCACCTTCGGCCGGCCGACGCCCTCGAGCACCCGGAGCATCGTCCGCCACGAGTGCATGCCGCCCCAGCAGATCTCGCCCTCGGCCGCCAGCCGCTCGCCGTGATCGGCGGCGACGGCGCAGGCCTTCGAGAACGTGTCGATGATGAGCTTCGTGTTGCCCGCGGGGTCCTTGGCCCAGTCGGCCACACCGCCGGCGGAGTCGATGCGGATGACGCCGTCGGGGCGGACGCCCATCTTCGTCAGCTTCTGCCCGATGACGCACGCCTTGCGGACCTGCGTCACGAACTGCGCGCGCTGCGCCGCGTCGCCGAACGCCGTGCCGCCGCCGGCCGGCGGCCAGACGGGCGCGACGAGCGAGCCGGCGACGAGCTTCTTCGAGCGGAGCAGGTCGGCGAGCTTCCGGAGGTCGTCGTCCGTCGAGTCGATGCTGACGTGCGGCGCGCAGAGGAACAGGTCGACGCCGTCGAACGCCTCGCCGTCCACCCGGGCGGCGGCCGTCATCTCGATCATCGTGTCCAGGCCGATGATCTCCTCGGGCGTTCCCGGCCCCTTGCCGACCACGCCCGGCCACGTCGCGTTGTGCAGTTTCGGATAGGTCTTCCCGCTCATGGTGTCTCTCCTCGCGTTTCGTTCAGGCTTCCGTTCACAGTCCCAGGTCGGGGTTGCCCGGCCCGAAGTGCTTCAACATGACGATCGGATCGGTCGCGGACGGATTGACGATGGTCACGCCCGCGCGCGCGGCGGCCTCGCTGACGAAGTACTCGTCGCCCGTCAGCTGGCCGAACCGGATCAGCGACGGGGTCTCGATGTCCCACGCGCCCATCCGGCCGTGGCCCTGCATCACGATCAGTCCGTAGGCGGCCGCATCGCGGACCGTCACCGTCGCGCCCGGCAGCACGGTCAGTTCCTTGGCGCTGAACGCGGGCGACCGGTAGCAGATCCACGTCTCGCGCCAGCCCTCCGGCTCCGTCCCGGCGAACGGCCGCACCGGGCGCGGGGCCATGAAGCGGTTGCGGCGGAAGTCGGGGTCGACGTTGAGGTCCCAGTCGATGATCTCCATCAGCCAGTCCACGTCGCGCTCGCGCGCCTTCGGCGTGTCCTTCCACAGCAGCGTGTCCGGCACGACCTGGTCGCCCGTGACCGACTGGTACATGGAGAACACGTCCGAGGCCTTCTGCGGCTCGTAGGTGCACAGGCTGCCCGGCGCGTGCAGCACGCCCGGCGGCACGTCCCAGCCGGTGCCCGGGTCGAGGCGGTAGGCCTGCGAGATGCTCGTGATGTGGTTGTCGCCCCTCGGGAAGTCGACGAGGCAGCGGCGGACGTCGTCCTTCGTCGTCCCCGGCGCGAAGCCGAAGAACGTGAACGGGAAGTCGCCGCCGTAGTTGTTCGCCTGCGGCGGGAAGTAGTAGGCCTCCGGCTTGCCCTTCTGGCCCGTCTGCGCGGCATGCACGTCCTGGTGGTGGATGTGCAACGGCAGCGCGCCCTTGTTGTCGAAGAACTTCGAGTACATCGGCCAGCACCGGTGCGCGTTCCAGATCCGTTCGCCGAGCAGCGCGGCGCCGAGTTCCGCGACGGCGTCGCGCAGCAGGATGCGGCAGCGGTCGGCGCCGTGCTCGAAGACGATGAAGCTCAGGCCTTCGTGCTTCCCGGTCAGCGGGCCGTTGTCCGCCGGGGTCGTCGACGAGAACCACCGCTCGTCGATGCCGCCGCGCTCGCCGCCGAGCGCGTAGTAGTCGTCCGGATGCAGCTTGATCCGCCGCCCGGGGACGCAGAACGAGCGCGGCACCCAGTTGGGCGCGAGCCTCACGATGCCCCCGCCCGCTTCGAGGGCGGCGGAGGCGGCGGCGCGGACGTTGGTCTCGACGATCTTGCACTCGGCCGCGGACTGCACCTTCATGCCGGACTCCCTTCGCGTTCGAGGCGGTGTTCCGCCGTCTTCCGTTTCAAGAATGCCAGGCCGTCGCGCGCCAGCGCTTCGGCCGAGTCGTAGATCGGCCGCCAGATGCACGCCGCCGCGCAGAGGTCGACGATGCCCGTGGCGAAGCTCTCGATCGTGATCCAGCGCGCGTATCCGAGGTCGCGCAGCGCCGCGAAGGCGCCGTCCCAGTCGACCTGCCCCGTCCCGGGCACGCCGCGGTCGTTCTCGGAGGCGTGGACGTGCCGCACCCACGGGCCCGCCGCGCGGATCGCGGCCCCGGTGTCCTTCTCCTCGATGTTCGCGTGGAAGGTGTCGACCTGCACGCCGAGCGCGGGGCTGCCGACCTCGGCGCACAGGCGGGCGGCGTCGCCGATGGTGTTGAGGACGTGCGTCTCGAAGCGGTTGAGCGGCTCGATCGCCATGCCGATCCCGGCGCGCTGCGCGTGGAGGGCGGCCTCGCCGAGGACGTCGCGCGCGCGGCCCCACTCGTCGCCCGTCCGCGCGCGGCCCGTCAGCCAGCGCACCGGGGCGTAGAGCGGCCCCGCGATCGCCTCGCCGCCCATCTCGGAGGTCAGGTCGATCATCCGGCGCAGGCGGGCGAGCGCGGCGGCGCGGACGGCCGCGTCGGGGCTGCAGGGGTTCGCGTCCTCCGTCATCACGCAGCAGGCGGTCATGCCCAGGCCCGCGGAGGCGAACGCGGCGCGCGCGGCCTTCGCGTCGAGAAGGTCGAGGTTGCCGAAGAGGACCTCGATGCCGTCGTAGCCCATCGCCGCCACGCGGTCCACGAGGTCGGTCTCGCGCCCGGAAAACGACGCGGTGTAGACCAGCGCGTTCAACCCAAACCGGATTCCCACGGCGTCACCTCGTCTCGCTTCCCGGCCCGCGAACCGCGCCGCCGCACCCGGCGGCGCGCACCGGGCGCCCGGCCCCGCCGGACGCCCCCCCGACACCGTCGCGCACCGTACGGCGGCGGCCGGGCGGAGGGAATGGATGAGCCTGCACAATGGATGGACGATCCTGCACGAACCGGATAGATTCGCACCATGTCCACCCACGAGATGCGCTTCGTGTTCCAGCGGGACATCCGCGGGGTGCTCGACCATTTCTCGCGGTTGATGCGCGTGCGGTTCTGCTTCCTTTCCCCGACCGGCCGCGAGCTGGAGGTCGGCGGGAATCTCCCCCACTGCCGCTTCTGCCGGATGGTCCGCCACCGGCTGGGCCTCAACGAGCGCTGCGCCGCCTCCGACCACGCCGGCTGGCAGCGCGCCGCGCACTCGGGCGGCGCGGTGTGGTACCGGTGCCACGCCGGGCTGGTCGACGGCTGCATGGCGGTGCGCTCCGGCGCCCGCGTGCTCGGCTACATGATGATCGGCCAGTTCCGCACGCGCGCGGCGCCCGCGCCGGCGGTCCGCGCCCTCGCCCGGCGCCTGGGGGTGGCGGAGGACCTCGACCGCGCCTTCGCCGAGGTGCCGCTCTACTCCCGCGCGCAGGTCCGCGACCTGATGGGCCTCTTCGCCGTGCTGGTCAACTTCATCGTGTCGCAGCGCCTGATCGCCGTGCGCAGCCTCGACCCGCTCGAGCCCCTGCTGACCTACCTCGCCGAGCACCCGCAGGAGACCCTCTCCACCGGCGACGCCGCGCGCCTCCTCCACCGCAGCCCGTCCAGCCTCGCCCACATCTTCAAGGAGGCGACCGGCACGAGCTTCCTGCAGTACCAGATCGCCCACAAGCTCGACGTCGCCGACGACCTCTTCCGCGCCCGCCCCGGCCTCACCGTCCGCGAGGCCGCTTTCGAACTCGGCTTCACCGACCCCTACTACTTCTCCCGCCTCTACCGCCGCCACCGCGGCCGCCCCCCCACCGCCACGCTGCGCCGCCTGCGCGGGGGATGAGGGCGGGAGGGCGGAGAGGAAAGAGCGGGGAGGGAAGAGCAGAGAGCGGAGGGCGGAGAGCGGAGAGAAGAGAGCGGAGAGCGGGGAGGGAGGAGTCGGGAGGGGGGAGACGGGAGAGGGAAGAGCGGAGAGCGGAGAGGAGGAGAGCGGGGAGTCGGGAGAGGGAAGAGGGAAGAGCGAAGAGCGAAGAGCGGAGAGGGAAGAGCAGAGAGCGGAGAGGAGGAGAGCGGGGAGGGGGGAGCCGGGAGAGGGGAGACGGGAGGGGAAGAGCGGGGAGCGAAGCACGGAAGTCAGAGGTCGGAGGTCGGCCCCGCCCCTCGACCCTCGCCGTGGCCCGCGGCATCCCGGTCCTCACGGCCGACCGCGCGTGGTCCCGCCTCCGCCTCCCCGTCGAAATCCACGTCATCCGCTGACGCCGGACGACGATCATGGT
>Ga0194111_10001722_pt1 | contig 26850 bp, 41 predicted proteins | sample TA2KigC300mmetaG_FD_146194 | JGI IMG/M metagenome (GOLD analysis project Ga0194111, IMG submission 146194) | Freshwater microbial communities from Lake Tanganyika, Tanzania - TA2015033 Kigoma Deep Cast 300m | ecosystem: Environmental > Aquatic > Freshwater > Lake | place: Tanzania: Lake... | reverse complement strand
CGCGCACAAAGCCATGCTTGACAAACGAGGTGCTGCCACATCTCTTGCACGAAAGTTCCATGAGATTACCTCCTGGATAGTTTCAGGAGGTATTATAGCATAAAATGTATCTAATGTTAACACTCTCAAACATAAATGGGGGTATCCGGTTGACTCCCGTACCCACTATATCTTGTGTTTTATGATTTGGGGGTATCCTCCCCGGAAATCATCTCCCATAACGGGAGGAACACTGACGGCTTGTTGAACCAGACGGTAGAAAAGCTTACCTCTTGAGCCGGAAGTTCTGCGATTGAATCTAAAGGTATATTCATCGAGGTAATAATCCAGGTGAGAACCGCGTACCGCTCCCTGATGGGTTCCCAGCAACCATCGTTTCAGCAACGAAGCTGCCCGATGAGCCAAGGGCAACAAGTTTTTCCCAGTCTCGGCGGTTTCTCTGACCACAGCATGGATATAACCCAGGGAAGCCAGTTGGCCATAGCCGGCCCAGTTATCCGTGCGCACCATACTGCCTGGCTCCACGGCTTCCTGGACCGCCTTGGAAAGACTTTCTGTGGAAGCATCAGGAATGCGACTCAACCTAATCCGCCCGAGACGCCCTTCATTTTCCTGGGCTGCGATCATCACCAAAGCCTTTCCCGCAGAGCCGCGACCACGTTTGCCCGGCTTCTCACCGCCAATGTAGGTTTCATCAATCTCAATGATACCGGACAAACGGTCACGTCCTGGCCGCACCATGGCTCCCCGAAGTTTTTGCAGCCATATCCAGGTAGTTTCATACCTTGGCAAGCCCAGAACCCTTTGGAGCCCCAAGGCGCTGACACCGTTTTTCTGGCTGGTAACCTGCCAGATGGCCCTAAACCACAATCTCAACGGTTTCCTGGTGTCCTGGAAAATGGTTCCCGCGGTGACCGAGATTTGATAATCGCACTGGCTACAGCGATACGGACCTCTCTTGGTTACCCAGGCTTTATTACCACCACATCTCGGACAAGAAAACCCCTCCGGCCACCGCAACTGGAACAAGTATCTACGGCAGTCCTCTTCCGTAGCAAACCTTTGCTCGAATTCCAGGATGGTTCGGGGATAATCTTCAACTGTCATTAACCCCTATACTACATATAGTAGCAGGGAGAGTCAACCGGATACCCCCAAACATAAAAAGGCGGGGTCTCCCCGCCTCTTGCGAACTGGTATAAAAATTGAAAAGTTTAAGGCAATAACTTTTATTTTGGCAAACTTTTTGACAATTTTTCTAAATCATCTATAACACGTTGTAGTCCTAATGGGTTAGTTGGATATTCATAGAAATGAAGATCCTCATTTTTTTTGTCTTTCGGTAAGCGAGACAATAGTTCGTCTCGTAAAATAATAGCATCTGCTTTGAATTTCTCGCCATACTCAAGATTAACGGATGGTCCAAGCAAAAGAGATGTTTGTTCAGTCCAAATCATTTCTCTTTCCTGGTCAGTTTTTGCTTGTATCATCCGTTGCCTATAGACGTCATTAATTTTACTATTTCTCTTATCTTTCTCTTTATGGTACTCCCGCATTCGGGAAATAAGCTTCGAAGCCTTATCTTGAAGTTCGTTATTAGTCAATTGTGAATATGCCGTCTTTTCTCTATCAACAAGATGCAATCGTTGCCTATACTCATTAATCTGATCATCCTTTGCGGCTAATCTTTCTTTGAGGGTTTCAATGCGCTCTTTGTAAATATGGCTTATTAAAAACCATAATGGAAAAATAATAAGGATAGCAAAAGAGATAAATACAAGGGGAGCAGATTTTAATGTTTCCCAATTTCTATATAGGAAATCTATCATCTTAGTATCCTCGAGGTTTAATAAGAAAAGTAGAGTTAAAAAGAATGGTGACCCAATTCGTCGGATGATCCTGAATTTTTCAGTCTTAAAGCTGACCGCTGATAGCTGACAGCTAACCGCTACACAAACAGCGAACTCACCGAATCATGGTTGTGAATCCGGCGGATGGCCTCGCCCAAAAGCGGCGCCACCGACAAGACCCGGATCTTTTCCAGGGACGCGGCCTCGGGGCTAAGGGGAATGGTGTCGGTCACCGCCACGGTCTGAAGGAGCGACCCTTGAATATTGCTCACCGCGTTGCGGCTCATTATCGGGTGGGTGGCGCAGGCGTGCACCGCCCGCACCCCGTGGCGCAGGAGTAGTTCCGCGGCCATGGTCAAGGTGGCCCCGGTGGCGATCATATCGTCCAGAATGATCGCTTCCTTGCCCCAGACATTGCCGATGAGGGTCATGGCCCGGATAGCTGCGCCATCCCGCCGTTTATCAATGATGGCCAGAGAGGTGTTCAGCCGTTTGGCGTAGGCCCGGGCCCGCTCCACCCCGCCGGCGTCCGGGGAGACTATTACCACGTCCGCATCGAAATTATTCCTGATATATTCCAGCGTCACCGGCGCGGCGAAGAGATGGTCCACCGGGATATTGAAAAAACCCTGGATCTGACCCGAGTGCAGGTCCATGGTCAGCAGGCGGTTGGCTCCCGCGGTGGTCAGGAGATCTGCCACCAGCTTGGCGGAAATGGGAGTGCGAGGCGCGGTCTTGCGGTCCTGACGGGCATAGGCATAGTAGGGCATCACCGCGGTGAGGCTCCGGACGGAGGCCCGCTTCAGGGCGTCCAGCATGATAAAGAGTTCCATCAGGTATTCGTTGGCCGGCATGCTGGAGGGTTGAATCACAAAAACGTCTTTCCCCCGCACGTTTTCGTGGAACTCCACCCGGATTTCCCCGTCGGAGAATCGCCCCACCGCAGCCTCTCCCAGGGGGACCCCCAGATGCTGGCAAATCTTTTCTGCCAGGGGACGGTTGGCGTTGCCGGTAAAGATCTTCAAACCATCCATAAATCGTTCTCCCAGCCTGCGTCCTTCGGCGCCCCGGTGAGGCCCCGGGTGATGGCCATCCAGCCGGAAAAGTGATGCCGCATTTCCCGGGCCGCCTCCCGAGCTGTGTCTAATGAAGGGAAAATGGCAAAGAGGGTGGGACCGCTGCCGGACATGCCTTGAGCCTGGGCGCCCAGGGCCGCAAGGGAATCCAGCAGGTCTTGAAGTTCAGGAAAGCGCGTTAGGGTCACGGTCGCCAAATCGTTGTGGACCCAGGTTTCCGGGCGCTCCGGGTCCCATTCTTCCAGAACCGGCGCCTTCAGATTCGCCAGGTCCAGGTTTTCATAAACTCCCCGGGTGGATATGGGCACCCCCGGGTTGAGCAACAGGTAGCAGTAAGCCGGCAAAGCCAGGGGCGTTAGCTCCGTCCCGATGCCCCGGCCCACCGCCGGCCCTTCCAGGAGGAAGAAGGGCACGTCGGCGCCCAGACCGGAGGCCAGGCGGTGCAAGGCAGCCATATCCAGGGGCTTTCCCAGCAGGTCATTGAGGCCCAGCAGGGTCCCAGCCGCGTCGCTGCTGCCGCCCCCTAAGCCCGCGGCCAGGGGGATGCGTTTGCGCAGGGTGATATGAACCGCCGCCGGCCGCCCCCATTCCCGGCCAAAGGCCAGAACGGCCCGCACCGCCAGATTTTCCTCCCCCCGGGGAAGCCGGGGGTCATCGCACTCCAGGGTGACGCCGGTCCCGCCCCGACGGAGCGTCAGTTCATCCGCCAGGCTGAGAGGCTGCATGACGGTCACCAGGTCATGGTAACCGTCGGGCCGCCGCCGCACCACCCGGAGGTAAAGATTGACTTTGGCGGGACAGAGCCGCCGGATTTCTTCACCTCCGGCGGCCCGGCTCAGCCCACCTCCTTGATGTACTCCATCCGGAGGTCATAGAGCAGGTGATCGAACATGTCCTCTTCATCCGAGGTCAGGTTGCCCCGGGTCTTTTCCCGGAGCAGACCCAGGAGGTCGATGGTCTGCTTGGCCAGAGGCAAATTCTTATTAATCTCCCCGGTGTTGGGGTCCGGAAGCGTCCCTAAATGAATAAAGGCCGAGGATCCCAAGGAAAAAAGAAAGGCGGAGATGGTTATTTCCGGTAGGGGAAAATCCTTTTCAGCTTCGGCCCCCGCCGCCGCCTCTTGGGCTGCCTGGGCCGCCTCTTCTTCCAGAACCCTGGCCTGCTCTTCTTCGCTCAGGTGGAGAAACCGCCGATCCTTGACGGTATAGCCCTTGTCTTCAGATTCGGCCATAGTTGGGCTCTCCGAAATATCTTAATTAAACCGCAGATGAACGCAGATTAACACAGATAAAAAATATCTGCGTATATCTGTGTTCATCTGCGGTTTCATATTTATAACTCCAATTGCGTGCATTCGGCCACGTGCTTCAAGGCCCGGACATCCGCCAGACACTCCGGGGTCACCGGAGTGTCGGTGGTCAGGAGGATGATGTTCTGGCCCCGTTCCTTTTCCTGGCCCACGTTCATCCGGGCGATATTGATTTTGTGTTTGCCGATGGTGGTGCCGATGGCGCCGATGACCCCGGGCACGTCGGTGTTGTAAATGAACAGCATGTGGCCCTCGGGAATGGCCTCCAAACGGAACTTGTTGATCCGGACCAGGCGAGGCTCGTATTTACCGAAAATGGTGCCGGCCACCGTGTTCTCATCCGTGGCGGTGCGCACCGTCAGGCGGATGAGGGTGGTGAAGTCCTCGGCGGAGGCCACTTTTTCTTCCCGGACGTGAATGCCCCGGGTTTCAGCCATCAGGGGGGCGTTGACGTAATTCACTTCGTCCCCCACCACCGGGAACAGCAACCCCTTGAGAATGGTCTGGGTGATGGGCTTGACATCCAGCCTGGAGACTTCGCCGATATAAGCCACGGTGATGCCGTTGATGGCGCCCTGGGTCACCTGGGCCTGGAAGTTTCCCAGGGCCTCGGCCAGGGTTAAGTAGGGCCGGATCTGGGATAGGGTTTCCTGGCTCACCGACGGGGCGTTCACCGCGTTCCTGATGGTGCCCATGAGGAGATATTCCAGGATCTGCTCGCAGATGGCCACGGCCACGTTGGCCTGGGCCTCCTCAGTGGAGGCGCCCAGGTGCGGGGTGCAAACCACGGTGGGCAGCTCCCGTAAAGGGAAGGTCGCCGGGGGCGGTTCCTGTTCGAAAACGTCCAGCGCGGCGCCGGCCACTTTCCCCTCTTTAAGGGCTTCCAGCAGGGCCTCTTCATCGATGAGCCCGCCCCGGGCGCAGTTGATGAGGCGCACCCCGGGTTTCATTTTGCGGAAAGCCTCTTTGTTCAGGAGCCGGGCGGTCTCTTTGGTCTTGGGGGTGTGCAGGGTGATGAAATCGGAGCGGGCCAGCAGCTCGTCCAGGGATACCAATTCCACCCCCATGTTGACCGCCACTTCCTTGGTGATGAAGGGGTCATAGGCAATGACCCTCATCCTCAGGCCCACGGCCCGCTCTGCCACCACCGAGCCGATGCGCCCCAGGCCGATGACCCCCAGGTTTTTGTTGAACAGCTCCATGCCCTGGAACTTCTTCTTTTCCCATTTGCCTTCCCGCATGGATTGGGCCGCCTGGGGGACGTTGCGAGCCAGGGCCATCATCAAAGACAGGGCGTGCTCCGCAGTGGTGATGGTGTTGCCGCCGGGGGTGTTCATCACCACGATGCCCCGCTTGGAGGCCGCAGGGATGTCCACATTGTCCAGGCCGGTGCCGGCCCGGCCCACCACTTTGAGACGGTTGGCCGCGGCGATGAGCTCCGCGGTGACCTTGGTGGCGCTGCGGATCACCAGGGCGTCCGCGTCTTTGATGGCGTCTTTGAGTTCCTCCGGGCTCATGCCCGGTTTGTTGACCACTTCAATGCTGGGGTGGCCTTCCAGAACGGCAATCCCGGCGGGGGAAAGGTTGTCGCTGATGAGGACTTTCATGCTGCCGCCTCCTTCCCTAATACTTGATTGGCCGCCTTGACCCCGGTCCCCAAAGCCACCTTGTAACCCAACTGGTTCAACACGATTTCCAGACCGGCGATGGTGCCCACCAGATCCACTTCGTCAATATAACCCATATGGGCGATGCGGAAGATCTTGCCCTTGGCCTGAGCCTGGCCGCCGGCGATCCAGATGCCCCTTTTACGCAGTTCCGCCACCACTTTCTGGCCGTCCACCCCGGCGGGGGCCAGCACTGCGGTGAGGACTAAGGAAGCGTTGTCCTTGGAGTAAAGCTCCAACCCCATGGCGGCCATGGCGGTCTTGGTGGCTTCGGACAGGCGCCGGTTGTGGGCGAAGACCTTCCCCAGGCCGTCCCGGCGGATCTTCGCCAGGACTTCCTGCAACCCCAGAATCAGGGATACCGGCGAGGTGTAAGGGGTCTGGTTCTTTTCCTGGGATTTGCGCGCCTTGGCAAAGTCGAAATAATATTTGGGCAGGGTGGAAGACTTGACAAATTTCCAGGCTTTATCGCTTAAGGCGGCGAAGGCCAGCCCCGGGGGGAGCATCATGGCCTTCTGAGAGCCGGCCACCAGGACGTCAATGCCCCATTCGTCCATGGGCAGCTCATAGCCCCCCAGGGCGGAAATGGCGTCCACCACCAGGATGGTCCCAGGGCGGTTCCTGGTCACCTCTGCCAGCCCTTTAACCGGATGCTGCACGCCGGTGGAGGTTTCATTGGCCTGGACGAAGACCGCTTTGATGGCCGGGTTGGCATCCAGGAGCTTGGCCACGGCCTGGGGGTCCACCGCCCGGCCCCATTCCACTACGAGGCGTTCCGGCTTCACGCCGTAAACGTTGCAGAGCTCGGTCCAGCGCTCGCCAAACTTGCCGCCGTCCACCACCAGGGCCGTATCCCCCGCGGACAGGGTGTTGGCCACTGCCCCTTCCATGGCGCCGGTGCCGGTGGCGGCAAAGATCAATACTTCCTGCTGGGTCTGAAAGAGATACTTGAGTCCTTCCCGCACCTCGCCCAGGATCTCCATAAACTGGGGCGCCCGGTGATGGATGATGGGCGTTGCCATGGCCAGTTGGGTTTCCGGAGCCACGGGGGTGGGCCCCGGAGTCATCAGATACCTTTTCATCGTTTTACACCTTGCCTTGTGATCTCAGGATAATTGTGCGTCTTTGATTGAGAAATATTTCCTAAAGTAATCTAATTTATTTAGTTTTGGCCCTTCTGTCAAGTTTTTGGAAGGGAAAAACGCTGCTCAATGGGAGTTAAATTCTATCACGATTTCGGATCGCAGGGGCACATCTTGTTTTGTCTTGACAGGTTTTCTGTCCGTCAGATCGAGGCCTGGCTCCACGCTTTTTTCAGACTCCGGCTCCCGACGACACCCTGGCGCGCCGCGCCACCCTTCCCCGCCATCAGGTGGGGTGGAGGACTCGCACCTCCATGCTCCCGCGCATTCTCGACATACAAAAAGGGCGGGGATTTGAATCCCTGCCCTTTTCTTTTGCAGAACGGGAAAAAAATTATGATCTCAGGCTTTAGTCCTACCTCGGCGCCACAGCCCCAGGGCCGCCAACCCGGTGCCGAACAGGAGTGCAGCGGACGGCAACGGCATCAGCGCAATGTCCATGCCGTTGATGATCCAGGATAGGTCGGTGCCTCCGCCATCGTGAAAGGTCAAATTCAACTGCCCGTCGGCGACATCGGTCGTAAATACCTCACTTCTGGTGGTGCCGTAAGGCAGTTCGAATATATCAACTTTGAGCACCCCTTCCGCAGAGACCTGGATTCTGTCATGCGTCCACGACTTGTCCCTGAAATACAGGGTCAGTTCGTAGGGGCCGTCGGGCAAATCAACCATGAAGATCCGGTCTTGGAAATTGTAATGGAAATCGCGCAATAAAAAATTGTCGAATTCCCCCGACCGCTCTCCGGCTTCCACCCCAATATTCCACCCATAGCCCAGCTGAGCGTTATAAATATGGTTAACCGCCGGGACGCTGGTATAACCGGTCTGAGTGTAACTGTAATCGAAATCGAAATGCATGGTCAACGCCTGGGCCGCCAGGGGCCATAGGGCGATCATACTGAAACCAAGCGCCACCGACGCCCACTTCCTCAAAGTTCTCCGCATGGTCTGGTTCTCCCTATTACTGGCGGTCCGGATTTGCTCCGCACACCCGGACGCCTAAGCCCTAGCCCCAGCCGTTTCCGCGGCGCCCTCGAGCCTAAACGGTAGTTTAGGTTTTACCGATTTCAGTATAGAGGTCTTTCCAATGGATTTTTTAGCATCTAAGACTATGTTTGTCAATCTTTTTGTAATCTTTGTCAAAAGTATGTGTAGATATCGGTTTTCATAACACATGAAATAACCAGTTGATTTTTCAGGCGAAATATTTCCTCCTACGGCTGTCTCGCCGGAGGATGGGGCAATCGGGGGGAGCTACCATCGCCGGTGGGATGTCCGGGATCCCCCCAACCTTCACCTCTTCTTCAGTTTTAGCTTTTCTGTCAGCATTTCCGGGGAAAAAGTTGCCGGGGGGCGATGGGCTGTGGCCAATAATTAAATGAAACCACAGACGAACACACATTAACACAGATAAAATATATCCGTGTTAATCCGCGTTCATCTGCGGTTTTTTATAGTGATTTTGTAATGGACCTGGAACCGGTGAAAGCGCGTGTTTGTCCCTTCCCCCTGATCTTTTGGAGATCAAAGGGCGGCGCACTCAGTGGATTTAGCGGGAAGATTCTCTCAGTCCTTGAGAAAAACAGCCTCCAGGGGGTAAATACCGTACTACTTCTGGTTATAACTCACTTCGAAAACACGCTTGGCGACCACAAAAGTGCCATCATAATAAGGCTGGCGGAGATCGGTGATGGTAACCCCATTGCGGCGGTTGGAGGCATGGATCATCTTCCCTTCCCCCAGGTAGATGCCGGCGTGGCCGACATACCGGCCGCCCCGGCGGAAAAACAGCAGGTCGCCGGGCAGCAGCTTGGAGAAGTCCATGGTCCGGGCCACCACTTTGCCCACCTGGGCCTGCTCGGCGCTGGAGCGGGGAAGGTTAATCTTGAAGTTCTTATAAATATACTGCACGAACCCGGAGCAGTCCGTGGCAGAGCCGGTGGTGAGATTCCCGCCCCGGCTGTAAGGAGTGTCCTTGTAATGCTTCGCCTGGGTCAGAACCAAGTCGGAAAAATTCCAGGGTTCAAACCGGTTATAGCGCTGCTCCAGGGCTGTGGCGGCTTCCTTGGAAGGGCTGGGCAGCTGGGAAGTCGGCTTGGATACCGGCCCCACGTTCTTTTTGGGGCTTAACGGCTCCAACAGGAACCGGCCATCCCGCTGGGGAGTGACCTTCATCAAGGGCGGAGTTTCACTCACCCCGGAAGTCCTGGACGCTGCCTTTAAATCCGAAGGCGAGAATTGCGCCAAATCGCCCCGCACTGGAGCTTCCACTTCCGGCGCGCTGCGCCGGCTGCGGCTGTAAGATTTCTTTTTGCCGTTGGTCTTGCTGGTCTTGCTTTTTGTTACTTTGCTCTGAGTTTTGGAGGGAGTGTTGTTCTTTTTCTTAACGTTTTTGGCGGGAACGGCAAAGGCGCTGGAAGAAAACGCCAAAGCCAAGGTTAATACCGCACCCAGGATTATCCGCTTCGCCATCCAATACCTCCTTGGTTATGGGCCTCGGGGGATAGGGCTGCTTGGCTGCCCCGGACAATCGGCCGGTCTTGCTACACCGATTATGACAAAGAGCCGTTGTGTTCCTAAGTTTCGGCGACTTTAGTATAGATCGCCCCCCATGTCAACCCTTTTTTTCACAAGGGGACGGGCCAAAGGAATATTATGAAGTAATTTAAAAATGTTATATAAGACAAGTTTTTGATGCTTCCCCATTGTCGGAGCGAAAGATAATGCGCTTTTGCGGGCACAAAATCTCTTGGATTAACGTCTTATCTCCGGCCTGCCAGGGCTTTGGCATTATCGTCCACAGCCCCCCTTTTACCGGCGCCGGCTGGAGCCAGTAGCCACATATTTTGTACCAAGTTGCCGTCCAAAAAGTAGGGGCGGGGTCTCCCCGCCCGTGGAGATAACAATGTTTGATGGCGGGCGGGGAGCCTCCCTAGAGAGCCTTTTGGGTTTAGATTATACCAAGTTGAGACCTCTGCGAAATACCTAATTGACTGGCTATCCCTTAAAATCCCCTCCCCCTTGAGGGGGGAGGGTTAGGGAGGGGGTGGCAAAATCTTTAACTGATTTAAGTATCTTAATCAATTTAGCCCCCCTCCCCCACCCCCCTCTCACCGAGGGGAAGGGGGGATAAAAGCCAAGTTTTTCCGCCTTTTAAGCTGTTTCGCAGAGGTCTCCAGTTCAGTTTCAGATGCAACTAATTCTATGGCTAACTTATTGATAATAAAATTTCATTTAACCGAAAACCGAAAACCGAAAACGGTATTATTCGTTTGGCAGCAACCTGATATTAGACCAGGCAGAAAAAAATTAGCTTTGGCGCAGCGCCAAAGCTAATAAATTTTCTTGGTGAACCTTGGTGTCCTTGGGTCTTGGTGGTGATCCTTTATCTTTTATTTTACCCCGCCGGGGGCCTTCTTTTTCTTGGCCTTGGGCAATTTCTCGGGACGCCCCACCAGCTCCAGGATGGACATGGGCGCCCCGTCCCCCACCCGGATTCCCAGGGGAACGATGCGGGTATAGCCGCCAGGACGCTCCAGGAACCGTTCCCGAAGGTCGCCGAAGAGTTTGGCCACTACTTTTTTGGACCGCACCACCGCCAGAGCCTGGCGCCGGGCGTGAAGGTCGCCCCGCTTGGCCAGGGAGATGATTTGCTCCGCCCACTGGCGGGCTTCCTTGGCCTTGGCCCGGGTGGTCTCCACCCGTTCGTGCTCCAGCAGGGAGGTTATGAGGTTTCGCAGCATGGCGGTGCGGTGTTCCGTGGTCCGGGACAGGCGCCGCCCGGCTTTCTGATGTCTCATGCCACTTCTTCCTTTCTCTCGGGCATCTGGTCCGGCGGCATGAAGCCGTCGATCTTCATGCCCAGGCCAAGGCCCATTTCCGTAAGGATTTCCTTGATTTCATTCAAGGACTTGCGGCCGAAATTCTTGGTCTTGAGCATCTCCTGCTCGGTCTTCTGCACCAGCTCTCCGATGTAACGGATATTGGCGTTGCGCAGGCAGTTGGCGGCCCTGACCGACAGCTCCAACTCGTTGACGCTGCGGTACAGATTTTCGTTGAGCACCGGCATCTCTTCGGACACCCGCTCCTCCAGGCCCTCGGATTCCTCTTCGAAGTTGATGAACATGGAGAGGTGCTCTTTGATGATCTTGGCGGCGTAAGCCAGGGCGTTTTCCGGAGTGAGGCTGCCGTCGGTCCAGATTTCCAGGGTGAGCTTGTCGTAGTCGGTGCGCTGTCCCACCCGAGCCTGGGTCACCACGTAGTTGACTTTTTGGATGGGAGAAAAACTGGCGTCCAGCGGGATGTAGCCGATGGGCTGGTTTTCATCCTTATTGGCTTCCGCGGGCACGAAGCCCTTGCCGCTTTTGACCGTCATTTCCATGATGAGTTGGCCGTCCGCGGCCAAAGAGGCGATGTGATGGTCCGGATTGAGGATCTCCACGGTGCCGTCGGTCTGGATGTCCCTGGCCTTGACCTCGTGCTCCCCCTGGACCTCCAGGTGGAGGTACTTAACTCCGTCCCCCCCCAGCGTTTTGAGGCGCACCTGTTTCAGATTCAGCAAAATCTCCGTCACATCTTCACGGACTCCGGGGATGGCGGAAAATTCGTGATACACGTCTTTGATGCGGACCGCGGTGATGGCCGATCCCCTGAGGGAGGACAGCAGGACCCGCCGCAGGGCATTCCCCAGGGTGATGCCGAAACCCCTTTCCATAGGCTCACAGGAGAATTTGCCATAAATGCGGCTATGGCTCTCGCCGTCCACATCCACCCGTTTGGGCTTAATTAGGTCGGTCCAATTTTTGTGGATCATGGCTCCTCGGACTACTAAATAAGTCGGTAGATTTCGCCCCTACGCCGCCCCCTGCTGACTGGCGGTCAAGAACTTGCACCCCCCGAAACCACCGGTTCGTTTTGGGGGGCGTCCGTCTCCGGGCACGAGACCTAAGGTTCTATTTGGAATATAGCTCCACAATAAGATGTTCTTGTATGGGCATGGTGATGTCTTCCCGGGCAGGGAACATGCTCACCCGGCCCCTGGATTCCTCTTTTTCCAGTTCCAGCCAGGGCGGGGTGCCCCGCCGGGCCACGGCCTCCAGGGCGTCCCGGATCATGGGCATGTTTCTGCCCTTTTCCGTCACCTGGACGGTGTCTCCCTTGCGCACCAGAAAGGAAGGCAGGTTCACCGTGCGGCCGTTCACCAGGACCAGATTGTGGCGCACCAACTGCCGGGCCTGGGCTCGGGAGTTGGCAAACCCAAGGCGGTACACAATGTTGTCCAGCCGCCGCTCCAACAAAACCAGTAAGTTGGTTCCCGTAACCCCTTTCTGCCGCTCCGCGGACTCAAAATAACCCCGGAACTGCTTTTCCATGACGCCGTAAATCCGCCTGACCTTCTGCTTTTCCCGGAGCTGCATGCCGTAGTCGGACAGCTTGCCCCGGCGGTGGCCATGCTGCCCCGGCGGATAGTGGCGCCGCTCGATCCCGCACTTATCCGTGTAACAGCGGTCCCCTTTAAGATAAAGCTGCATTCCTTCCCGGCGGCAGAGCCGGCAACTGGGTCCTGTATATCTGGCCAACGTGACTCTCCTCTAGCCTTAAACCCGACGGCGTTTGGGTGGGCGGCACCCGTTATGGGGGATGGGGCTGACGTCCTTTATGAGGTTAATGCTCAGGCCGGCGGCCTGCAAGGCCCGGAGGGCTGCTTCCCGGCCGGCCCCAGGTCCTTTGACAAACACATCCACGTTCCTCATCCCGTGTTCTATGGCCTTCTTGGCCGCGTCCTGGGCCGCCAGTTGGGCCGCAAAGGGCGTGCCCTTCCGAGACCCTTTGAAGCCCTGGACCCCCGCAGACGACCAGGCCACCACGTTGCCGCTGGGGTCGGTGATGGTCACCAGGGTATTGTTAAAGGTGGCCTTGATGTGGGCCACCCCCACCGGGATGTTCTTCCGTTCCTTCTTTTTCTTGCTGCGAACCGGTCTGGCCATCACCCCTCCTTACGACTTCTTCCGTTTGCCCACCACGCTGCGGCGGGGGCCTTTGCGGGTACGAGCGTTGGTGTGGGTGCGTTGGCCCCGCACCGGCAGCCCCCGGCGATGCCGCAAGCCCCGGTAGCAGCCCAGGTCCATGAGGCGCTTGATGTTCATGGACACTTCCCGCCTCAGATCCCCCTCCACCTTGCAGGTGGAGTCGATGGCCTGGCGGATGCGCGTGATCTCCGTGTCGTTCAAATCTGCGGTCTTGGTCCCTGGATCCACCCCGGCTTCCTGGAGCACCCGACTGGCGGTGGTGCGCCCGATGCCCAAAATATAAGTAAGGGCGATCTCTATCCGTTTGTTACGGGGTAAATCTATCCCGGCGATTCTGGCCAATGTTGCCTCCCCTTATCCCTGCCGCTGCTTGTGCTTGGGGTTTTCACAGATCACCCGCACCACCCCTTTGCGGCGGATGATCTTGCACTTCGCGCACATTCGCTTCACTGACGGCCTGACTTTCATGATTTCCGTCCTATCGGGGGTCATCCGGAAATCCAACAACCGGTATTTCCCACCTGGGGGCGTGATTTATCACGCCCGAAATTATCGGTGCTTAAAGGCGCTCATGGGCGCAATAAATTGCGCCCCTTTTTAAACCTACTTCGACCGGTAAACAATGCGCCCCCGACTCAGGTCATAGGGCGACAGCTCCACGATCACCTTGTCTCCCGGGAGAATCTTGATATAGTGCATCCGCATCTTGCCGGAAATATGGGCCAGCACCCGGTGCCCGTTGGCCAGCTCCACTCGGAACATGGCGTTGGGCAGGGGCTCGATAACCACACCTTCCACTTCAATAGCGTCTTCTTTGGGCATGTGGCGTTTCTTTATAGTTATTTCAAGAAGTTACTTTATGTTAATTCAGAACCCCGCCAAAATCAAGTGTCGCCCGCAGCCCCCTGGAGAGGCTGTTCTGTTATTGGTCATTCTGACGGAGCGCAGAATCTAAATCCTTTACTTCGCCCAGGATCAGGATAACATAAAAGGCTTTATCCCCACCTTTTTAGAGGCGGCTTAAAATCAACACCCCGTTTTCCGTCAAAGCCACGGAATGTTCAAAATGGGCCGCCAGGCTGCCGTCCTGGGTCACCGCGGTCCAGCCGTCTTTTAAAATCTTCACCTTCCAGGACCCGGCCGCGGTCATCGGCTCAATGGCCAGGGTCATGCCCGGCTGGAGCCAGGGCCCCCGGCCCGGAGGCCCGAAATTGGGAATCTGGGGGTCCTCGTGTAAAGACCGGCCGATGCCGTGGCCCACAAATTCCCGGATCACCGAAAACCCGGCTTCTTCCACCACGGTCTGCACCGCGTGGGAGATATCCGAGACGTGATTGCCCACCCTCAACTGGGCAATGCCGGCATACAACGACTTTTCCGTGGCTTCCAGGAGCCGCCGGGCCTTGTCGCTCACCTGGCCCACAGGCAGGGTCACCGCGGCGTCGCCGTAATAGCCGTCGTACTTCACCCCGAAGTCCAGGCTCACCAGGTCCCCTTCCTTCAAGCGGCGGGGGCCGGGAATGCCGTGGACGACTTCTTCATTAATGGAGATGCAGATGGACCGGGGATAGCCCCGGTAGCCTTTGAAGGCCGGCTGCACCTTCCGGCGGCGGCACATTTCCTCCGCCAGTTCGTTCAGCTCCAGGGTCTCCACCCCGGGCCGGACCCGTTCTTTAATCCCCTCCAGGATTTCGGCCACGATGCGGTTGGCCGTCTCCATCTTGGCGATCTCCTGGGGAGATTTTAATAAAATCATAGTTGCCAGTGGTCAGTGGTCAGTGGCCAGAGTTTTTTTGCCCTGGCCCCTGACCCCTAAAACCCAAAACCTGAAACCTGAAACCTGCCTTACCGGCCGCAGGCGCAGCCCACATGCCCCCCGGTGACAATGCCGACGATCTTGATGAAGATGTCGTCAATGGAACCCACGCCGGCGATGGGCCGCACCAACCCTTTGGCGCTGTAATAGCCGATGAGGGGCGCGGTGGCGTCATTGTAGGTCTTCAGGCGGTTGCGCACCGTGGCCTCGTTGTCATCGTCCCGCTGATAGAGTTCGCCGCCGCACTTGTCGCAGACCCCTTCCTTCTTGGACGGGGTGAACTTGATGTGGAACATCTGGCCGCAGGCGGCGCTCTTGCAGGTGCGCCGGCCGGTGAGACGGGTCACCAGCGCCTCTTCGTCCACGTCAATGCTCACCACGTGGTCGATCTTGGAGGCCAGGCCCGCCAGCACCTTGTCCAGGGCCTCGGCCTGGGGCACGGTGCGGGGAAAACCATCCAGAATGAAACCTTTTTTACAGTCCGGCTGGGCCAGGCGGTCTTTGATGATGCCGATGACCACCTCATCCGGCACCAATTTCCCGGCATCCATGTATTCCTTGGCCTTCTTACCCATCTCCGTGCCTTCCTTCACCGCGGCCCGGAGAATATCGCCGGTGGAAATCTGGGGAATCTGGAACTTGTCGATAAGCTTTTTCGCCTGGGTGCCTTTGCCCGCGCCCGGACCGCCCAACAGGATGAGATTCATAGCTTCCTCCTTCTCGAGATCAGCGCCGTACCCGGCCTAAGCGTTTTTTCATGAAGCCCTCGTAATGACGCGTAAGGAGATGGGATTCAATTTGGGACATGGTGTCCATGGCCACCCCCACTACAATCAACAGGGCCGTACCGCCGAAGTAAAAAGGAACATTGAATTTCTGCACCAGGATGGAGGGCAGCACGCACACCGCGGAGACATATAACGCGCCTCCCAAAGTGATGCGGGTAAGTATCCGTTCAATATATTCCGCGGTGGGTTTCCCCGGTCGCAGCCCCGGAACGTAACCGCCCCACTTCTTCAAATTATCCGCCACGTCCACCGGGTTGAAGGTCACCGCGGTGTAAAAATAACAGAAGAAAATAATCAGCCCCACGTAAACCACTTCGTGGAACCAGAACCCCGGGGCAAAGGATTCGGCGATCCACTTCACCCATTCGTTCTGGGTGAAGCTGGCGATGGTGGCCGGGAACATCAACAGCGACGACGCAAAAATGGGCGGAATCACCCCGGAGGTGTTCACCTTCAGGGGGAGATGGGTAGTCTGGCCCCCATACATGCGCCGGCCCACCACCCGCCGGGCGTATTGCACCTGAATGCGCCGCTGGCCACGTTCCACAAACACGATGAAGCCAACCACCACGATCATGAACACCAGGAGAATGACCATGAGGATCGGCAGGATCTCCCCCGTTTTCATCAGCTCGAAAGTCTGGATGATGGCGGAAGGCAGCCGGGCCACGATGCCGGCGAAAATGATGAGGGAAATGCCGTTGCCAATACCCCGCTCGGTGATCATCTCGCCCAGCCACATAATGAACGCGGTGCCGGAGGTGAGGGTGAGCACCGTCATGATTCGAAAGGCCCAGCCGGGGTGGAGCACCACCGGCACATTCCCGGCCCCGCCGGTCATGGACTCCAGGCCGATGGCGATCCCCATCCCCTGGACGGCGCTGATGAGCACCGTGCCGTAACGGGTGTACTGCTTGATTTTCTTCTGGCCGGCCTCCCCTTCCTTGTAGAGCTTCTCCAGGCCGGGGATCACCACCTTGAGGAGCTCCATGATGATGGCGGCGCTGATGTACGGCATGATCCCCAGGGCAAAGACGCTCAGGCGTTCCAGGGCGCCCCCGGAGAACATGTCGAACAGCCCGAAGATGGTGCCCCGCTGCCGCGCGAAAAAGGCCATGAGCGCGTCGGGGTCGATCCCCGGCGTGGGCACCTGGCACCCCAGGCGATAAACCGCCAGCATCAGCAGGGTAAAGAGGATGCGGCGCTTCAGCTCGGGGATTTTGGCAATATTGGCAAGGCCGGAAGCCACTTAATTATCCCACCTCTACCCGGCCGCCCGCGGCTTCGATGCGGGCCCGGGCCTGGACGCTCGCCCCCTGCACTTTCACCACCAGGGGCACCGTGACCTCTCCCTGGGCCAGGAGCTTTACCCGCACCGCGGTGGTTTTCACCAGCCCGGCCTCGGCCAGGGCCTTCAAGTCCACCACGCTGTCCGCGGGAAAGCGGCTCAAGTCCCTCAGGTTTACGATCTCCCACTCCAGCTTAAACGGGGCGTTGGTGAACCCCCGCTTGGGGATGCGCCGGGTCAGCGGCATCTGGCCGCCCTCGAACCCCGGCTTCCTGGACACGCCGGAGCGGGAGAGCTGCCCCTTGCTGCCCCGGGCCGCAGTCTTGCCCGTACCCGAGCCGGGGCCCCGTCCCACCCGTTTCTTGGGGTGTTTGGAGCCCGGAGACGGTTTCAGATCATTAAGGCGCATCTTACCCCTCTCCTTCCGGGAGCTGCCGCACGTCTAACAGGTAGCTCACCCGGTTGACCATTCCCCGGATGGCCGGGGTCTCCCGGTGGCGCACCGTCTGGTGCAGGCGGGTTAGGCCCAGGGTCTTCACCGTTTTCCGGTGCCGGGGCGGCCGCCCGATGGGGCTTCTTATCAAGGTTATCTCAAGGATCATCTTTAAGCTCTCAGCTTTCAGCTATCAGCTTTCAGCTAACGATCATCAGCTTTAGAAAAAGCTGATAGCTTAAGAGCTGACGGCTGATAGTTTGTTATATTTTTGGCTCTCGCTTTCAGCTATCTGCTATCAGCCGATAAATAATAGCTGAAAGCTGACCGCTGAAAGCTGAAAGCTTCTATTATCCCAACAAATCCGCCACTGACCGGTTGCGGCGGCTGGCCACCTCCTCGGGGCTGGCTAACTGGCTAAGGGCCGCCATGGTGGCTTTCACCGCGTTGTGGGGGTTATGGGACCCCAGGCACTTGGTGAGGACGTTCTTAATGCCCGCCACTTCCACCACCGCCCGCACCGGCCCGCCGGCGATGACGCCGGTGCCCTCCGAGGCCGGTTTCAGCAGAACCCTGCCGGAGCCGAACTCCCCTTGGACCGTGTAGGGAATGGTATTGTTGATGATGGGCACCTGGATCATCTCTTTTTTGGCCTTTTCCACGGCCTTGCGGATGGCTTCCGGCACCTCGTGGGCCTTTCCCAGACCCGCGCCCACCCGGCCGTGGCCGTCGCCCACCACCACAATGGCGCTGAACCGGAACCTCCGCCCGCCTTTCACCACCTTGGCGACGCGGTTGATGCTCACCACCTTATCGGTCAATTCTACCGGTGCTTCGGGCTCGAACAAGCTCACCTCCTGTTTAAATAGAGCGGTTTGGCGGTTTAGCGGTTTAGCAGTTAGCAATTGAACGCCAACCCGCTAAACCGCTAACCCGCTAAAATTCCAATCCGTGCTCCCGGCAGCTTTCCGCCACGGCCTTGACCCGGCCGTGATAGAGAAACCCGTTGCGGTCGAAAACCACGGACGTAATGCCTTTTTCCTTTGCCTTCACCGCCAGCAGCCGTCCCACTTCCTTGGCCACCTCGGTCTTTTTCTGGCCCGGGGCCTTTTCCTTGATTTCCTTGCTCAAGGTGGAAGCCGCCGCCAGGGTCCGGCCCTGGGCGTCGTCCACGATTTGGGCGTAAATATGTTTGGCGCTCCTAAAGACCGAGAGCCGGGGCCGCTCCCCGGTGCCGCTGATCTTTTTCCGGATGCGCAGCTTGCGCTTAAGCCGCGCCGCTTCCCTGGGGTTCATGTCCGTCTCTCCTTTACCGCCCGCCGGCCTTGCCCATCTTGCGCCGCAGCTTCTCGCCCGCGAATTTGATGCCCTTGCCTTTATAAGAATCCGGGGGCCGAATGGACCGAATGTTGGTGGTAATCTGGCCCAGGACTTCCTTATCATGGCCGGTAATCTCAATGCGGGTGGCCTTCTCCACCTTGGCGGTGACGCCGGCCGGCAGGGGGAACTCCACGGGATTGGAATAACCCACGCTGAATACCAACAGGTTCTCGGTCCGGGCCTCGGCCTTGTAGCCGGTGCCCACCATTTCCATTACCCGGGTGAAGCCGGTGTTGACGCCGGTGACCAGGTTGGCCGCCAGAGTGCGGGCCAGCCCCCAGGCGGACCGAGTGAGGCGGGAGTCGTCCACGGGCGCCACCCGGAGTTCGTTAGCGTCTATTTCCAGGTCGATGCGCGGCGGCATGACCCGGCTCAGGGTGCCCCTGGGCCCGGTGGCTGTGAGCGTCCCGTTCTCCCACGTCACCTTCACCCCGGAGGGCAAAGGTATCGGTTTTTTGCCGATGCGGCTCATGTTCGCACCTTTACCAGATTTCGCACAGCACTTCGCCGCCCACCTTGAGCTTCCGGGCCTGGCGGTCGGTGACCACGCCTTTGGAGGTGGAGATCACCGCCACTCCCAGGCCGCCCTGAACCTTGGGGAGCTCTTCGTGGCCGGTATAGACCCGGCGCCCGGGCTTGCTCACCCGCCGCAGGCCGTGAATGAGCGGCTTCTGTTGTTCGTTGTACTTCAAATAAACCCTTAAGATGCCCTGGCGGGTGTCCTTGATCACCTTGTAGTTCTTGATAAAACCTTCTTCTTTCATGATCTTCGCCAGGCCGATCTTCATGCGCGAGGCCGGGATGTCCACTTTGTCGAAGCGGGCCGTGCCAGCGTTGCGAATCCGGGTCAGCATATCGGCTATGGGGTCGGTCATCATCTTAGCGCCCTCCCTGGGCCTACCAACTGGATTTAATCACCCCGGGGATTTCTCCCTTGAGGGCCATGGAGCGGAAACAGATGCGGCAGATGCCGAACTTCCGCAAAAAGGCCCGGGGCCGGCCGCACAAAGGGCAACGGTTGTACTTTCGCACGTCGAATCGGGGAGTGCGCTTGGCTTTGGCGATGAGTGATTTCTTGGCCATCCCGTTCTCCGCAGCGGCGGGTTACGCCCCGCCCCTGCCGTCTATTTTCTGAAGGGCAGTCCCATCAGTCTAAGCAGGTACTTGCCTTCTTCGTCCGACCGGGCCGTGGTGATGATGGAAATGTTCATCCCCTTGACCTTGTCGATTTTGTCGTAGTCGATCTCCGGAAAAATGATCTGCTCCCGGATGCCCAGGGTATAGTTGCCCCGACCGTCAAAAGAGCGGTCCGATACCCCACGGAAGTCCCGCACCCGGGGCAGAACCACGTTCACCAGCTTGTCGAAAAACTCGTACATGCGGTGGCGGCGCAGGGTCACCATACAGCCGATGGGCATGCCCTCCCGGAGCTTAAAGGCCGCGATGGACTTCTTGGCCCGGGTCACCACCGCCTTCTGGCCGGCAATGGCCCCCAGTTCCGCGGCCGCCGACTCCAGCAGTTTGATATTCTGAATGGCTTCCCCCAGCCCCATGTTGATGACGATCTTCTCCAAACGCGGAACCTGCATGGGGCTTTTATAGCGGAACTCCTGCATCATGCGGGGCACGCAGTCGCTGCGGTAAAATTCCAGCAGCCGGGGGGGCACCCTCTCAATCTTCTCAGTTTTCTCAATTTTCTCAATTTTCTCAGCCTTTTCAGGTTTCTCAGCTTTCTGAGCCTTCTGAGGTTTCTGAGGTTTATGAGGTTTATGAGTTTTCTGCTCTTTCTCAGCCATCAATCAATTCCTTGCACTTCCGGCACTTACGAGCCTTTTTGCCTTCCCCGGTCAGGGTCAGGGTGAAGCGGGTGGCGGTGGCGCACTTGGGACAGATGAGCATCACCTTGGACACTTGCAGCGGGGCTTCCTTCTCGATAATGCCCCCCTGGCCGGTGGTGGGGCTGGGCCGGGTATGCCGCTTGATCATGTTGACCTTTTCAATGAGCACCTGGTTCTTTTCCCGCACCACCTTGAGGATCTTGCCGGTCTTGCCTTTTTCCCGGCCGGTGATGACCTCCACCAGGTCGTTTTTCTTCAGGCGGACCCGCACCGGTTCCACTTTCTTCTTGGATTTGCGCATTTACAGCACCTCCGGGGCCAGGGAGATGATCTTCATAAACCGCTTGGCCCGAAGTTCCCGGGCCACGGGCCCGAAGATGCGGGTGCCGATGGGGTCCCCCGCAGGGTTGATGAGCACCGCGGAGTTGTCGTCAAACTTGATATAGGAGCCGTCGGCCCGGCGCTGCTCTTTCACGGTGCGCACCACCACGGCCCGCATGACGTCGCCCTTCTTCACCTTGGAATGGGGCAGGGCCTCTTTCACCGAGACCACGATGATGTCCCCCACCCGGGCGTAGCGGCGGCGCGTGCCACCCAGCACCCGGATGCAGTTAAGCCGCTTGGCCCCGGAATTATCCGCCACGGTCAGTTGCGTATGGACCGAGATCATGACTGAAGTCCCCTTAGCCGGCTATTGCGCCTTCTCCAGGATTTGCTTCACCCGCCAGTGTTTATCCCGGCTCAAGCGGCGGGTTTCCTCGATGAGCACCTTGTCCCCCACCTGGCAGGCGTTCAGCGCGTCATGGGCCTTGATCTTGGCCCGGCGCCGAATGGTCTTGTGATACAGGGGATGGGCCAGCAGCCGTTTGATTTCCACTACCACGGTTTTATCCATCTTGTCGCTGACCACCACCCCCACCCGGGTTTTGCGCACGCCGCGTTTTTTTTCCATGTCTTTCCTCAGTTGCCAGTTGTCCGTTGCCAGTTGCCAGTTTTAAAGGAAATCTTTAACTGAAAACTGGAAACCGAAAACTGGAAACTATTATTTCTATCCAGTCCGCTCCTGGAGCACTGTCTTGATCCGGGCCATGTTCTTGCGGGCTTCCCGCAGCCGGGCGGTATTATCCAACTGCTGGGTGGCATGCTGGAAGTTGAGTTTAAAGAGTTCCTCGGAGAGCTCCCTCATCTTGACCTGGAGCTCTTCCATCGTCAGTTCTCGCAAGTCCGCGGCCTTCATGTTGCTTCCACCGCTTCCGCCGCAGCCGCCACCACCTCGGGAGGGGGAGCTGCTGCGGTCACCGCCTGGGGAGCCGTCTCCCGGGCCACGAACTTGGTCCGCACCGGCAGCTTGTGGGCCGCCAGCCGCATGGCTTCCCGGGCCACCTCGGGTTCCACCCCGGACAGCTCATAGAGCACCAGGCCCGGACGCACCACCGCGACCCAGCCTTCGGGGCTGCCCTTGCCTTTGCCCATGCGGGTTTCCGCCGGTTTCCTGGTGAAAGGCTTATCCGGAAAAACCCGGATCCACACTTTGCCGCCCCGTTTGACATGGCGGGTGATGGCGATACGGGCCGCCTCGATCTGCTGGGCCGTGATGCGGCCGCAGTTCAGGGCCTGGAGGCCAAATTCCCCGAAAGCCAGGTAATTGCCCCGGGTGGCCTGCCCTCTCATGCGGCCCTTCATCTGCTTGCGATATTTGACTCGTTTGGGACTGAGCATGACCTATCCAACCAATCCCCCCCTTACGGGAGGCCTATGTAGGGTGGGCACGGCCCACCACTAAAATATCCCGGATTTTTGGCGGGGGATGCCCACCCTATTTAAAAACCGCCGGTCTCTTCCACTCCCAGGACCTCCCCGTGGAAGATCCAGGCCTTGACGCCGATGACCCCGTACGTGGTCATGGCCTCGGAGAAGCCGTAGTCAATGAAAGCCCGGAGAGTATGCAGCGGCACCCGGCCTTCCCGGTACCACTCCTGGCGGGCGATTTCCGCGCCGGCCAGGCGGCCTTTGCAGCGGAGCTTCACGCCTTTGGCCCCGAATTTCAAGGCCTGGGTCACCGCCTTTTTCATGGCCCGGCGAAAAGAGACCCGCCGCTCCAACTGCTGCGCGATGTTTTCCGCCACCAACTGGGCGTTAATCTCGGGCTTGCGCACTTCCTGGACATCAATCACCAGGTCCCGACCCACGGCCTTCAGTAGGCGGCGGCGCAGGTCGTCGATCTTTTTGCCTTTCTGGCCGATAACCATTCCCGGCCGGGAGGTATGGATTTTGATGGTCACCTTGTTGGCCGCCCTCTTGATGTCCACTCCGGCGATGCCGGCGCCCTTCAGCTCCGGGTCATTCTTCACGAATCCCCGGATCTTCCGGTCCTCCAATAAAAGTTTGGAAAAGTCCTTGCGGGCGAACCAGATGGAATCCCACTTCCGGAAGTTCCCCAGGCGAAAACCGATGGGATGAACTTTCTGACCCAATCCTGCCTCCTTAACGTTTCTTCGCCGGTCCTTCAGCCAGGACCACGGTGAGGTGACTGCTTCGCTTGAGGATGCGGTTGACCCGCCCCATGGCCCGGGCCATAAAGCGTTTCAGGCTGGGACCGCCGTCCACCTGAATGCCTTTGATAATCAAAGCGTCAATATCCACGTTGGGCCGTTGTTCGGCGTTGGCCAGCGCGGATTCCACCACCTTGCGCACCAGCCGCGCCCCTTTTTGGGGCATGAACTTGAGCAGGGCCAGGGCGTCGTCCACCTTTTTGCCGGAGAGCAGACTGGCCACCCGCCGCAGCTTGAGCGGCGCGATGCGCAGATACCGGGCGCGTGCCGTGATCATTTCTTACCCACTTTCGTCTTGCGGTCCCCCGCGTGGCCGCCGAAATGGCGGGTGGGGGAAAATTCTCCCAGCTTGTGCCCCACCATATTCTCCGTGACGTAGACCGGGATGAACTTCTTGCCGTTGTGGACCGCCAGGGTCAGCCCCACAAACTCGGGAGTGATGGTGGAGCGCCGGGACCAGGTCTTGATCACCCGGCGGTCCTGGGTCTCCCTGGCCTTGAGAACCTTGTCCATAAGGCTCCCTTCCACATAAGGTCCCTTTTTCAATGAACGGGCCACGATTTTCCTCTCTACTTCTTGGACCGGTGTTTAATAATATAGCGGTCGCTGTCCTTGGGCTTGCGGGTCTTGTAGCCCTTGGTGGGCACCCCCCAGGGGGTGCAGGGGTGGCGGCCGCCGGAGCTTTTGCCTTCGCCGCCGCCCAGAGGGTGGTCCACCGGGTTCATGGCCACGCCCCGGACGTGGGGCCGACGACCCAGCCAGCGCCGCCGCCCGGCCTTGCCGAAGGAGATATTTTCCTGCTCCGCGTTCCCTACCTGGCCCACGGTGGCCCGGCAGAGCAGGGGCACCATGCGCACTTCCCCGGAAGGCAGCTTCAGGTGGGCATTTTTGCCTTCCTTGGCCATCAACTGGGCATAGCTGCCCGCGGACCGGGCCATTTGCCCGCCCTTCCCGGGCTTCAACTCCACGTTATGCACCAGGGTGCCCGCGGGGATGTGCTTCAAAGGCAACGAGTTTCCCGGCTTAATGTCCGCTTCCGCCGAGGCCACCACCGCGTCCCCCACTCGCAAGTCCGCAGGGGCCAGGATATAGCGCTTTTCCCCATCGGCGTAGTGCAACAGGGCAATGAGAGCCGAGCGGTTGGGGTCGTACTCAATGGCGGCCACTTTGGCCGGAACCTCCAGCTTGTCCCGCTTGAAGTCGATGATGCGGTAAAGGCGCTTGTGGCCGCCGCCCCGATGCCGGGCGGTTCTGCGGCCGTAATTGTTGCGGCCCCCGGTCTTGCGCAGCGCCGTTACCAGACTCTTTTCCGGCTCGGACCGGGTGATCTCCGCAAAATCCGACACCGTCTGAAACCGCCGACCCGGCGAGGTGGGTTTTCGCGATATTAAAGCCATATCTAATTCCCCTGGGTTAAAAGGGGAAAAGGTAAAGAGGTTAAAAGTTATTTTTTTCTGTTTCCTTTTTAACCTTTTAACCTTTTAACCTTTTAACCCCAGCATTTAATTACATTTCAAACCCGGGAATCTTCTCCCCCGGGGCCAGCGTTACCACGGCCTTTTTCCAATCGGGCCGCACTCCCTCGATCCGCCCCATGCGCTTTTTCTTGCCCCGCACCCGAACGGTGTTAACTCCCAGGACCTTTACCTTAAACAGGTCTTCAATGGCCTTGCGAATCTCAATCTTGTTGGCCTTCACGCTCACCCGAAAGGTTACCTTGTTGCCCACCGCCCTTAAATTGTGGGTCTTCTCGGAAATAACCGGCCCCTTAATCAGATGATGATAGTCTTTCATGGAGCCAACCTCGCTTCGATCTGGGCCAGGGCCGGGGGAAAGAGCACCAGGTGGTCATAACGAAGAATGTCATAGACGTTCAGCCCCTCAGGAGGCATGATCCGGATATAGGGCACGTTCCGGGCCGACAGTTCCAGGACCCGGTTTTCCTCCGGGGTGACAAATAGGGCTTTGCTGATGTCAAAATTCTCCAGCACCTGGACAAAGTCTTTGGTCTTGGGGGCCTCAAAGGGGTAGGAATCCAGGATCACCAACCTTCCGCTGGCCACTTTGCTGCTCAACGCCATTTTCAGGGCCAGGCGCCGCACCTTTTTGGGCAAGGCGTAGGCATAGCTCCGGGGCCGAGGCCCAAAAGTGGTGCCGCCCCCCCGCCATAAAGGCGAGCGGATGGAGCCTACCCGCGCCCGGCCGGTGCCCTTCTGGCGCCAGGGTTTGCGGCCGCCCCCCCGGGCTTCTCCCCGGGTCTTGGTGGACGCGGCCCCGGCCCGGCGGCAGGCGAGCTGCCAGGTGACCACTTCGTGGAGCAGGTGGCCCTTCACCTCCACCCCAAAGATGTCTTCTTCGAGATCCAGCTCCCCTACTTTTTCCTTATTTATATTGAAAATGTCCACCTTAGGCATGATCTTCACCCGGCCTTATGAATCATCACCAAACCCAGCCGGGGTCCGGGCACGGCGCCCCGGATCATCAGCAGGTTCTCGTCGGAGCGTACGTCAATGACTTCCAGGTTTTTCACGGTCACCCGGGAGTTCCCCATGCGTCCCGGCAGCTTCTTGCCTTTAACCACCCGGGAGGGATAGGCGCTGGCCCCGATGGAGCCCGGCGCCCGGTGGTTCATGGAGCCGTGGGTCATGGGGCCCCGGGCGAAGTTCCAGCGTTTCACGGTCCCGGTGAACCCCCGGCCCTTGCTGGTGCCAATAACATTCACCCGTTCTCCGATAACGAACTGCTCCACGGTGATTTCCTGGCCCACCTCATAGGACCCGGCATCATCCAGGCGGAATTCCTTAAGGTGTTTGAAGCCGCTTTTGGCGCCGTGTTTATCAAAGTGCCCTTTCAGGGGCTTGGTGAACTTGGCCAACGCCTTTCTCTCGAAACCCAACTGTACGGCCTCATACCCGTCCGTGTCGCCGGTCTTTTTCTGCACCACGAAACAAGGCCCGGCCTCGATTACCGTGACCGGCACCGCCAGACCGTCGGAGTCGAAGATCTGGGTCATGCCCAATTTTCGGCCGATTATTCCCGCTGGCATTTTATGCTCCTGTTTTCTGTTTTCTGTTTTCTGTTTTCTGTGAAAAAGCCAATCACACAAACAGCATGAACAGAAACAGGAAACGATTTTTTTCTAACTTCTGCTTTCCTGTCTTCCCTTTTCTGTGCTTCTCTTTCAAATAAGACTGCATTGCTTAAATTACAGAAAACAGAAAACTGAAAACAGAAAACTATACCTTAATCTCCACGTCCACCCCGGCGGCCAGGTCCAGCTTGCTGATGGCGTCCATGGTCTGCTGGGTGGGTTCCAGGATATCCAGCAGCCGCTTGTAGGTGCGGATTTCGAACTGCTCCCGGGACTTCTTGTCGATGTGGGGAGACCGCAGTACGCAGTACTTGTTGATCTCCGTGGGCAGCGGGATGGGCCCCGCCACCCGCGCCCCGGTGGACCGGGCGGTTTCCACGATCTCCAGTACGCTCTTGTCCAGGAGCTTGTAGTCGTAAGATCGCAGCCTGATACGAATCTTGGGGGTGATCATCTATCCCACCTATTCCAGAATTTCGCTCACAACGCCGGCGCCCACGGTGCGGCCGCCTTCCCGGATGGCGAAGCGCAGCCCCTCTTCCAAGGCCACCGGCGAAATCAAGCTCACCAGCAACTGCACGTTGTCCCCGG
>Ga0194111_10001721_pt1 | contig 26865 bp, 24 predicted proteins | sample TA2KigC300mmetaG_FD_146194 | JGI IMG/M metagenome (GOLD analysis project Ga0194111, IMG submission 146194) | Freshwater microbial communities from Lake Tanganyika, Tanzania - TA2015033 Kigoma Deep Cast 300m | ecosystem: Environmental > Aquatic > Freshwater > Lake | place: Tanzania: Lake... | reverse complement strand
CTCCTATGATGAGCGTAGCTGTCTGGCTCTGATGTGCATAGTACAGAGGGCTCCGCTTGAGCGCGAGATCCCACATCTGCTCCAACGGTTTACCCGAGTGGACGTAGAGTTCTTCATACGGAATATCCGTCGAACCCCGCTTGCCAACGAGATCGCTCACGCGCAAAAGCAGAGGAAGCGGACCAGCCTGTTTGCATCCTACAGGGCGCCAAGTTAGGCCTGATGAAAAAAACCGCAGGTTCGTCTAATTCTGGCAATTTTTTGCCCTGAAACTAGTTCGCGCTTTGCCTCTTCGGGCTCTCGAAGAAGGTGTTGAAACATCACAGTCGTTCTGCTTGACATTCAGATGTAGTATCAGTAAAATAAACAGCGGCGACGGCCACAATGACGTTCCCGAGTTGAAACTCCCCCCAGCATAGTCTTTCGTTTAAGAGAAACAGCAGAGCAACAGTGATGATTTCCTGCCCTTCGCAGGCAGAGCGAATTCGCAGTTACGACAGACTCACGCACGTGAGAGGATTTTGGGCTCTACACTGCCCGTCAGGCCAATGGACAATGCGTGATTTTCGTCATTACCCAGATGGAATCCAGAAAGTAATGTAAGGTGATGGTATGCCCGAGCCGAAATTCACGGTTGTTTTCAAGCGAGCTCCGGATTACCGAATCTATCCTGGTCCGACGCTCTACGGCGGTCCAACGCCCGACGGCAAAGGGGTCCTGATCAACTTCTGTGTCGACCATGCCGCGTTTCCAAGTTATACCGAACATCCGGTCGATTCAAAGGGCAAGGTCACCATTAGTGAGATAACTAGCATCGCCCAGGTCGGCAATGTCGAAAGGGAAATACAGGCTGGTCTATACCTCTCAAAAGAAGAGGTCGAAAGAACAATAGTCTGGCTACAGGACATCTTGGACAGACTGAAAGGAATTGAACATGAGTGAGGCGTTGGTAGGAGAATTCAGAACGGACTTGGAATGGACAAGCAGCACGCGGAATCTGCGTCTCTACCCGGCTGAATTGCTGGCGCCTGCATTGGTATTCGTTCATGAGAGACCACATATCAGGAATCGCGTTGTCCATCTTCCGAAGATCGAGATTTCAGGCATTCCCTGTTCGGTTCGTCCGGAAGCTGAAGAGGTCGTACTGGAATCCGATCAGTGGCCGTCGCTTAGAGCATCAGGTCCAAGAGTGGAGGATGCTATCGCGGACATGCGCTCGCTGTTGCACGATGTGATCGAAGAGTATGTTCTTTGTGCCGAAGATACTCTCTCAGATGACGCCAAGGACTTCAGGTATTATTTGATGAGTACTCTGGTTTGACGCCTGTGCCCCTCGAAAGAGAAAAGATCAGAGGTGCCCTACTTGGCAAGGGCTTCGTCGAGGTGACAAAGGGGAAGGATCACGATTTTTACTATCTTGCCTTCAATGGAAAGAAAACGAGCGTCTTCACCAAACTCTCCAGGGGAAGTAGCTTTCGAGAAATCGGTGATAGACTCGTCAGCACGATAGCCAGGCAGATAGGATTTGACAAAGAGGAATTCCTTCAATACGTTGACTGTGACAAGAACCTGGAACATCTGATAGAGCGATTGAGATCCCAAAAGCGAATCAGATAGCAAGGAGAAGGGTTGAGGCGACCAGTTGGTCGCCTTTTTTGTTCTATTCAGGGAGGTTCAACCCGTACTTTTCGCTGATATCGAGCGGAGGCATCGGTCCCGCCAGAGGACGCGCATCCTTCACATACCAGTCATACCAATCCAGAATACGAAAGAGCACATCGATGCGTCCGGGCTGCCTGGCATTACCGTGACCCTCGCCGGGATACTGCACCAAACGAACAGCCGGGTGGTTCGACATCTTCATCTGGCGATAGAGCTCCATGCTCTGCGTCGGATGCACACGAGGATCCGCCGTTCCTCCTATGATGAGCGTAGCTGTCTGGCTCTGATGTGCATAGTACAGAGGGCTCCGCTTGAGCGCGAGATCCCACATCTGCTCCAACGGTTTACCCGAGTGGACGTAGAGTTCTTCATACGGAATATCTGTCGTACCGCGCCTGCTCACGAGATCACTGATCCCGACGAACATGCAAACCGCCTTCACCAACTTCGCGTAATACGTGGCAAACCATGCTGCGGCATACCCTCCGTAGGAACCTCCCCCAAGCCCCATTCTATTCTTGTCGGCAATGCCCTGTTTAATGAGATACTGGATCCCATCGGCGATGTCGTCAAACTCTTTGCCTGCCGGATCCATGTAGCCCGTGAGCGCAAAGTCGAGCCCGTATCCCGTGCTAGACCGATAGTTCGGGTAGAAAACAGCATATCCTCTCCCCGCCAGAACCTGGCCGGGTTCACTGTACCTCGTAACCCAACCATTTGAGTAGTTCGATTCCGGCCCGCCGTGGACGATCGTGACGAGAGGATAGGATGTCCCCTCCTGATAGTTCACTGGATACAGGAGCAACCCCTCGATTACGACACCGTCGCGGGACTTGTACGTGATGATCTCCTGTTTCCCCAATTGGCGCTCCGAAAGCCAGGGATTTATCGTCGTCAGCCGTTCCGGTTCTTTCCCGACGGTGCAGGCGAAAAGGTCCCCCAGGAAGCTGGGCGTACTGCCGACGAAGGCCGCAACTTTCATATCCTTGCTGAAGCTTGGATGATCGAACACGACTCCCGACTGTTCTGACGTCAGCACGATGCTCCGTTCACCGCCGCTTACGCGCACCGACGAAATCGTGGTGTTCATGCCTTCGTTCGCTCCGTAGAGAAGCGTAGCGGCGTCTTTCCAGTCGACCCAACGAACATGCCCCCGGAATTTCGCCGGCGTCAGATTCCGTGCTTCGCCGCCCTCGACGGAAATGACGTAGGCCTGGCTCACCGCGTGATCCTTCCGCTCTGATGCTGCCGCATAGGCCAACATGGTACCGTCCGGACTGAAAGCAAAATTGCCCAGCTTCCCCTGATTGTTCGAAAGCTGCTTCATTGATTTCGTCTCGAGACTGAGCAGATGTATTCTCTGGAACATATATGAGTCATCAACAAGATTTCGCGGTGATGCTGCAAGAGCAACAGTCTTTCCGTCGGGCGAAAAGACGAAGGACCACACCGTGATATCGCGCGTGAGTTGTTGCGGCGCGCCACTGAGCGAGGCCTTTCCGACGTCGACGATATAGAGATTGCGATGCTTGAGAACCTCCTCGAAATAAACAAATCCGTACCCCAGGCTTTCCAGCCTCTTCTCCCTCGCTGTCCGGGGCGTGGTGGCAACATAGGCGATCTTGTCCCCGGCAGGATTCCAAGCGAAGGCGTTCACGCTCGTCTCGGATTGCGTCAGCTGGCACGCCTCGCCTCCATCGATGGCAATCATCCACACCTGCTGCGATGCCCCTTGACCGCGAGCGCTGAGGAATGCCAGCGCAGATCCATCCGGCCTCCAGGCAACAGCAGAAACGTTTTCCTCACCCGTCACGAATGGCCGGACCTCCTTCGTACGGGTCGAGATCACATACAGCTCATTGTACGCCGGTCCAGGCTTATCCGTGGCCTCGCGCGGCACAGCTACGGTATAGGCAATCCAATCGCCGCGCGGACTGATAGCGGCACTACTTACGCTTTTCATCATCAGCACATCGTGCGGACTGATGGCGTCGGCGGTCTGAGCGAGGACAAATGACGTCGACGACAGAATCAGAATGACTAAGGTGGCATATCGAGCTTTCATAGTTGTATCTCCTCAAATGTATGGAAGTTAGGCCAGGGGACCTCCACCTACCATCATAGCCTCGATCGTTCAAGAAACGGGCAGCGTCTCGAGACCAAATCGCTTGGCATGAGCTCCCATGATCTCTCGCAGCTCACGGTCGAGATCTTTCGAGAGAACGGGATCCACCGCGGCAGTCGTGAATTTCTCGACCTGCAGAGCAGCACGATCAGCCATCGACATTTTGCCGGATTCGACCCACTGTGCGTAGCCGTCGCGGTCGATGAGATGGGGATAGTCCTGCTCGGCAAGATGCCACCGGAGTGTGTGAGGGTGGGTCAGGAACTCGAAATCGATAGCACCTTCGGAGAAGAGATTGAGCGCCATGGGGTCGTTGCGCTGGCTGATACCCTTGAGCAATCGGTAGGCCATTCCGCAGATATCGTTGTCGATAACAAGCTTCTCGAAGCTTTGTGTCGATTCGAAGTCCATCATCCCGCCGCCGGAAACCACATTGATTCCGGAGAGCGCGGCGAGGATCGCCCCCATTGCCGACTCGAGTCCTGCCTGCGCATCGACGCATTTCGAGTCACTGAGGCCCATGTACGCATGCGTGGGGAGACCAAGAGATTTCCCGATCTGGCTGTAGGCAGCGTCGAGCATCATCGTTTCGACCGCGCCCATCGGTGGGTTCGCCGTTCGCATGTCGAAACAGGATGGCGAACCCCCGAAAATCACGGGAGCTCCAGGCATTGCCAGCTGCGACATCACGACGCCGGCAAGATTCTCTGCAGTCAGCTGAACGAGAGAGCCCGTGAGCGTGACAGGCGCCGTTGCCCCCGTTAGCGGCATCGAAACGAGTTCTGAGGGTATGCCGGCACGCGCGCAATCGATGACGCTTTGCACCGTCAGATTGCTCCACATCAGGGGTGGAGAAGGACACGCATCAAAGATAGCCAGCGGCTTCTCCTTCAGCTTCAATGCCCCGCCCCTGATCGCCGCAAGCATTTCGAACATCGGCGCGAATCCTTGGACGATGAATGTCCCCGTGACAGCCGGTTTGGAACAATACCGCAGAGCGATGAAAAGTCGGTAGCAGTCGGAAATCGCCTCAGGGACATCGACGCTGATGAGGCCTGTGCTCTGGAAGTGAAAATTCTCGAGCTGCTCAACGAGCGTCGAGAATCGGATGAGATCGTTCGTCACAGCGTTTCGCTCGGACTGCGTTCGATGATCAAACAGCCTGAGGGCCGCAGACCCCGGATCATAGTGAACCTCATCTCCTCCGACGAGGAATGATTTCTCGCCGCGTGCATCATACATCGTAATGACCTTCGGCGCCGACGCAAGTGCTTCATCGATGAGCTTCCCGGGAATGAACACCCTTCGCGATGTACTCTCCCCCTTTGCGCCCGCCTGAAGGAAAAGGTTGAGCGCCTCGTGATTCTCAATAAAGACGCCCGTCCGTTCCAGAAGCTCACGGCTCTCGTTTACGATTCTTTCAAGGAGCGAATCACTCAAGAGTCTGATTGTGGGACGAAGAGGTTTGATCATGATCACCGTCTTCCTTGCTATTAAACGTGACGAGTATGAAGTAGTACGTAATGAGAATTCAGGAATCAGAATTTTGAATGCGCCTGTGTGTCCAATAGTAGTAGAACGGCAGTGAAGACAAAAGAAGCACAATACCGATGATCGCACCGCGCGGGTCTTCCACCAACGTGCTATACAGGAACCAGCCAGCCGCCCCCACAAACAGAAGCGTCGTGTAGGGATACCCCCACGCTTTGTACGGCCTAGGCGCATCCGGCATCTTTCGCCGCAAGATAATCACAGACAGTGCCGTCAGCCCGTAGAACACCCAGGACCCGAAGACGACATAGGATGCAATCTGATCGTACGATCCACTCAGCGTGAGCACTGCGCTCCAAGTTCCGAGTGTGAGAAGGGAGACAAAGGGGGTCCGGAATCGGGGGTGCACCTTGCCAAAGCTCGGGGCAAACGTGTGGTCATCACCGGCGGCGTACATCGAACGTGCATCGGCGAGAAAAGAGCCGTTGATCGTTCCGAACGTGGAGCAGAGAATTCCTGCAATGATCAGTGATGCCCCGATCGGCCCGATTGCAGCGACTGCGGCATCCGCCGCGATCCGTGCTGAGCCGGCCATCTCGTCGATGGGAATGATGTATACGTAAGCAAGGTTCGCAGAGACATACAGCAGCATAACAGCGACCGTTCCGAGCAACAGCGAACGCGGGACATTCTTCTCCGCATTCTTGATCTCTCCTGCCGACATGCTCACCGTCGCCCATCCCTCGTAGGCCCACAAGACAAGAATCATCGGAAGACCGATCCCCGACGTCAAGTTCTTCGTCGACTGATCGGGCCACCATGGCTCGAAGTTCGCGACGCTACCATTTCCTGACACGCACACAGCGACGATGAGGCCGAGCAATGCTAGGACTTTTGCCAGTGTGAAGACGTTTGTCACCCATCCGCCGAAACGTACACCTCGAACATTCACCACGGTCGCGAGCGCAATGATCAAAATGGCAACAATCTGCGTCCCTCTGATCGTTATGTCCGTTGAATGGCCTAACAGCGACCCTTGGTAGTCAAGCAACGGAGTCTCAGATGAGAGGAATGGTAAGAAGAAGCCGAGATACGTAGCGAATGCAACGGCAATGGCCGCGACAGACCCTGCCGTGTTGATGAAGAAATGATTCCAGCTGAACAGGAATCCCCACAGACGTCCGTAGCTGTGCTTGAGGTAGACATATGGCCCGCCGGCCTTCGGAAGCAGAGAGCTGAGCTCCGCTATGGTGAGCGCCCCGAATAGCGTCAACACTCCACCGAGGCTCCACACAAGGACAATAAGTCCCGTCGACTGAAGGTGTCCGGCTATCATGGCCGGAACGACAAATATCCCCGACCCGATGATTGCACCCATGTGGATCGCCAGTCCTTCGCGCAAGCCAAGGGCTCTCAGGAGCTTGGGTTTGGCTGGTTGGTTTTGCACGGTCATCGGAGCCTGGCCAGCAGCGAGGTCAGGTCGTCGCTTGTGAGCTGGATGTTCTTCAGATCCTGGGCTGCGAGCCTGCGGTGCATGATCGCTCTGGGATTGTCCACATGCTCGAGGCCCAATGCATGGCCGAATTCATGAACCAGAGCGAGTCTCAGGTCATCTTCATTCTCAAATTCGTAGATGTCGATCGCCCTCCCGTCGAAGATGCCTTTTTCGAATTCTCTCATCGTCACGAACTTACCGTTGAAGTACTCAACCTCCAGGTTGAGCTTCTGCGCCAGATCATTGATGCTTTCACCGAGCGCATTGAGTTCGCTCACCTTTGTTCCCAGCTCGACCCGTCTTCTGTCGAGCTCTTGCTGCTGTTCTTCAAGTTCTTTCTTCCTGGCCTGCAGATACGTGTACTCCGCTTCCGTCTGATTCTTCCCCTCGTTCCAGCGCTCTGCTCGCGCATTGTATTCCGCCAGCTGTGTGCTGTACCTCTGAACCGATTCCTCATAGGTAAGACGGTCCCGCTCCACCGATCGAGCCTTCCCTTCGTGTTCCGACTTGAGAAGGTCGAAAGACTTGCCGCTCTCATCGAGCTCTGCCTTTCGCTTCTTTGCCTCCATCAATTGTTCCTGGCGCCAGTCATAGACAAGATTGACTTTGAGAAACGCATCTTTCCTGCGTTCAAACAGATCCTTTCCGGCCGCGCCTTCCCAGACCTTCACCGCCTGTTCAACAATCTGGAGGAATCGCTCCTCGGTAATCCCAAAGCGGGAATCGAACGTTCCCAGCGCATAGCTTTTCGGGAATGTTGGGATTGATATTTTCTCTACTTCCGGTGGTCCGTCGGGAACGGAAGGCGCGACAGGTTGATTTCTATCGTAGAGGATCTTGAAGAGCAGGACGATACTGATGCCCAGCGCGACGTAGGACAGAGTCTTCTTCAAGCTCATAAAGGTATTCCGAAAATCTGCCTCCTCGTCTGTTCCCCCATCGGTGGAGCTTCCTCCCTGCGGGAAAGACCAGATGATTGGCTGCGTTGGCCCTTCTAAACGACTACGCCGTGGAAAGCAATTCAGGACACCATTGCGTCGTAGCTCCGTCCGAGTTGTCTGTGGTACGCAACACTCGCTACTCAAGCTTGCCGATTGCCCCCTCGACTTCCTCAAGGATCTCGCAAGAACGCACGACCTCTTTCATCACCGTGTGATCGGGGTAAAGCGGGCGATCCTCATCAAGGTGCTTGACGTGACGGCGAATGACCTCCTTTGCCTTCCGCACACCGACCCCGGGCGTGAAATCACGGAAATCGAGAGCCTGCGCCGCGGCCATGAATTCAATTCCGAGAATTCCATAGGCGTTGTCAAGAATCTGCGCGTTCTTGATCGCCGTATTCATTCCCATGGAGACGAAATCCTCCTGATCTGCCGCCGCAGGAATCGAGGCGGTCGAGGCGGGATTCGAAAGGATCCGCTGCTCTACGATCATTGTGTCTGCAGTGTATTGGCTTAACATCATCCCGGAGAACATGCCGGCCCCTTTGGTCAGAAACGCCGGCAATCCCACACTCAGTGCCGGATTCAACAGCCTGTTCAGCCTCCGCTCTGACAGGACGCTCACCATGGTAACAGCCGCGCCGACCATATCCATGGGGAGGGAGATCGGGCTGCCCTGGAAATTCGCGCCCGTTAGTGTCAGTTTATGCTCCGGCAAGAAGATCGGATTGTCAGCGACGGCGTTCAGTTCCGTCTCAACCTGCTGCTTTGCATGTGCTACCGCATCATGCGCTGAGCCGATCACTTGGGGTGACGATCGCATAGAGTATGCGTCCTGCACTTTCGTCTTGATTTTGCCGGAGAGCAGGTCGCTCCCCTTGATGCACGCCATAATGGACTTGGCGCTGCGAATGGCACCCGGGAACCCTCGCAGCTCATGCAGCCTGACGTCGTACGGTTTCAAGTTTGCGTACAACGCCTCGAGCGACATTGCGCATGCAATCTCTGCCTGTTTCAGCCACCGGTTGATGTCATAAAGCTGGAGAGCACTCATCGCCGTCAACAGGTTCGAGCCGTTGATCACGGCCAGACCGTCCCTTGCCTGCAGGCCGGGCACCGGAATCCCGGCTCGTTTCATGGCAACACTCCCCGGCATCCGCTCCCCTTGAAAATACGCTTCGCCTTCACCCATCAGGAGAATGGCGATCTGGGACATCGGAGCCAGATCGCCGCTGGCACCAACCGAGCCTTTCTGGCAAACAACGGGAGTTACCCCTTTGTTGAGCATCTCAAGCAGTGTCAGGGTTATCTCGGGGCGGCAACCGGATCTTCCCCGTGCGTGCACATTCACCCGGCTCGCGATCGCTCCGCGCACATATTCGGCTGGCGCAGGATCACCGATGCCCGCGGCATGATTGTAAATCAAATATCTCTGGAACTGTCTGACCTGGTCGTCTGTCAGGACAATCTCGGAGAACTCCCCAATGCCGGTGTTTATACCATACATGATTTCACGGGCGCGGAGTTTCTCCTCGAGCATTGCACGACAGCTCTTGATTTGTTTAAGGGCTTTCGGATGCAGTTCAACCTTTTCACCGAAGCGCGCGATCCGGACGAGTTGGTCAATCGTCAGCCCCTTTCCCTGAAGTGCGATAGCCATTTCTTATTCCTTCTCGTTCATTGTCTCTTGCATCAGCGTCTCCTTTGGCCCTACCCTATCTTGCCCATTTTCGATGATCCCGCCCCGTAAGGTTGATCCCGGGGGGTGGAAAAGAGGGTTCTGCCAGCTTATCGTGACCCGGTCCTCGGTTCGTGATGAGGACTGAGAAGAGATCGTGGCGGTACAACTGGGCCGGCCAATTGATGCTGCGCCACAAAGCTACTGCGGTTTGACCTCAAAGGCAACAGGAGCGACAGCAAGGGGAAGGCTTCTTGACCAAGACCGGCGCGTCCCTTCGGCTCGTCGGAATCCGGCTGCTGGATCGCACAGTTGGCCACGGAGATCCTTTGATCCATGGCCGAGTGATGTCGACTCCCAAGCTGGCGGATTGGTTTGCTCGACCGGCACTCTGGCATTCTCTGAGACGAAGGTATCACTCACTGGTATCGGAGAGCTGGTTTATCTCCTGAAGTCATTTCTTGCGCCTGAGGTCTTTCTCCCCTAAATTCACAGGAATCAATTGCTGCATCCTTACTCTATTTTTGCTTCTATGCCTTCTGCGAACAGGTTTAAGTCTCTCGGCGCCAACGGCAATTTTCTTGGCATCGAAAAGGAAATCTCGGCGTTTCAAACCTCTAGGATCGTGGTGATCCCTGCACCCTATGAACATACCGTCAGCTATGGGGGCGGTACCCGACTTGGGCCTCAGGCCATCCTGAAGGCCTCGCGATACGTGGAACACTACGACGAGGAGCTCGGCACGGAGCTTTGCGAAACAGTCGGAGTGGCAACGCTCCCTCCCATCGCGTTCGGAAAGAGCGCGAATGAAAGGGCCGTCCAAAAGATCTACCGGCTCGTGAAGGATATTCTGGCGGAAGACAAGTTCGTCGCAGTCATTGGCGGCGAGCACACGATCTCACAGGCGCCGATCAAAGCGCATCTTGAGAAGTATCCTGACCTTTCGGTGATTCAGTTCGACGCCCATGCAGACCTGCGGGAAACGTACGAAGGAACCAAGTTCAGTCATGCATGCGTTATGGCGCGTGTGTGCGAGTTCATGGACGCAAAACGGATCGTGCAGGTCGGCATTCGTGCACTCTGCGTTGAGGAAGCCGATTTCATCCTTCAAAAAGGGATCAATACGCAGTACGCCCATGGGATCCGCGGGAGGAGCAATTGGATCTCCAGAATCCTTCCATCATTGTCGCAGCACGTCTACGTCACATTCGATGTTGATGGATTGGACCCTTCGATCATGCCCAGCACGGGAACGCCGGAACCAAACGGACTTTACTGGTCAGAAACGATGAACCTCTTGAGACTCATTGGAAAGCAGAAACAAATCGTCGGATTTGATGTTGTTGAATTCGCGCCGATCAGGGGGTACCATCATCCTGACTACACGGCAGCGAAGCTCACGTACAAACTGATGAACTACGCCTTCTCGAAGAACAGGCCTTAGCCCTTCGCTCTCAACACAGGAAGTCCAAACAGCTCGGGCGCCACGCGCACGATCAGATCCACGGCAATCTGACAAAGAGGGAAACAACATGCAACACACGAAGAAAGAGTATCCAGCCAAGCATCACTATCTATCGGGCAAGCGCGTCCTTCCCCAGCCCATCTCCGTGGACAGCAACATCGCGTCGGTCATCGACAACATGGATGCGTACAATGGCGGAAGACTGAGAGCTGCCTGCCAGTTGCTGCGGGACAGATACTCGGCGGAGGACGTCACGGTCGGAATCAGCATCGCGGGCGCCTTGACCCCGGCCGGCCTTGGGCCATCCGCCATCATACCGTTGATGAAGCACGGCTTCGTGGACTGGATGGTCTCCACGGGCGCAAACATGTATCACGACCTGCATTTCGCGTTCAACCTACCGATGTTCCGCGGCACCCATAACGTTGACGATGCCGATCTCCGGGACAAAGGCGTCACCAGAATCTACGACATTCTCTTCGACTACGAAGACGTCTTGATGGAAACGGACCGGAGGTTGCGAAAGATCATGCTGCGGCCCGAATTCCAGAAGGAAATGGGAACACGGGAATACTACCACCATCTGGGCAAGGTGATCAACGAACACGAACAGAGGAATAATCTGGGCGAGGTCAGCATTCTCGCAGCGGCCTATCGCAACGGCATTCCGGTTTTCACCTCGTCCCCGGGCGATTCTACCATCGGCATGAACGTTGCCGGTCTGGAACTGCTCGCCGAAGCCTCGGGCCTGCGTGATCACTTCAAACTGAAAATCAATCCCAGCATCGACGTCAATGATTCAACCGCTATTGTTCTGAATGCCAAGAAGTACGAGAACGGAAAGACCGGCGTTCTGCTGATCGGCGGCGGCAGCCCGAAGAACTTTTTGCTTCAGACAGAGCCGCAGATACAAGAGGTGCTGATGATACCTGAAGCCGGTCAGGATTACGACATCAACATCACCGATGCTCGTCCGGACACCGGAGGACTGTCTGGTGCGCCGCCCAGCGAAGCCGCCAGCTGGGGTAAGATCGACCCAACCAAATTGGAGGAGACGGTTACGGCGTACGTCGATGTCACCGTTGCACTCCCCTTGATTGCAGCATACGTACTGCAAACCACAAAGCCTAAGAAGCTGAAGCGGTTGTACGATCGTGGAGAAGAATTGCGTGAAAAGCTGGTCAAGTCGTATCTGGAGAACAACAAGGAAATCGAGGATCTGAAAGCTTCAATGAGTAGGCTCCCCGGGTAGCCGCAAACTTCAGTCTTTGAAGAACCTGGCGATTCTGATCGGCGCAACGGAGAGAATTGGATATGAAAGAAGAACTTCTGCAACTTTCGGCCCAGCACGGCACCCCGTTATTCGTGCTCGACCACAACAAGATCCGTGAGAACTACCGGACATTCAAAAAGCATCTGCCGCGGGTCCAGTGCTACTATGCGGTGAAGGCAAACCCGATCCAGCAGATCATCGAGACCTTGTTCAGCGAAGGTTCGAGTTTCGATGTCGCTTCGTACAACGAGTTCATGCAGGTGTATCAGTACATCCGGCATTTCGAGCGGAAGGAAAAGAAGTACTTCGTCTGGGACAAGTTAATATTCTCCAACACCATCAAAGAGCGTACTGCGCTTATCAAGACGAAGCAATACAAGCCGCTGGTTACCTACGACAACGCCGCTGAGCTGAAAAAGATAAAGCAATACTGCGACACTGCCGGACTGGTGTTGCGGGTGAAAGTCCCGGATACGGGCTCGCAGGTGGAGATGAGCTCGAAGTTCGGAGTGGAACCGGGGGAAGCCCAGAACCTGATTCAGGAGGCGTTTGATATGGGGCTGAGAGTTGAGGGCATCAGCTTCCACGTCGGCAGCCAGTGCATTAACTTCGATAACTACACTGCAGCGCTCGCCATCACTTCAGAAATATTCCACGAGGCGCGCAGGAAGGGATTCAGTCTAAATTTGCTGGATATCGGCGGCGGATTTCCAGTGCCGTACGACTCACAGGTCCCTCAGTTTGAAAAACTGGTCCACATCTTGAACTACGAATTCGAACGGCTCTTCCCCAACGATATCGAAATCCTTGCCGAACCCGGACGCTTCATCGTGGCCACTGCCGCCACGCTGGTCACAGAAATCATCGGCAAAGCCCGAAGGGAAGGCAAGATGTTCTACCATATCAATGACGGAGTGTACCACACGTTCTCCGGCGTGGTGTACGATCATTGGATTCCCAACTTCAGCGCCTTCAAGCAAGGCGATCTGGAAATCTGCGCAGTCGTCGGACCCACCTGCGACAGTTTCGACAAGATTATCCTCGCCGTGGAACTCCCGGGAAACCTGGAGGTCGGCGATTATCTGTACACCGAAAACATCGGCGCGTACAGCACAGCCTCGACAACCAAGTTCAACGGCTTCGACGGCGCGAAGATCGTGCACACCAATCTCACCACTTCATTCTAGATCCGATCATCGCAGGAACTTCAGCAACCGGTAGGCCAGCGGGCGCCAGGCCTCTGGACGATTTGTCAACGCTCAGGAGACGAATGATGGGAGATCTTCGGGGTGGGAACAACAGGGGCAGGCAACCGAGCGAAAAACGATCGAAACGCCTCCACAACCTCCTTGCTGTGTGTTCTGGCGTTTGTCTCAAGATCGAGGTCCATTGCATTGGGCAGTGTGGCGGCTATCTGCTTGAGAATTTCCGGCTCGTGCAACTTGTCCTTCGAAGCATTTACGATCAGCGTTGGACAATCCACCGATTTCAGAACACTCCAGACTTCGTATGACCAGACGGACATCACAGCTTTCTTTAACTTCCAGGGATCCGCTGCATCGAGCGCGTCAGAATACTTCTCATACTGGGCCCGGTCGGCGTGAACGTTGAGTCGGAACGTTCTGAGATACCATTTCACCGCTGGGCAGATCAGCGCATACAGTCCCGGATAGAACAGGGTGACAACGGCCTTCCACACGGAAGGTACACGAAAGACCGCGTTCGGTCCGACGAGCACGAGGCAGCGCGGCTTCTTTGTCAGTGATCGATAGCTCTCAAGGATTGCTGTCGCTCCGAGTGAGCTGCCCATGAGGATGTAGCGGTCGGATTGTACGGTGAGCCGGTCGACAAGGCAAACGAGATCGCTTCCGATGTCCTCCACACCGTACCCCGCTTTCCCGTTCACCCGCGAAGAGATCTTCTCGCGGGTCTCAATGTAGTACACGGTGAAGTCCCTTGTCAGCTCGCGAAGGACTTCTTTCCAGCCTTTGATCAGGGAAATCCAGCCGGCGACAAAAATCACGGGGAGCGACGTTGTTACCTGTGGCGGGGTAAACGTGACGAGGCGGAGTGTTATCTGGGGAGATATTGCGAATCGTTCATCCCGGTAGCTTGCTCCGGGACCGCAATACTCCGAAAGGACGTCGGTTGCATGCTTAACGGTTTGTCAAATCGCGATTGAGCCGCGCGTACATCTTTCGGTTCTGACGATAGATCGTTTTGAACTCGCGGAATCGGTCGTCGTACAGTTTGCGATTCTGAGGATTTGGGACGAACTGGCGGCGGATTTTCACATAGTTCTTGATGTCTTCGAACTTGGGTATGTATCCCAGTGTCATGCTTGCGAGAAGCGCTATTCCTTTTGCCCCTGCCTGCTGCGGACGATCCACCTGGTTGATTCTCCTGTCGGTGACGTCTGCCATGATTTGACACCACACATCGCTCTTTGCACCACCGCCGACCATGCCTAACTCCCCCACCGGCCAATAGAGTTTCTCCAGTGTCTCCATCGCCCATCGTGTATTGAGCGCGACACCCTCGAACACCGCCCTGATCATGTGTTCCCTGGAGTGATTCAAACTGACGTTGAACAATCCCGCCCTGATAGTATCATCGTCGAGCGGACATCGTTCGCCGTACATCCACGGAGTGAAGATCAAGCCACCCGCGCCCGGCCCCGCCCGTTCGGCCAGCGAATCGAGCAGCTCGTAGATGTTCGTAACGTGCGCTTCAGCCGTGAGCTGTTCCTCGTGGTACAGCACGTTCTTCTTCAACCACTCGAGGCAGATACCGGCAGTCTCTTGATGCGCCATTGCGAGATAGTACTTCTGGGGATAGGTGCTTCCGATGCAGCCGGTGTAATGGGCCAGATCAATCTTCCGTTTCGTGAAGTGCCCTGCGACCCAGCTGCTTGTCCCGAGTGAAATGTGCAGCTCCCCCTCGTTGATCGCGCCCGAACCGAGGGCCGTTACCGTGAGATCGCCGCCGCCGTTGATAATCGGTGTGCCCGGGCGGAGACCGGTTTTCTCCGCCGCTTCAGGGGTCACCGCACCGACCACAGCAGCACTCTCCTTCACCTCAGCGAGTTGATCGACGGAAATCCCTGCAAGTTTGCAGAGTCGGGGCGACCAGTGATTTCTGTTTCGCCGCGTGTCGAGGAGCCACCATATCACGGCAACATCGACGGAAGTTACCATCTTGCCAGTGAGCTTGTAGATGATGAAGTCTTTTGCGTCAAGATACTTGTACGTGCTGGCGAATATCTCCGGTTGGTTCCTCTTCAGCCATAACATCTTCCCGATTTGATCCTTGCCGGTGTGTCCGGGCGTTCCACCCGTGATGCGGAGGAATTCAAGAACGCGGAAAACATTGTAGCCCTTGACGCGCGGAGGCCTCCAGAGAATCTCTTCAATGATCTCCGCGCTTCTCCCGTCGAGCCACGTCATCGCAGGACGGAGCGGAGACCCATGGCGGTCAACGGGAACCAGGCACTGTGAGAGCGAAGAAAAGGTCATGCCGACCACATCGTCCGCGCGGACTCCCGTCTTCTTGATCACTTCACGAGTTGTCTCACACACCGCCTTCCACCAGTCGAGCGGATCAGCCTCAGCATAACCAGGGGCAGGATGATATGTCTGATAGAACCGTTGCGCGGTGTCGATGATATCGCCGAAAACGGTTACAAGGACAGCCTTGTCAGAGCTCGTCCCCATATCGTGCGCGATGATATACTTGTCCGGCATTCGTCTAAATCGGGTCGGGTTGTCGTTGGCTCTTAGCCGATAGGTATGATTCCCAGGAGATCAACGGTGTGGTGTTCGCCAATGTAGAAATATGCATCGGCATAGTCAAAGCAAAAAGAAGCTCAGAGCAGCGCGCGATGCTGGGAAGAATGGAATCAACGGGAACCAGCGGGAAAGCCGAGACCCTGGAAATTACCCTTGAAGAATGCGCAGGTAAGCTTTCCATGGCCCCACGGCCTCATCATATTGCTTCGCCATCACCCTGACAATCTGGGCGATGTGGGTGAGATCGTGAACCGCCCAGGTCGCCAGAAGCTGTTTCAACGTGACCTGGCCGAAGGCGGGATGCGTTCCCTTGAGCTCGAGCTGCGGGGCCTGTAGCTTGAAGCCGCGAAGGCGCTCAAGGTTCTCCCGGCGAAGTGTCGCGAACAGATCGATGAGTTCGCCGATCGATTTTGCCTGGTACTTCTCCTTAAATCCGACGCGGTCGAACGGCGCAAACGGTTGAGCCTCACCGTGCTCGAGGATGATCTGGATTCGGGGTATCCAGTCGGTCTCTTCCCCGTGGATGAGATGCCCGACAACGTAACGCGGGCTGAATGTCTCAGGCCCTTCGTTCGCAGAGAGCCACGTATCAGAGAGATTCGCGAGCAGCTCCCTCACGACTGCTGGAGTTCGTTCCAGTATCTCCAGGGCTTGAGGTAGGGTCAGTTCCATGGTTCGAGTTCTCCAGTACGATTGCCGCGAGCCATTACGTGAGTTTGTCGGTGGCAGCGGCGACAAGCATCCTCTCCAGAGCGCGTGCCGCGTTCGCACGAATGTCTTCCGGGATTTCGATCACATACTTCATCGACCTGAGCGACTCCAGCGTGGTTTCCAGTGTGATCTTGTTCATATGGGGACAACGCACGCTGCAAAGTCGCAACATCCCTTTCTCCGGAAACGCCGCAGCGACGTTTTCACCCATTGCACACTCTGTGAGAAGAAGATAGCGTTGAGCCGCCGACTCGCGAATATATCGGACCATCGCCGAGGTCCCGCCCGAAAAATCGGACGCTGCAACAACCTCCGGCCGGCACTCGGGGTGGGCAAGGATCAGAGCATCGGGGAATTGCTTCCGAACGTTTTCGACATCCGTGGTCGAGAACTTCTCGTGCACTTCACAGCGTCCGTGCCAGCTGATTATCCTGTATTTTGGGCCGCCCCCGCTTCCAGCGCGGCGTTGCGATCGAACAGGGACGATGATCTGCCTGCCCGTTTCTTTTGCGACGTTTCTCGCCATATACTCGTCCGGCAAAAAAATCACATTCTCTGCGTCAAGCGATTGAATGACGGAAACGGCGTTCCCTGACGTGCAGCAGATGTCGGCCTCTGCCTTCACGGCCGCGCTCGTGTTGATGTACGCGACCACCGGAGCCCCAGGGTATTCCGCCTTAAGACGCCGAACATCTTCAGCATTGATCTCGTCTGCAAGCGAGCACCCGGCTTCATCAGAAGGAAGGAGCACGGTCCTGCCGGGATTCAGGATTTTTGCCGTCTCTGCCATGAACCGCACCCCGCAGAACACGATGATCTTGTTGTCGGCTTGAGCCGCAGCGCGACTAAGTTCGAGCGAATCGCCTGTGATATCAACTATCGAGTGATAGAGGGCCGGTTCCATGTAATGATGGCCCAGAATCAGGGCGTTCTTCTCTTTCTTGAGTCGGATGATCTCATATGCAAGCTCTGCTTTGTATCGGAGCTCGATTTCGGGTACGACATCTCTCAACTTCGACCTCAAAGAGCTATAGATCTCATCACGCGTCATCATGTCCTCTTTGTGCTTCTGGAATCTGACGTTGTTTCCTGATGAGCTCCTGCGAGTTGCGCTCAACCATCGCCACGTACATTGTCACCACTTCTTATCTGAACCGGCAATCTTGTCGGTCGGCTCAACAAGAAAGCTTACGTCCAGAGCCTTTGGCGAGTGCGTCAGTGCGCCGACCGAAATGAAGTCAACACCGGTTGCGGCGATGGCTCCTACGTTGTCCAACGTAATCTTACCTGATGCCTCGAGCGGAACGCGACCACCAGCAGTCTTTACCGATTCGTTCAGCTCTTCCAAGCTCATGTTATCGAGCAGGATTCTATCCACGGCCAATCCCAGTGCTTCCCTGAGCTCCGCAACGCTCTCTACTTCCACTTCAACAAGGAGATTCCGATCGTGCATCTCTCGTACACGACGAACGGCCTCTGAGATGCCACCGGCCACTGCGATGTGGTTCTCCTTGATGAGCACCATGTCGTGCAGGCTCATACGATGGTTCTGCCCACCCCCGACTCTCACAGCCCACTTGTCCAGCAGGCGCAAGCCCGGAGCCGTTTTCCTCGTGTCGAGGATGATCGCCTTTGTGCCGCGCACCGCCTCAACAAATTTCCGTGTCATCGTGGCAACGCCTGACATTCGCTGAAGGAAGTTCAGTGCAACACGTTCTCCGGTGAGCACTCCACGACCATCTCCTTGCACCGCTGCAAGCACCTGGCCCGTTTCGATTGTGTTCCCGTCCGTCACACGTGCGCGAAAGTCGATCGTGTCATCAAGAATTCTGAATGTCCTCGCGACAACCTCAAGCCCCGCAACAACTCCCGGCTCTTTCGCGACAAAGTCGCCGTTCAGAATCGCCTCAGGCGAGATCAGAGCCGTCGTGGTTACATCTCCTCCACCAAGATCTTCCTCAAGTGCTAATCGTATGATTTTATCAATCTGATCAACATTCATAGGAGATATTCTGCACCTCCTCATAAGATCATCGCTTCCAGGAAAACGTCACGAGCGGAAGAACAACCTCCGCCAGTGACTCGAATCGCAATCGAGTTTGATCGAGCTGACTCATATTACGGCAGAAGTACGCGAAGTATCACGAGAACCGCAACGGTCCAATTGCGAACGCAGTGATTCCGATGTCGAAGCGACAGTGATTTCGGAATCGTTCCTGAGATGCCATGGCAATTCGCAGCGGCTCACACAGATGTGTAGAGAGACCGTGGGCGAGAATTGGCGATGAGCCGAAGGCGCAAATTCCCTCCCTTCCCAAGAGAGGGATTGAGGATGTGTTCGAAGGCCCGAACAAGGTTGCAACGCTTGAGGGACGGAGCATTCCGCCAAGACCTTGGCTAAAGCCAAAGGACTCGCTCCGGAATCGCCCCTGGTTATCGAACTTGAAGATCCTATCCTGCGCGGCATCAGCGATGAAGATGTCGCCGCGCGCTCCATCAACCACCACTCCCTCAGGCCTGATGAATCGATTCGGTAGTACAAAATCGATGAAGCGCTGCTCCTGCCGGCCGGGATCATATTACCGGACGGCAGGATCCAAATACGGTGTTGCTGCTCTCATTTTTTTCCTGAGATACAAGTACTTTCCCTTCCAATTTCTGCTCATGCTCCGAGGCACGACCTCCTTCCAAAGGGAGAGCAAGCAGCTCCCCACCCGTGAGCTCGGGTCACTGGGAGTCAGAGTCCTGACGTTGCGATAGCGCCGAGGAATCTGCCCAGAGCAAGATCCGGCGACAGCTTACACACCGAAGGCTAGGGAGCGATGAAGACGTGCTTCAACAAGACAACTTCGATTACGTTCCTGCAACTCGGTGAGGTATACTTGGAGAGACGCTTTTGGACCGGGATCTGAACACGCAAGTCAACGCTCGTCCCAATTCGATCGCGCCGTTCGTTGTTGCGACTATAGCTGAGTCAATGCTGATAAGCCGGCGGCTGATCTGGCTTACCAAGACTGCGGTGTGGGAATCCGCCGCTGGAAAGCTGCCGGTACGAAATCCGCTGGCTAAGGAGCACAAAGCCAACGAGGAGCCACGTGAGCACTAGCGGCGGAAATCCCACCTACTCTTTTCCGCTGACATGAGGGAGATGGGCCCGATACGCCCTCCCTACATGAATTATACCTAAAATGGGGTCGTGCGTAAATCGGGAATCCACAAGCGTCGGAATTCGTCGCCAGTTCTCCGAGACGATAAGTAGGTCAACGTTTATTGGCGACCTCGTTTCGGATAACTTGGATAATCGAACTTCGTTCTACGACAATGTTCTGAGTTTCCCCCACACCATCACCCCGCTAACATTTACCTATGGCCCAATGTACGAGAGGGCACTCGAGCTCAATGCCTTGGCCGATTTTGGCATCTCGACGGTCATTCCAAATGATGTTCTTGCCACGAATGAGCAGAAAGCAGAAGTCTTTTTCTACAAAGGCATGGCGCTCCTCATACTCGGGGAGAACTTCAGTCGCTTTCCCGTTACCGAAAAAGGTCCGGTGCTGACGGCGCGGGAGGCGATCCAAAACGCGCTCAACGCGTTCGACGAGGCCTTCGGTCTTTCGGTCCAGAATGCTATGAAAACCAACTGCAAGCTCGCGCGGGCTCGAGCGTTCCGCATATTGGGCGATAAAGCCAACGCCGCTGTTGAAGCGAACGCCGCTCTGGCCCTGCCCGGAGCCGCTTCGCATGTCTTCCTAGTACCGTTCGACCCGGCAGCTCCCCTTACCTCAACAACGTATGCAGCGATGGTCGGCCGCACGTCGAACGACGTTCAGCCGAACCCGCGGCTCGATTTCCTGGATCCCAAATACACGACGAATGGTACACCGCACCCGGCATTGAAAGCTGAGGAAGCACATTTGATTCTCGCTGAGGTCGCATTGGCGAACAACGACCTTGCAGGCGCACGCACCGCTTTGAGAAACGCCATTACTACTGCGCGCGGGCGACCAACAGGGACATTCAACGATCGCGATAAACGAACCGGCCGTCCGAACGATCCTAATATGAGAGTTAAATACGATGGAGACTCGCCGTCCGTGGCGGGCTTAATCCAGCGGCGCGGCGGTTCCTCGGTGGTGACCGTGTACCCAATTTCCGGTACTTCCCTAACAACGACGATGATTGATACACTTTCGACGAAGTACCAGCACATCCATACGCTTTACTTGCTCCGTCAGCATATCTTCTTCCTGGAGGGGCGTCGGATGAGCGACCTGGGAATTCGGCTTCCAGTCACCCAAAGACAGATCGATGGCAACCAAAACGTCGTCGATGGAGAACCGGGTACACGAGTTGTCGTGCCGGATTATATACCACCCAGCGACGAGATGAGACACTTTTCGGTCTCAGGGTCGGTTGTAACAATCAAATGGGACATGAACAAGGTTGTTGCGAATAACATCAGTCGGGTTTCACCGTTTGGTATTCAGTGAAAGCAAGCAGCAATGAGATAGGCCACTTGACAAGAGATATCAACCCGCCTGCTTGCTTCCTCTCTCAGAGGGGGAATCCTAATGACTTTCTTGTGCGAATCCCGCGGAGGGGGAGCGGTCGTAGGATACTTCGACTTCCGGGACACCAACGACAGAGAGTTCTTGGGCTCTTTGAATTTCGCAGGCTTTGGTATCGAGCTCACGCACTTCATCATGTGTGCTCATGGTGAGTACTTACATGTCTATTCCAGCGAGCCCTTTGCTCGCGTCATCGAATACAGAGTGACCGCATCTACCAAGAAGTGGCGAGGATGCCAGCGACTCTGCATCCCACTTGGCCGGCGGATTGGATATCCAGGAAGGAAACGGAAGTTCTGTGATATTCCTTTTTGAGAGAAAAAAAAGGGGACCAGGCCGCCCCGATGCAGCAGTCGGGAGCCGAGGCACTCATTGCCGTGCTGCGTTGGACGACGGACCCGTTCGGCGTAATTGTCGCTTGATCCACCCGCGGGCAAGCAACGGCAACAAAAAGATCTGGTAAGCTGCCGCAATGAGGCCGGGAAAAAGCGCGGCTGTGAAGCACAGCATGTAGTTTGTCGTCACTCTCTTCGTAATGAGAACGAAAACGACGAAAAAGGCCCTTCCGGCAACCAGAGCAATCACTACCGACAAGAATGGATTGCCATCAACCTTTTCACGGAATATGCCGGTTACGAAGCCATAGGTCGCAAGTTCTGCCGTCATAGAAGGAAGGACGCTCAGTGAAGGGGATCCGGAAAGAAGGAAGCTGGCAATTGGTGCAACGAGCCCAGCCAACACTCCTCCGCGCCAACAGTATATCAGGCCGGCCAAAATCACGCTGCATTGCATGGGCAAGAGAAAGCGCACGGGGGCATCAGCCAGATGGGCTAGCGCTGGAAAAACAATGGCAGCAGCAATGAGAAGGAGCTCAACAAGAAGTGCCCTGGAGGTCGACAACGACAGTGTACGCTGGTGAAATGCAACCACGTTCTCGTCGGCAATCAAGATCATTTGTTCTCCATCCGGTTGTTTCTCAGTGATTCATCTGCCTTTTCGATTCCAACCTTCACGAGAAATGCTCAGCTTGCTCCTCGGCATGGTGAAGAGCGAATCATCTATTTCAGGATCAACTTCAAGCGTATCCAAGATCAACCTTCGGATGGTCTGCCCCTTTCTGACAACCCATTCTTTCACTTATCTGAGGTCACAAGATCTCCCTGATAGTGCCTGCACTCATCCCGGACGGAGATCCCCGGCTTCTCGCCCTTTGCTCACGCCTACCAGAACGGAGGTAAACTGCCTGTTGAGGTGGATGGCGACAAGAGCATGAAAGAGAAAATCTGCACGATCGACGAATTCCAATCCGAAACAGAAAATTCCCAGGATATATGTCGCTATAGAAAAATAGAACTCATCCCAGCCGATCTCCTGTGCATCCCCGTTTTGGAAGACTTGTGCACACACGTCCACATCGGACGGCCGACACGGAGAAAGCGTATGTCGGCACATCGTCAGATGTATCCGAACAACGGCGGAAAAACGATCACGACGATCGCCGCCCACACGGCATAAATCGGCACGTAGTTCGTCTGCCAGCGTTCGAGGTCCCCGAACGACCCGCGCCCGCGCATTTCGGGGGAGGCGAGGAATTTGACGTGGAGAAGGAGGTCACGTCCGCTTATTCCTGCGACGTCAGGGAGTTCTTGAGAATAAGAGCTGATGCCTATCGCCGCCAATACAACGACCACGGCACGGCACTGCGAGAGTACTCCCGCTCTGAGTCTTTCAGGTGTTCGCTTCATGGCACGTTGCTTCCAATCCTGCAAATTCCGTAACGAACTATGGAGGCACACCAAACTTGCTGATTTCCGCGGCTCTAAGGAATCGGTAATCGACGAGCGTGTTGATTCATCGCCGAAGACGTCAACACAGCGTGCGCGATTTTCGGTGGGCGAGAATACTAACGAGCGTGACGAAGTGGACGTCAAGTGCTATGAAGAACGGGTAACCTGTTTCTCACCGATCCACGGCGATCTCACTCAGCGCGGTGTAGGATACGAAACCTGGACGGGCGGGTTGCGTCAGGCGTTGGGAAGAAGAGTGATTGGCGGGTTGAAAGAGCATGATTGTCACGCTGACCCGCTACAAGCGACAAAAGAAAGGCCAAATCTTTTCAGATTCGGCCTCCGGCGTAGCGGGGGCCGTAACTTCGCGGCAGCTGCAACCTTGCATCGCACGTTTGAAATGGCACTGCAATAGCAGCTTTGCCAACCACACGTCCGGGTTTCGTTGGTGATCCTGCGATACTTGAGCCCAAGATCGGCAGATTTGCCCTGTGTCCCTGTTCTATTGGAAGACCTGAGATGACTGTTTGCTCCAGAAAAGCACGTAAGAACCATGACAGTATAGCCAATAGCGTATTCCACATGACCTGCAAGTGTAGTTCAGTGAGCCTGAAGATCCTCGCTTGGCTATGGAGAGCCGAGCTTGATCACCAGCCCGGTGTTCGATCGGGCAGAGGTGACCGTGTCTGCTGTGCACTGCACACGAACAGGGCCACGGCGGCAAAAGGCTGAACGTGATATCTTGGAAACGGCATTACACGCGCATCCTGGCAATCACTAGGCGATACGCCGGTGAGACATTAAAATCCTATCTCAACGCTCACAGCGCCATAGCTCAATGAGAAGTCAAGCACCATACGATGATTCTTAGTATCCCAGGAAGAGTTTGCCAACGCACGCCTCGGTGTCGCTACCACTTTTGCCGGCTTCTCCAATCCCCAAAGTTCTAGAACTTGGCGTTTCTCTGGCCTGCCGTTGAGGTGTATCCGCAGAACACCTTGATCCCATCCCGGTAGAATGTAGCTGTTCACGGCGATACGGCCAGAAATCCTTTTGATGGTTCCTCCCATCAAAACATCGAATGTCTGATCCTCATCCCAATTTTCTCGACTGTTCATGATGAGGACGCGATCGTCGTAGTGAACAATCCATGCATTTCCCTTGTCGGCGCTCGCATACCGTGTGTCGAAATACCTTTTTACCTCCTCGCTCGAGGTGAAAGTCTGAGCCCGTACCTGGACTGGAAAACTCTCCAGTGCACTCTGCGGTGTCCATTTAGGTACGATAGGAATCCAGAAGTATCTGGTCCTTGACGGGATCATCTGGAAAGGATGCTCAATGCCGTACGTCCCCTCGTAGAGAGCATGCATTGACCCATAGTCCATCGACCAAGCCGAGTCAGGGCGGTCGGCAATGTATGCCGTACGAATCTTCCGAAGAAGCTCTTCTCTGCTTGGAATCCATTGATGCTTGATCATCTCGAGAAGCAGCGGGAACGTTATCGTCTGAGAGATGTCAGAGAGCCCGGCATCTTTGTCCCAGATATCGCCGGCTGGCTCAAAGGAATAAACGCTTGCACCACTCGAGAGGCCCAACAACATCATCTGCCCGTAGAAACTCGGTGGAAAGTCCTCGGTGTTTCCTTCCTTGAACCAGCCTTGCTCATTGAGCTTGCGGAATCCCGCCTCATACCAGTACCATCGCTCAGGTTGAACACCCCAGTTGTCAACTGCTTCGCTGACCCACAACCCGAAAAGAGCATCGTGGACGGAATATGCAGTCATTGAACCGTTCATCTTCCATAATGGAATGAAGTGTTGTCGGTTCCGCCGAATGGTCTCCATGAGTGTTTTCTTGAGGCCGACGTCGATCCAGAGGTTTCTGCCCCAGTGCCCATCGGCCCACACGACGGTCTTTCCGTACTCGGCTGCGAGAGCGATTAACCGCTCGGCGTACTGCACCATGATTCGGTTGTTGATGGGCGAATCGCGAAACGCCTGCTCGCAAATGTAAATCCCTTTCAGCGTGGAGAATTCCTTGAAAAACTGCTCCACTTCGGAAAGAGAGATTCGCGATGACGTCCGCCCGTAGTAGTCGTGAGGACCCGAAGTCTGAATGAGGAGCGGAATATGATTCTCTTGCGCGGTTCGCAGCAGCAGTAGAAAATTCTCTGATGGTAGTACTTCGACCCTGAACACGACGTATCGCTTCAGCTCGTCCGGTACGGCTTTCCAGTTTTCTACAAGACGCTCGGCGTCTGCAAACAGAATGACGAGAGGATCATCGGCCGAAACGTGCAGCTCCGGAGGTCTTGGACTTGCTGCCTCCCTCACGCTGAACGTGTTAGTCTCTGACCAGTCGCCGGGTTGGCCGTCGATGTTGAATGCTCGGACTCGCCAGAACCATCTCCCTGGCGCCAGCAATTCTTCAGGTTCAGGAAGGTAGGGCAACTTGTCTGCCGGGTATGGCGGAACGACTTTGATCGACCGGGACTCTACGAAATCCCCACGATTGGAAACATGAAGCTCGTATTCAAGAGCATTCGCCGACTGATACCAGGTAAAATGAATTGCCAGTGGACTCACGACGAATCCGTTCGAAGGCGCGGAAAGCCTCGGTGGCCCTGGTTTCTCTCCCGTAAAGCGGACAGCCTCAAGCGCATCAAGCTCCACCCAATCGCGGTTGCGCCCTTCGACGGCAACTATCAGGGCGAATTTCTGTTTGCCGCTCCAACCGGTAATCTCTCTGAGCGGGACGATGAATCCGCTTTCTTCCGCAAATCGTTCGATGAGGCGAGTCCACTTGTTCCTGTCGAGGGATGGTGAATCACTCTTCTCGACCGCCACCATCCACCGCTCCCGTCGGATAGACTGTGCGACACGAACAAGCATAACAGGGAATTGGTCAACGTCCAGCTCTACCGTTTTCCAGACTATTGCGACTCCGTCTTCTGTCAAAGAGATCCGGCCATCATCCCGCACCTTGATTGCACCTCTTGTGCGCCATCCGGTTCGAGCACCAAAGTCGATGCTCGATACTTCTTGTTGAGGTGGATCATCAGCATGATAACAGAAGCCAAAAGAACTAACGATCAGCCATAGACAAATCATTGTTCGTAGCATGATTGCATCCCTTATCGTTTCTCCATCCAAACCACATAGATTTGCCCGCGTTGCGCATCAGGAATCAGAATGTTTGCGTCGGGAAGAATCCGGAATTCTACATCCCTCCCTTCCTCCGTCTGAACTCTCGTTGGGCAAACCTTCCGAAGAGGGACGATAAGGTCCTGTTCTCTTGTACTCAATACGAGAGCTCGCCCTGCGTCGGGATAAACGATGAAAGCCGTCCCCTGGTGGAATGATTCTGCTACGACCTTTCTACCGCGTACAAATTGCCAATTCCCAAAACTCTTGAAAACAGGACGTCCGGGCTTTTTCATAGCGGCAAGCCGGAAAATCTTCCCGGTGACTTTATGCATCTCGTCCGCAATTGGTCCGTCGGAGAAGCGAGTCAGATTATACAGGGACGGCGTTCCGTACGACGAGCTCACGATGTGATGGTAGTCTGCCAATGACACAAACATGTCGGCTCCATCCCCGTCGATCAAAGTGTTGGGCGATGAGAGCGCACTCACACGTGCGCGATATTGGCGCTGAAGACTATCTCGGCCGGCATCGTTGATACGCGACATATCCTGAACCAGCGAGAAGTGTGGATCAGGTCCGCTGAACGTGATCAGGCAATCGTTCTTGATCTTCTTCGCCTCACGATACCAGAGGCTCGTGAACCGATAGACTTCTTTGAGCCCAACACCAAGTGAAGGCCGGGCATAACTGGCTACGGTAGGATCACGGACATCGAAAATGTAATCGACCTTGAAA
>Ga0194111_10001718_pt1 | contig 26878 bp, 22 predicted proteins | sample TA2KigC300mmetaG_FD_146194 | JGI IMG/M metagenome (GOLD analysis project Ga0194111, IMG submission 146194) | Freshwater microbial communities from Lake Tanganyika, Tanzania - TA2015033 Kigoma Deep Cast 300m | ecosystem: Environmental > Aquatic > Freshwater > Lake | place: Tanzania: Lake... | reverse complement strand
ATCCATCAAAGTTTAATTTTATCATAAATCATGTTTGTCTTGGTGGGGATATGGGAGGTTTGTCCCCAACTTCCCAGGCGGAGCATAATTTTGGTGCCAAGCTCCGCCTGGCTATAAGAAAAATTTCCTATGTACCGCCGCGGTTCTCTATGATATTAAAATTTGATAAATAGGAGGGTGGAGGCCATGAAAATTCTCGCAGTAATATTCGCTCTCGCGATTTTGGCTAAAATTGCTTTTATAATAATCAGTCCCAGACGTTATGAGGAATTTACGGAAAAATTGTTGAAAAATCCCCAGCAAGCAATGTTAATTTATTCCATTTTGACTATAGTCGTGGGATTGGTCGTTTTCTTAAGATTAAATATTATCGACATTGCCGGAGTAATGCTGTTTACCTCACTTCTGATCGGAATAGGTTTGCTTCCTTACACCAACTCCATAATCAAGTTACGAGAGGAAGCGCTTACCCAGGGCCTGGGTAAAGCCTGGTTGTCCCTGCTTATCTGGGTCGGGATCGCCGTCTGGGTATTGTACGCGGTCTTTTGGGGCTAATGGGCATTTTGATTCGGGGGTGTGAAATTAATCGAGCTTTATACCATTTTTCCTTTCAAGCGATTGTAAAATTTGGATAATCCTTTTTCTTTAACTGAAAACCGAAAACCGAAAACTATATAACTCCTTGACCCAACCTTCTGCCAACCAGACTGAAAAAATTGCCCGGGCCGCGGGCACGGTGAGCGTCGCGGTGATGGCCAGCCGCGTCCTGGGGCTGGTGCGGGAGCAGGTCTTCGCCGGTTTCTTCGGCGCCGGCTACGCCTTCGACGCCTTTGTGGTGGCCTTTCGCATCCCCAATCTGCTCCGGGACCTGTTCGCCGAAGGCGCGTTGAGCTCGGCGTTTGTCACCGTGTTCACCGACTACCAGCAGCGGCAAGGCCCCGAGCGCACCTGGCGGCTGGCCAATAACGTTTTGGCCTGCCTGGCCCTGGTGGTGGGCGGCATCGTCCTGGCGGGCATGTTCTTCTCCGACCACCTGGTGGGGCTCCTGGCCCCGGACTTCGCCCTGATTCCCGGCAAGACCGACCTCACCACCCTGATGACCCGCATCATGTTCCCCTTTCTGCTGCTGGTGTCCCTGGCGGCAGTGGCCATGGGCATCCTCAACGCCGAGGGAAAATTTTTTATTCCGTCATTGGCCTCCAGCTTCTTTAACCTGGGGTCCATCGTGGCCGGCCTGGGCTTGAGCCTGGTGGCGCCGCGCCTGGGCTACCACCCCATCGTGGGCATGGCCGTGGGCGCGCTCATCGGCGGTTTCCTGCAACTGGCGGTGCAGATTCCCCTGCTGCGGGGAGTGGGGTTCCGGCCCCAGTGGGTCCTGGAATTACGGGACCCGGGGCTGCTCCGCATCCTGAAGCTCATGCTCCCCGCGGTGGTGGGCCTGTCCGCTACCCAGATCAACATCTTCATCAATACTTTTTACGCCGCGGGGTGTGAGCAGGGGAGCCTTTCCTGGCTCAATTACGCCTACCGGCTGGTGCACCTGCCCATGGGGTTGTTCGGGGTGGCCCTGATGGTGGCCACCCTGCCGGTGGTGTCCCGCCATGCCGCCCTCCGGGACGTGCCCGCCCTGAAAGGGGCCTTCCAGTCATCTTTGGCCCTGGCCCTGCTCCTTACCCTGCCCGCGGCCTGCGGCCTCATCTTTTTAGCCAAGCCCATCATCGCTCTCATTTACCAGCACGGCCATTTCACCGCGCTGGACACCCACCAGACTGCCGCGGCCCTGGCCCTCTACGCCGTGGGACTGGCGGCCTTCGCGGGGGTGAAGATCATGGTGCCGGTGTTTTACGCCCTGGACGACACCCGGGTGCCGGTGGTGGGCTCTTTTTTGACCGTGGCCGCCAACCTGGCCATCGTCAACCTCATCATCGGGCCGCTGCAACATCTGGCCATTGCCCTTTCCACCTCGCTGAGCGTCATGGTCAACCTCGTTTTCTTAAGCGCCATGCTGTACCGTAAAGTGGGAGGATTTTCCGTGGTCTCCCTGCTCATCACCCTGGCCAAGGTCCTGGCCGCGTCCCTAATCATGGGCCTGGCGGTGGCGGGGCTTCACACCCTCCTCGTGGGCTGGCTGGGAACGGGACTGGCCGGGCGGTTCTTCAGCCTCATGGGGGCCATTATCATGGGCATCGGCCTCTATTTCCTGATGGCCTCCCGCCTGGGGATTCCCGAATTCACTGAACTCAAGGCCCTGGCGCGGCGGGTGGTGTAGGGGGGGAGTGAGCAGGCTGTTTAAAGTGGCTTTAAATATACTTAACGAGGTGATGGACAATCTGATTAGAGGAAGGGCGCTTTATGGAGAAGCCTCTGGATGGACACAAAAGGGACCGTTGACCGGCCATGATCTTATGGCTTCAGGGGAGACCCGTTCGGGTCTCCCCTGTCTTGGTGGAGACTAGATCTGGCAGTATCGGGTTTTTGCCGTATCTGTCTGGCCTACTGCGGAGTTAAGGTGACCTTGGGGCTGCCGGTAAAAATATAATAGTTATTGATGCCGGCGGACACTTTCATGGTCAGGGTAATTGAAATAGGAATGCCATAAGCGTTTTTCTTAATTGTGCCAGTCGCCTCAATGTAGCCATCTCCGATATAGTCGCCCTCAGGGTCGAAATATTCTCCCACCCCCACGGCCATAATCTTCTCACTCTTGCCCTTGAATGTCCAGGTGGTGATTAAGACCAGGGACTTGATACGACCTCTCGTAACGCCTGAGGAATCAATGAATTTCATACAATATCCTCCCACGTAAGCGGGGCCGTTCTCATCCACATAGAGCTCCACCCGGCCGATGTTAGCGAGGGAATAGGTGGAGAATTTCACGTTTCCTTTTGCGTCCTCAATAAGCACCGTGCCTTTGGACGTAAATGAGTAAGGTCCTACCCACGTTTCGTAGGCCAGGGCGGGAGAATTCACCCATGCAATGGTAAGCAAGAGGCACACCGCGATGAGAAGAAGAGAGTCGGGGAGCAGTCGTTTCAGGAACATGGATGGTTGGTCCTCCAAATTATTAAATTTTGAATTTATGGGGCAGGGCTGGCTGCCTCTTTCCAAATAGTTTTTGGGATCTCCTCTCGGGGGGTTATACGCGATAATGCCTTCTTCCCGAAGGCAGCCCTTCTAGCGAGAAGCATGGTAGCAGATAATTTTGTAATAAATCAATCTCTTGCTAAAATTTTCCCGCAACAATTTTATCAAATTGCTTCCAAAATATCGTGGCGCAGGATAAACCTGCGTTTACCACTTCTCCAGGTTCTCCAAGGGCTATAGTGGCAGGCTTTTCACATTTATGAAAAGTACCTGGCAAAAATTGGTGGTGTCCACAGGCCAGAAGCCTGTGCCACTAGAATTTTTCAGGTTAGGGATTGCCCCAAAACCCCGGCGGTCCAGGGGCGGGAGGGAGCAGCGCTATAGCGGCACAAAATCGGCCGCTGTGGGGTGGGCACTGGGCACCATCCTTTCAGGATTTGACGGGACAGGCCCTACCGAGCTTACGGTAACTCAAGGAGGCGTTTGGCCATCACGAAGTTGCCCTCGTAATAAGGCTGGCGCAAGTCGGTAACGATGACGCCGCGGCGGCGGGAAGAGGCATGAATCATCTTTCCCTCCCCCAGATAGATTCCCACATGGCCGATACGCCATCCGGCGCGGCTGAAAAAGAGCAGATCTCCGGGCCGCAATTTGGCAAAATCCATAGTGTGGGCCGCCAACTTTCCCACCCGGGACTGCTCGGAGCTGGAGCGGGGCAGATCGAATTGGAAGCTTTTATATACGTGCTGGACAAATCCGGAGCAATCGGTGGCCCGGCCGGTCTGCAAGGAACCGCCCCGCCGGTAGGGGGTTTTCAGATAATTATAAGCGTAGGTCAGGATCCCTTCCGAAATATTGCATGTTTCAAAGAGATCCGGAGCAAGGGGCGGCACGCCAGTTAATTGCGCAGTGAAGCCTGATAGGAAAGCCACCGGTTTGGGCGGGCTTAAAGGTTTCAGGAAGCGTCCGAACCGCGGGGGGATGTCGTTGTTTAGCGGCGGAATTTCTGAAGCCCCGGGGTTTTTGAAACTCTCCGGGGCACAAACTTCCGGGTGCATTGCCGGAAGGCCCGGCATCGGAATTGCCTCACGGGAGTTAATTTTAATTTTAGGGGGAAACGCCTGGGTCAGATTAGGCAATAAGCTCAGGGCCAGAGTTAGTGCCGCGCGCAGAATTATCCGGTTGGCCATTTAACCGCCTGCTTTTGTTTCGGAATAACGGGCCGTCCTTTGGAGGCACCGCTAGTGCCCGGACCTTGGGCCCGCTTTTTCTCTTTTGCATTTCGGCTCCCCCTTTTGGCCTTACTTTTTACAGTCTAAACAAAAATATGCAATAGGAGATTTGCTGACTTGGGACCTCCGCCAACCCCTCTTTTGTCATTCGGAGCGAAGGAAGAATCTTATTTTTAGAGATGTTTCCATCGCTTCGCTACCACAGAAGATGAAATCAGGCGACTTTTACAGAGGTCTAATTTTTTTTCCAGTCTCCCGATTTTTTGTCCTTGACAAGCAATTAAGCACGGGTTATCATTGTTTCAATGATTCGAAACAATGAAAAATTAAGGGGACCGAAGCACCCGGCGATTTCCCCCGAAGAAGCCAGATTGTGGGAGATCCAGGCCGATATCTGTCAGGCCCTGGCCAACCCCAAAAGGCTGCAGATTCTTAATCTGCTGAAAGAGGGTGAACTTTCCGTGGGCGCCCTGGTGCAGGCTTTAGGGGTGGCTAAGGCCAACCTGTCCCAGCATCTGAGCGTGATGCGGCAGAAAGGCATCCTCCTTACCCGGCGGGAGGGCACATCCATCTATTATCGGCTGGCCACTCCGACCATTGCCGAAGCCTGCAAGGTCATGCGCCAGGTCCTGCTGGAGGCCCTCACCGCCAGGGGCGAGCTCTCCCGGAGAATTCGCCGCGCCGAGAACCCGCCGGAGGATGAATAAGCTCAATAGGAAACCGGGTTTTTTTTACTCTGATTGTTGCTAAGATTCTAAATAAATAAACAAACGAACATCTTAAAGGGGATACATGGAATGTCGATGAAAACCCACCCGGCCGCCCGGGTCGTGGATTTGGAACAGGCCCCCATGCCCGCGGCTCCCGGCATGGACCGGAAGGCCCGAAAGGCCCAGTCCGCCCGAGCCCAAAAGGTACGCCGCCTCAAACAGCTAATCGGGGGGACGGCTTTCCTGGCGCTTCTGGCCGCCGGTTGGCTCTACCCCCTCATGGGGTATTTTATCCCGGTTTGCATGGTCTTAGGTATAGGGCTGGCGATCTTCCGGGGTCGGAGCTGGTGCGATTGGCTCTGCCCCCGGGGGTCCTTTGAAGACGCGCTGTTGGCCCGGATCAGCCCCCATCGCCCGATTCCCCAGGTCTTCCGCGCCGCCCCTTTGCGGGTGGGGGTCTTGGCCTTCCTGATGACGGTGCTCACCATCCAGATCATCCGGCTGTGGCCGGACCCCTGGGCCATCGGGGGCTTTTTTATCCTGCTGCTCTCCATTACCACCGTGGTGGGGGTGGCCCTGGGCCTGATTTTCCATCAACGCACCTGGTGTTACATCTGCCCCATCGCCACCATGTCCAACTGGGTGGGGAAAAACCAGCGTCCCCTCCTGATGACGGTGGAAAGATGCACCGGGTGTAACCTCTGTGCCCGCGCCTGCCCCATGCAACTTAGTCCGGTGGCCTTAAAAGAGCAAAGCTCCATGGCCCACCGGGGCGATTGTCTCAAATGCAGCCTGTGCGTGGGGAACTGCCCCACCGCGGCCTTAACTTTCCAGGAGAATCACCCGGATACACAAGCCGCCTGACGGCGCCCCGGCAGCTCCCTACGGCGCTTCCCCCTTACGGCGCTCCTTATAATCCCAATCAGCACCATCAAGGCGGCCATATGCCCTCTCATGGCGGTGGGGGGGGTGCTAACCCAGCGTTTCTGTCTTGGCCTGAACCGCTTGACAACCCCCGGGTTTTTTAGCCCCGGGGGTTTTTATTTTCCTCGGAATTAAGTCGAAGCAGTTGCTTTTCCTAGTTCTTTTATCTATACTTCCAAAAAAATGATGACAAAGGAGGTGATTCCAGGTGCGCCGATTTTTTCTCTTTATGCTGATGAAATCCTGAAGCCCAGGCGTACAAAGGGCCTTGGCAAGGCTCTGGACAACCGGCGGGTTGGAGAGGTCGCAGGGGGCGCCTGGGATCAGGATATGTTCAAGATAATTTCTCCAGGGAAAGCCATCTCCTTAACATCCCAATAATCCCTCCTATCCTATCCGCCAATCTTTCCGGCCAAAAATCCGGGCGCCAATGACTGCCTGAGCGCTGGGTCTTACGGGCATTTCCTTTCTTTTGAGGCTGCTGAGCAGGAGCCTGGGGTGTAAAGCCTTGTTCCCCCCTACCTCCACAGTCTCCGTTTGTGCCCTCCCGGAATTACGGCCTGCGGCTTCTGCCAAAGAGACCCTTTCCCCGGTCAGGGGTGTATCTCCTTCTGACATTGCTGCGCCAAAACTAAACCATTTTTTGAGGGAATAATTCTTATGAAAAGATTGATGATTCTGTTTACCCTTCTGAGCGTCGTTATCTTGGCCCAGCCCGCCCGGTCCGCTGGCCTGGCGGGCCTGCTTACCATGGAATTCGACCTTTCCGCCCAAAAAAGCAGAGAAGAGGCGAAGCTGTGGATTCCTTACCCGGTCTCCGATAAAAACCAACGTATCACTGACATCAAAATTTCCGGCGATTACACCGCCGCCGCGGTCTACACTGAACCCGAGCACGGCAACCCCCTGCTTTTCGCCAGGTGGGACCAGGAGGCCAGGAGCCGCAAGTTGAGCCTGTCTTTCCGTGCCGAGAGGCGGGAGATCAGCCGCAGGGATTTTCCCGCCGATGAGACCTGCTGGGACCCGGTGGATTTCCGGGAATACCTGAAAGCCACCAGGCTCGGGCCCGTAACCGGTGAGGTGAAGAACCTGGCCGACTCCATCACCAAGGGGAAAAAGACCGTCCGGGTCAAGGCCAGGGCCATCTATGACTGGATTTGTCGGAACATGTATCGGGATCCCGAGACGCGGGGTTGTGGAATTGGGGACGTGCGCGCCCTTCTGGCCAGGCCGGGCGGCAAATGCACAGACATTTCCTCCATGTTCGTCTGTTTGGCCAGGGCGGCGGGAATTCCGGCCCGGGAAATCTTCGGCCTGCGCCTGGGCAAGAAACCGGAAGAGGATATCACTCAGTATCAGCATTGCTGGGCCGAGTTCTATCTTCCCGGTTATGGCTGGGTGCCCGTTGACCCCGCCGACGTCCGCAAGGCCATGTTGGTGGATAACCTGAAGCCTGAAGACCCGAAGACGCGGCAATACAAGGAATACTACTGGGGCGGAGTTGACCAGCATCGGATCAGGCTCGCGGTGGGCCGGGACATTGTCCTGAACCCGCCCCCAAAAGGAGAACCCCTCAACACCTTCGGGTATCCCTTCGCCCAGGTAGGCGACACCACCATCGACTGGCTGGACCCCGGGACTTTTAAATACCGGTTCACCTGGAAGACGGAGTGAAAAAGCCGGCTGGGGCATGGGCGAGAAACAAACCATACTTTTTCGCTATGTTTCACCCTTGCCCCGGCCAACTCCAGTTCATAAGTTAAGGAAAAACAGCACTTAGGAGAAATGTAAGCAACTAGGGGGTGGTAATAATCGCATGGCCCCGGTCTTCGGGACCGCCAGGGCGGCAGTTTGGGAATTTCGAGACCCTTGTTCATTGGTGTCCATGAAGAATCCCAGTATGGCTCCTTTCCCCTGGAAGTTGGTCGCGGTGACCGTTTCCATAATCCACTTGATTTCCCCATTTTTGGTGACGATCCGGTATTCATAAGGGGTCAAGGTTTTTCCCCGCAGCAAACTCAAGGCCTGCTGCCTGACTGTTTCACGGTCATCCGGATGGACCATTTCCATGGGCTCCATATGGGAGACGTCATCCTTGTCGAACCCCGTAATGTCATGGAACAATTGATTAACCAGTTGAAACCCTTTATCCTGAATAATATAAATGCCTACCGGGGAGCCGACGATCAGGTTTCTGGAAAGGTCTTCGGCTTCCTTCCGTTCAGTGATGTCCTCCATGAAGCCTTCATAGTAAAGAATGTCGCCATTATCATTACGAACCGCCCGGGCGCTCTCGGAAATCCAGAGGGCGGTGCCATCCTTGCGGTAAACCTGGTATTCAAACCCCGTGATATAGCCGGTCCGGCTCATCCGGCGCTGAAAGTCAGTGCGGCGCTGGGGATTGACATAAAACTGTTGTTTGATGTCAGTAATATGAGTTATCAGGTCCTCGGGTGATTCGTAGCCAAACATCCTGGCCATGGCCGGGTTGACGTTGATAAAACGCCCCTCCGGGGTGCTCTGGAAGATGCCTTCCACAGCATTCTCAAAGATACTGCGATATTTCTCTTCGGCACTGCGCAATGCCTCGGCGGCGCGCTGCCGTTCGGCGATTTCGTCTTGGAGTTGGCGATTTTTCTCTTCTATTTCTCGCTCCCGGATGGAGGCTTCATCCAGGCGGTTATAAAGAATCAGATTACGGGTGTTGGTGTGCCAGAGGACCGCGATGCCCAGCAGGAAAAGGAGGGACAGAGAACCTAAGGCAACCAGGAGATGCATGGGATCCGTGTGACCAAACAAATCTCTGGCTGGCAGGACCCCTACCAAATATAGCGGAGTTCCATGAATCGGTACGCGAGCCGCGATCAGTCTTTTCTTTTCATGAGGCGCAGTGAAGGGAAAAAAATCCCCATCCTTTAAATTGCTATGATCGGGAAGGTAAGTGAAAGTTAGAGGTGCTTTCCGGTCGGGACCATGGGATTTTAACCTGCGACCCCTTGAACCACGTAAAGCGTCATCGGCTCCTGGATGCCTTTTAGATGCGCGTGAAAGGTGCGTTGAACCGCCAACCCCGGGGGCATCAGGCGGTAGGCGGCATCCGAAATCACCACTTCTCCGCCGTGGGCCTGGGCCTGGAGGCGGTGGGTCAGGTTCACCGCGGCCCCCACGATGCCGTACTTGGCCCGGGACTCGGACCCCACGTTGCCCACCACCACCTCCCCGGCATGGACTCCGATGCCCATATGCAGGAGCGGGAAGCCGCGGTGGGGCAAATTAACCCGGACCATGGCCTGCTGCATCTCCAGGGCGCAGACCACGGCCCGCCGCACCGTGGGGGCCAGGGGCCCGTCCAGAGGGTCAAAAAACGCCAGGATGGCATCCCCCAGGAAATCGACGATAATCCCCCGGTGGTTCTGGATGACCTCGATCATCTGGGAGAAAAAGCAATTCACCAGGTGAATGGTGGCTTCCGGACTGAGGGTTTCGGCCAGGGGGGTGAAATCCCGCAGGTCGGCAAACAGGATGGCCACCCGGCGTTTTTCTCCCCCCAGGCGGCTGGCTTCCGGCCGGCTGAGCAGCTCCCGGGCGATCTCCTGGTCCATGTAGCGCCCGAAAGTATTGCTGATCAAGTCCCGCTCTCTAAGCCCCGCCACCATCTCGTTGAAGCTCACGGTCAGACGGCCGATCTCGTCGTGGGAAGTCACCGGCAAAGGTTCCCCGTAGTTCCCCTGGGCTACCTGGGCCGCCTTGAAAGAGATTTTCCCGATGGCCTTAACCACCGGCCCCACTCCCAGACGGATGAGGGCCAGAATGATGACCAGGCAGAGGATGCCGGCCCCCAGGTAGTAGAAGCGGAAATTTAATATGGGGGCCAGGATCTGCCGCCCCTGGGCATGAAGCATGATGGCCCAGGGCGCGGTGTGGAGACGGTAAAAACCCACCACTTCCCCGGGAAAGTAGCCGGACCCCACCAGGGTGTCGGAGTGCTTCTCCTTCATGGCCTTGAACATGGCCAGTTCCAGGGGGTCCTGGGTTTCCCCCAGGCAATGGCGGGTTTGCATGGCGGGGTCGGTATGGGCCAGGAACTGGCCGGCCTGGACGTCCACCAGGCAGGCCATGTGGGTCTGGAGCCAGCCGGCGGCCAGGACCTCCTGCATCAAATAGTCGAACCGGACTAGCATTGCCAGCTTGCCCAGGGTATGCCCGTCCCGGTCCCGAAGTGTGCTTTCCAGGCCCACGTTTTTTTTATCTTCGGGGTAGAAATAGCTGGGGGGAGAGATTTTCGCCACCAGGCGACTCCCTGGGGCCTCGGGGTCCTGCCAGGTAACCGACACCTGACTGAGGCCTTCCTGCTGGCGCAACTGCTCCAGGACCCAGTCTTGGGCCTCCCGGTTGTCGGCCCGGGTCAAGGCTTCCACCCACTGCCAGTGGAGCTGGAGCCGCATGTCCATCTGATGCGCGGCCCGCTCCAGGCGCAGCAGGGCAATCTCTTGCCACTCCTTAAGCAGGATATCCCGGATGTAAACGTACCCCAACATACCGGCGCCGGCCAGAAACACCGCCACCGGCAGGAGGACAAAAAGGGCCAGCCGCTGCTGTAATTTTTTTATTTGCCACATATTTTTATTTTACGAAAATCTCTTCCAAAAACTAAGCCCCAAGAATGCAATTGACAAGGTGTGGAGGGCAGGAATCTGGTTTCAGGTTTCAGGTTTCAGGTGTCAGGTGTCGGGGACCAAGGATCAGAGGGGGTTAAAGGTTAGAAAAAATGAAGGCGGACATTGCCCGCCATTACTCTTAATTTCTTTTAACAAAGATCGCTAAAACCCAAACCCAGACCCAAACCTAAAACCTAAAACCTAAAACCTAAAACCTGCCCTAATGGCGCCAATGCTTTCCCAAGCTCGTTCCGGTTCCCGGAATGGCTGGGTTTGGTCTCACCCCCAGGATCTGCGAAATCTTCTGGGAAAGGGCCTCAATTCGATAAGGCTTTTCGATAAAGCCCTGGGCCCCGGCGTCCAGAACTTTCTGGGCGGCGCCGTCCAGACTGCAGCCGCTGGCCACCAGCACCTTAACGTCCGGGACTATCTCTTTCATCCGGGCATAAATCTCAGCTCCTCCCATGCCCGGTAGGACCAGGTCCAGTAGTACCAGGTCAATCCGGTGCCGGTGGGTCTGAAGGAGGGAAAGGGCCCGGGGGCCGTTTTCCGCCGCCAGCACCTGGAAACCCAATTGCTCCAGAATCCTCTGACCCACATGACGCAACCCTTCTTCATCGTCCACCAGGAGGATGGTACCGGCGCCCCGGAGGCATTTTGAGGCCGCTGTCCGCTCTGGGGCTGCCTGTTTGTGGGTCACCGGGAGATATATCCGAAAAGTGGCGCCGCGACCGGGAGGGCTCTCCATTTTGACGATGCCCCGGTGGTCGCTGATAATGGCGTAAACCGTGGCCAGTCCCAGCCCGGTGCCCTGCCCCACCTCTTTGGTGGTAAAAAACGGTTCAAAGATGCGGGCTGCCATAGCTTCATCAATGCCGGGGCCGGAATCCGTCACGGTGATTTCCACGTAAGACCCAGGGCCGCGTTCGTAAGCCCGGCAAAAATTTTCGTCCAGGGTCACTTCCCGGGTGGTCAGGGTTATCTCTCCGTTCCCCCCCATGGCCTGCCAGGCATTGACAAAGAGGTTCAAGAGCACCTGCTCAATCTGCAAGGGATCGGCGGCCACTGCGGGCAGTTGGGGAGCCAGATCCAGGTTGAGATGAACGCCGCGGCGGGTGCGGCAGAAGAGGCGGGCGGATTTTTCCAACAAGGGGTTGAGATTGAGGGGCCGGGGAGCCGGTTTGTCGCCCCGGCCGAAGGAGAGGAGCTGCTTGGTGAGGGCCGAGCCTTTGAGGACCTCCTGCTCAATCTGCTTCAAGTCTCCATAAGCCGAATCGCCGGTATCTGTGCCGGCCAGGACCAGCCCGGTAAGTCCCATAATGTTCATCAAAATATTATTGAAGTTATGGGCTATGCCCGCGGCCAAGCTGCCCACCGCCTCCATTTTTTGCTGCTGGAGAAGCTGCTGCTCCAGATGCTTCTTTTCAGTAATGTCACTGAACATGGCAAAGGCCCCCATAAAGCGGCGGTTTTCCATAAGGGGGACCGAACTCATGATCACCGTCACCGGCCCCCGGCTGGGGGAATGCAATTCTAGTTCTTCCTGGGCGACCTGATCCTTCATATTCAGGGTCAACACCTTTTCCAGCAGCTTGATATTCTCCGGGTCCGCAAACTGGTAAAGACTCTTACCTTCCAGACGGTCATGGCCGATGATTTCTTTCATCCTGCGGTTGGCGAACCGGATGATCCCTTGTTCATCGCTGATCCAGATGCCTTCATGGGCGTTTTCCACCAGACCCCGGTACTTGCCTTCGGAGAGTTCCAGGTTCCGGTAAAGGCGGGCGTTTTCCAGGGCAATGGCCAGGGAGTTGGCGAAACTCGCCACAAATTCCCTATCCGCTTCGGTAACAGGATGGAGGGCCTTATGACGGCCCGCCACCAACACCCCGACAATGCGGCGGCGCGCCTTTAGGGGGGCGAGGATGACCTCCGTGGGATTAAGAAGAAAACTTAACGGGCGAACCCAGCCCCGAGACTGGCCAATTACCATGGCCGCACCCCTCAAGGCCCCCTGGGAGACGAGTTTTTCGGCTTCCGACGCCGGGATGCGGCAACCCCGGAGCATTTCCAGATCCGCCGGGGCAAACCCCGCGGCATGGATGAGTTCGAAGGCTTCCTGGCGGTCATCCAGCAGGAAGACCGCGGCCTGGTCCAGGTGGGCAAAGTCCTTGAGAAGCTTAAAAGCCTCCTTCAGAAGCTCCTCCAGATTGAGGACCGACAGGGCCGCGGCGGAGGTTTCCTGGAGGCACACCAGATGGTCGATCTTTTTTCGAAGTTGGAGGTTGAGGCGGTGGACTTCGTCAAATTTTCGCTTCAGGAGCTCTTTGTCCCATTCCAGCTCCTCAATGGTGGACTTGAGTATGGGCCAGGGGGCCAAAATGTGAAAAAAAGTCCGGCGCCAGAAAGACTTTCTCTGCCATTTGAACCGGTATTCGCAATATTCGTCCCCCCGGAAAAAACACCGGGATTCTTCCACGTGGGCCGGCGGCAGGTTCCAGATAGTGGGAATGCCGGAGTAGATTCCCTGGTTGAATAGACAAAAGTCCTGGTGACCGGGAATTTCCCGGAACCAGTGAAGCCTCACGACGGCCCGGTCCCGTTTGGTTTCCACTAATTCGATGCGTTTGTTGCGGTTGAATTTGTCGTTGATGGACTGGACCCGCTTCAAGGTGCGGCGGGGGTTCTTGTGAGCGAACATGATGATGCGCTGGACATAGCCCAGCTTTTTTCGGGCCGCGGACTGAAAGCCGATATCAAAAGCGATGTGGTCATTTTGGGTGATTTTCCGGGCGTTTTCAAACATCTGGATAACCACCTGGCTGGAGACCCAGTTGTGGATTTCCATCAAAAATTCCTGCGGGTGGGGCAGCGCAGTAATCTCCGGACCCAAACCCTCCAGCAGAGCGGGTATCTCATCGGGCCGGGTTTCCAAAAAATATTCAATAATGGCCCGGGTATTGAGGCAACTGTGATGTTTTTCCATCAAAATTGTTTCCATGCCAAGGGCATGGCGGTGGAGAGTTTTAAAACCCCGTCTATATTTATCGGCAAGATTTGGAAAACCCTGAAGTTGTTTATAGATAGAAAATCCCCTTGGGGAATCGTCATGTCGGGCCGGGGATGGCATGGCGCCAGGATTCTTGGGCAAAAATCCTGTCACCATTGACAATAAAGGCAAATCTATGATATGACCAGGTGGTCATGAAAGATACCGCCGCCCTGGCTACCTTTCGGCATCTGCCGCCGGACAAGCAGGAACGGGTCCTCACCGCGGCCCTGGAGGAGTTCGCCGACAAGGGCTATCACCAGGCCTCCCTGAACAAAGTGGTGGCCCAGGCCGGGATCGCCAAAGGGTCCATCTATCAGTATTTTCCCAACAAAGAGGGTTTGTTTTCTTTCCTTTTTCAGCAAGCCCTGGGACTGGTGCGGCGCACCCTCACTACAGTAAAAGACGCGACCCTGGAAGAGAACCTGTTCATTAGGCTGGAAAAATCCCTCCAGGCCGGAGTAAGGTTTCTTAGGGAACACCCCCGGATTTACAATTTCTATTTAAAGATCCAATACGATAAAAACGTGCCCTTCCGGGAAGAGTTTCTGGCGGCCATCCGGAGGCACGCCGCGGAATACTTCGGTTCCCTGGTGCGCCGGGCCAAAGCCCGGGGCGAACTGCGGCCGGGAGTGCCCGAAGATGCAGTCTTGTTCTTGCTGGACGCGGTTTTTGACCGGTTCCTCCAGGCCGCGGCCTTGCCGGCCCTGGACGTCACTCTGGGGCTCCATCAGGCTTCGGATGACGCAGTGAACCGGCGCCTCCGGCAAATCATCGATTTGCTTCGGGACGGCCTGGTGGCTTAAAGGCAGGTTTCAGGGTTCAGGTTTCAGGTTTCAGGGGATAGGGAATAGGGGATAGGGAATAGGCATGAATGGGGGCATGGCCCGCCTTGTGTTTCGGTATAATGAAAGCCATACGTATTTGTTTTTTCCTGAAACCTGAAATCTGATATTTTTTTTCCTACAAATATGACCGGATGGTCATAAAGGAGAAGGCCCATGGGTGTAAATCATTTTCAGGACCCAGCCTTTTATCCCATTTACGAAAAGGTGGCCGCGGGGGAGCGTCTCTCCCGGGATGATGGCTGCACCCTGTTTCACAGTTCGGACCTTTTGGGGGTGGGGGCGTTGGCCCAGAGGGTGCGGGAGCGGCTGCACGGCCGTCAGGCCTTCTATATCTATAACCAACACCTCAATTACTCCAATATCTGCGTCAACGGCTGCCGGTTCTGCGCGTTCGGCAAAAAGCAGGGGAAGCCGGGGGCTTATGAAATGACCCTGGAGGAGATCTTCGCCCGGATTGAGGCCCGGCTGCACGAACCGATTACTGAAATTCACATCGTGGGCGGGTGCCATCCGGAGCTGCCCTTTTCTTTCTATCTGGAAATGCTCCGGGGGATCAAGAGGCTGCGGCCGGAGGTGCATCTCCAGGCCTTCACCTGCGTGGAAATAGCCCATCTGGCGGAGAAGGCGGGGCTGTCGGTGGCCGAGACGCTCATAGCCTTGAAAGATGCGGGCTTGGGGTCGCTGCCCGGCGGCGGCGCTGAGGTCTTCAGCCCCCGGGTGCGTCGCGCCCTGTGCCCGGAAAAGCTGGCCCCGGAAGGCTGGCTCTCCGTGGCCCGGACCGCCCACCGCCTGGGGTTGAAGTCCAACGCCACCATGCTTTACGGGCACCTGGAATCCCTGGAAGAGCGGGTGGATCATCTGGTGCGGCTCCGGGAAGTCCAGGACGACACCGGCGGGTTCCAGGCATTCATTCCCTTGGCGTTTCACCCCCAAAACACCGGTTTGAGCGATTTGGACGGCCCCAGCGCCATGGACGACCTTAAGACTTTGGCGGTGTCCCGCCTCATGCTGGACAACTTCCCCCACATCAAGGCCTTCTGGGTGATGCTGGGCCCCAAAATGTCCCAGATTTCCCTGTGTTTCGGGGTAGATGACGTGGACGGCACGGTGATGGAAGAGCGTATCACCCACATGGCCGGCGCCACCACGCCCCAGGGTCTGACCCGGGCGCAATTGCGCGCCTTGATCCGGGAAGCCGGGTGTGAGCCGGTGGAGCGCGATACGCTCTATCGGCTAGTTGGATAGTTATTACTCGGAGCATTAAAGAAGTTCCTTCCTTGCCCCCTCCCCCTTGAGGGGGGAGGGCTGGGGTGGGGGTGAAGGTAATCCATTTTCCGCTCCGAGTAATAAGAAGGGTTAAAAGGGACAAAGGTTAAGAGGTTAAAAGGGGGGAAAAAATCTTCTAGTTATTTCACCTTGTTAACCTTTTACCCTCTTAACCTTTTAACCTCTTGAAATTGCCATGGTGATGAAAGACCTCACTACAGCTCCAAACGTGGAACGCCTTTCCCGGGAAGAAGCCCAGAAATTGTGGGACTTGGACCTCCTGGCCTTGGGACAGGCCGCGGATGCGGTGCGCCGCTGCCTTTATGACCGAGTGGTCACTTACGTGGTGGATCGCAACATCAATTACACCAACGTGTGCATCTCCGGCTGCCGGTTTTGCGCCTTTTACCGCGCCCCGGGGGACCCGGAGGGCTATGTGCTGGGGCGCGAAGAACTGGAAGAAAAACTGCGGGAGCTAAAAGACTATGGCGGCAGCGGCGTCTTGCTCCAGGGAGGTTTCAATCCTGCGCTCCCCCTGGAATATTACGAAGACCTCCTGCGCCAAATCAGTGCTTACGGCTTGGCTGTCCATGGCTTCTCGCCTCCGGAGCTTAATTTCATGGCCCGGCAGTTCAGCTTGGAATTGGAAGAACTCCTTACCCGGCTCATGGCCGCGGGCCTGCGCTCCATCCCCGGAGGCGGCGGGGAAATTCTGGTGGACCGGGTGCGCCGGGAGATCTCCCCTCGGAAAGGCAGCAGCCGGGAGTGGCTGAGGGTGATGGCCGCAGCCCACCGCCTGGGGCTGAAGACCAGCGCCACCATGATGTTCGGCCACCTGGAGACCCGGAATGACCGCCTGGAGCACCTGTTTAAGATCCGAGACTTACAAGATGAAACCGGGGGCTTTGTCTCCTTCATCCCCTGGACCTACCAGCCCGGGGGCACTGCTTTGGGCGGGGAGACCGCGGGCGCGGTGGAGTATTTGCGCACCCTGGCCGTCTCCCGCCTGGTGCTGGACAACGTCCCCCACCTTCAGGTCTCCTGGGTGACCCAGGGGCCTAAAGTGGCCCAGATCGCTTTAAACTTCGGGGCCGACGACTTCGGCTCCACCATGCTGGAGGAAAACGTGGTGGCCGCCACCGGGGTGGGATTCCGCCTGGGGCAGGGGGAAATCGAAACCCTCATCCGCCAGGCGGGCCGCGAGCCCCGGGTCCGGGATCATCGGTATGAGTTGAAATGAGTGATGTGGGGGGAGGGCAAGCAACGCTCCCTGCCCTCCCCCCACGCCCCCCTCCCAACCCTTTATGGGGCGGGGGACCCTGACTTCCCCCGGCAAAAAACATAAGGGATTGGGGGAGGGGGTAAGGGCGGTGCCCTTAGCCCCCTCCCCCGCAAAACCAACCCTTAATGGACAATGACTCCAAAAATCGCGTTAATTGCCCGAGTAGGGGCGCATAAGAGTTTCCTGGACGCCGGGGTGGAGCGGCTGGGGGTTCGGGGCTATGACACTCCTTATGGCCCCAGCCGGCCGGTGCATTTTTTCCGGCATGAAGGCCTGGAATTTGCCCTGCTGTCCCGGCATGGGGAGCAGGGGTACGAAATTTCCGCGCCTTTTATCAACTCCCGGGCCAATCTTTATGCCCTGAAAGATCTGGGAGTGGAAAAGGTCCTGGCCTGGGTGGCGCCGGGCTCCTTGAACGGGGACATGGCGCCGGGGGATTTGGTGGTTCCCCATGACGTCTTAGACGAAGGAAAAGGCGGGCCGCACACCTTTTATGCCGGAGTGGGATGGGGGTTTATCCGGAACCATCCGTTGTTTTGCCCGGAGTTGCGGAAGGGCCTGCTGGCGGCCCTGGCCGGAGTTCCTTTCCGGGTGCGCGATGGGGCGGTTTATGTGGCCACCACCGGGCCGCGGCTGGAAACCGCGGCGGAGATTCGCAAGTTCCGTTTCCTGGGGGGCGACCTGGTGGGGCAGACTTTGGCCCCGGAAGTCTTCCTGGCCCGGGAGTTGGAACTGTGCTACGCAGCCCTGACCTACGTGGTCAATTATGCCGAAGGCTTGGCGGAGCGGCCTTATCAGCCGGGAGTGCTGTTCGAGGGGCTGGCCACCGCGGCGGAACTGGCTCGGGTGGCCGCGGTGGAAAAAGCTTTTCCGGAGATAATCCTTAAAGTCCTGCCGGCCCTGGCGGGCGCGCCCCGCAGTTGCCCCTGCCCCCGGCTCATGGAACGCTACCGGCTTCGGGGCGATCTCGGGGACGACTGGAAGACCTGGGTGAGGTAGTTTTCAGTTTTCAGTTTTCAGTGAAATAAGTCCATAGCAACTTATGGAGCCAAGTGATCCCCAAATGCCTATGGTTGCCCATGTGGCCCATTGGGTTCTACCTGTCAGCCAGCCGCCCATCCGGGACGGCGCGGTGGTGGTGGACCATGACCGCATCATAGACATAGGCCCGGCCGCGGAGGTGCTGGCCGGGTTCTCCGGCCCGATTTGCGACCACGGGGCCGGCGCCATTTTGCCAGGCTTGGTGAACTGCCACGTGCACTTAGAATTCTCCGCCTTGGCCGGAATGGTTCCGCCCCAAGCCCGGTGGCAGGATTGGCTGGACGCGGCCCTGGCCGGCTATGGCGGGTTGGCCCCGGAGGAGATGGAAGCCGGCGTCATTCGGGGGATCGAGGCCGTGCACATAAGCGGCACCGCCCTGGCGGGGGAGGTTACCAACACCGGGTGCTCCCGGCCTTATCTGGAGAAAAGTCCCCTGGCCTATCACCTTTTTTATGAATGCCTGGGTTTCGACCTTCTCCAACCGGCGGAATTGGAGGAAATGTTCCCCTTTTTCGCCCAGGCCGGGTCAATTAATGACCCCCGGGTGTCCGCCGGGGCGCACGCTCCCTATTCCGTGTCCGCCTCGCTATTCCGGGCCATCGGGAAATGGAACGACGCCCGGCGCCGGCCCCAGACGGTGCACCTGGCCGAATCCCGAGGAGAACTGGAATTTTTGAACCAGGGGGATGGGTTTTTCCGGGATCTGCTGCAGCGCCGGGGACGGTGGGTGGCGGACTTTCAGCCCCCCCGGGTTAGCCCCGGGGCTTATTTGGACTCCCTGGGGTTTCTGAACGGGGCCACCCTGGCAGTACATGGGGTCTGGCTGGATTCTGAGGATATGCGCCGGCTCCGCCGCACCGGGGCTTGGCTGGTGCTGTGCCCCCGGGCCAACCGTTACACCGGCGCGGGGACGCCGCGGGTGGCCCCACTGCTTTCCGCCGGGGTGAATCTGGCCCTGGGCACCGACTCCCTGGCGGGCAACTGGGACTTAAACCTCTTCGGGGAGATGCTCTGGCTTAACCGGCATTATCCCCATCAGGGGGAACTGTGGCTGCGCCTGGGCACTCTCAACGGCGCCCGGGCTTTGGGGCGTCAGGCGGACTTCGGCAGCCTGGAGCCGGGGAAGCGGGCGGCCCTAGGGTTCGTTCCCCTGGCAGGAGATAGGGACTTTTGGGGGGAATTATACGCCGCCGGAGCAGAAGGGGGGTTTAGATGGTTGGGTTAAAAGGGGAAAAGGGGGTTATGTTGAATATTAGAAAATTTTCTTTGGTTCCCTTTTAACCCTTTAACCCTTTAACCTTTTAACCTTTTAACCCTTTAACCTTTTCGCCCAGGGTCATCGAATGCTTGCAGGCAATGGGAGGGGAGAGATGATAGGAAAAGCCCGGTTAGGACGTATCCAGTACCTCAACGTGCTGCCGATTTATTATGCCCTGGAAAATGTTTTCGGCGAAAACGGCTTCCACCTGGTGACAGACACCCCCGCGGGGCTAAACGCCCGGCTGCGCCGGGGGGAGTTGGACCTGAGCGCCATTTCCGCCATGGAATACGCCCGCTGGCCGGGGGAGTACTTCCTGCTCCCCGACCTGTCCATCAGCTCCCAGGGGCCGGTGGGGAGCGTCATCCTGTTCAGCCGGGCGCCCGTCGCGGCTCTGGAGGGACAGCCGGTGGCGGTGAGCACGGCGTCGGCCAGCGGCGCGGCCCTGCTCCGGGTGCTCATGGCTGAGCTTTTTCAGACCCAGCCGGATTATCAAACCACGCCCCTCACTCCTGAGGTTATCCGGCGATGCTCCGGGTTGCTGGCCATCGGCGACGAAGCCCTGCGCCTGAAAATGGCGGGCAAATGGCCTTATGAGCTGGACCTGGGCGCGGCCTGGCAGGAGCTTACCGGCCTCCCCTTTGTCTTCGGGGTCTGGGCGGTGCGGCGGGATTTTGCCCGGAGCCGGCCCGAGGCCGCGGCCGCCCTGCACCGTTTGCTGCGGCGCTCCCGGGACTGGGGGCTTCAGGCCCTGCCCCGATTGAGCAGATTAGCCGCGGCTTCTTCGCAGATGTCGCCGGAGCAGATGTTAGCCTATTTTAGCCAACTGGAATTTTCCCTGGGCCCGGAGCAGGAAAAAGGGCTCAGGGCCTTTTTTCAGTACCTTGAGAAACTGGGAGAACTTGCTTCCGCACCGGAATTGGCATATTTTTCCAAGTAGGGCGCGTCTCCCGCGCCGGAAAATGGTTGGTGGCAGAGGCTTTCCAGCCTGTGCGGTCAGAAACCTTTCAATGAAGAAAGATGGTGCGTAAGACGCACCCTAGGGGAGGATCCTATGCAAATCGTCGCCTTTAACAGCAGTCCCCGGGATAATGAAACCAGCAAGACGGAACTGATTTTACAAAAATTCCTGGAGGGCGCCCGGCGGGCCGGCGCGTCCACCGAGACCATCTATTTGCGTCAATACAAAATCAAGGACTGCCTGGGTTGTTTCAGTTGTTGGATAAAGGACCTGGGGCGGTGCGTGCAGAAAGACGACATGGCGGAGCTGCTTTTCGAGCACTACCTAAAGGCCGATGTCGCGGTGTTGGCCACGCCCATTTATTACATGACCATGAACGCCCGGATGAAGGCTTTTATTGACCGCACCCTGCCCCTGATGGACCCCCTGGCGGAGGTAGGGCCTGAAGGAGGCCACCCGTATCGCTATGAGAAAGTGCCCAAGGTGGCGGTGTTAAGCGTCTGCGCTTTTTGGGACCAGTCCATGTTTCAACCCCTGTCTCTTAACATGAAGATGATATTTGGCCAGGACCTGATTGCCGAAATCTACCGCCACTCTTCCGAGGCTCTGGGGATTCCCCGGTTGCAGCCCCAGGTGGACAAGGTCTTGGCCGCGGTGGGCCGGGCAGGAGAAGAAGTGGTTCGAGAAGGCAAAGTACAGGAAGAGACTATGGCCGCCCTCACCCAGGACCTGGCCCCGGCGACGGTGATGATGGAGATGGCCCGGGAGTATTGGACCCAGATGGTGGAACAGGCAGGGCATAAATAAGAGGACCTTAGATTCCTTTCAACCAGGGGTGATATGGGTTACAAGAACTTACACCATTTTGTCGAAGTGCTGGAAAGAGCCGGAGAGTTGCGCCGCATTGCCGAGCCGGTGAGCCCCTATCTGGAGATCACCGAAATCACCGACCGGGTGTGCAAGCAGGGAGGGCCGGCCCTGCTGTTCGAGAACGCGCTGGGTTATGACATGCCGGTCTTGATGAACGCCTTCGGGTCCATGCGCCGCATGTGCCTGGCCCTGGAGGTGGACGACCTGGACGCCATCGCCCCGGAACTCCTGAGCTTCCTGGAGGCCGAGGCCAATACTTTGATCAAAAAACTGAAGCTCATTCCCAAGCTGGCCCGCCTGGGGCGTATGTTCCCCAAGGAGGTTTCCAGGGCCCCCTGCCAGGAGGTGGTGTTGACCGGCGATGAAGTGGACCTGGGCCGACTGCCGGTCCTCACCTGCTGGCCCGGAGACGGCGGCCCCTTCATCACCCTGCCGGTGGTCATCACCCACCACCCGGACACGGGCCGGCGCAACGTGGGTATGTATCGCATGCAGGTTTATGACGAGCGCACCACCGGGATGCACTGGCACGCCCACAAGGGGGGCGCTCAGCACTACCGGGTGGCCGAGGCCCGGGGGGAGCCGCTCCCCGTGGCTGTGGCCATCGGCCCCGATCCCGCGGTGACCTATGCGGCCACCGCGCCTTTACCCGAAGACATTGACGAGATTCTCCTCGCCGGGTTTCTCCGAAATGAGCCGGTGGAGATGGTTCCTTGCCTGACTCAGCCGCTGAAGGTCCCGGCGGAATCCCAGGTGGTCCTGGAGGGTTACGTGAAACCCGGGGAGCGCCGCCGGGAAGGGCCTTTCGGCGACCACACCGGCTACTATTCCCTGGCCGACGACTACCCGGTGTTCCACGTCACCGCCATCACCCGGCGGCGAAACCCCATCTACCCCGCCACCATCGTGGGCCGGCCGCCCATGGAAGACTGCTTCATGGCCAAGGCCACGGAGCGCATCTTTCTGCCTCTGATGAAAAAGACCCTGCCGGAGATCGTGGATATGAACCTGCCGGTGGAGGGAGTGTTTCACAACCTGGCCTTTATCGCCATTGACAAGCGTTATCCGGGCCATGCCCGGAAAGTGATGCACGCCATTTGGGGCCTGGGCCAGATGATGTTTACCAAGATCATCGTCATTTTTGACAAAGAGGTGGACGTGCAGGACCTGTCCCAGGTTCTGTGGCGCCTGGGCAACAATGTGGACCCCCGGCGGGATACGGTTTTCGCCGACGGGCCGGTGGACGCCCTGGACCATGCTTCGCCTCTGCCCCACTACGGCTCCAAGATGGGTATCGACGCCACCCGGAAGTGGCCGGAGGAGGGTTTTACCCGAGATTGGCCCCCGGTCATCGAGATGGACCCGGAAATCAAGCGCAAGGTGGATGAGCTGTGGCCTAGATTGTTTGAAAAGTAATTTTGCGGGGTTGAGATTTCTGAAACCATGAAAACAAATGTTTTAAGTACTGGAAGGAACCGCTACGTTATAGCCCTCACCGGCGCGTCGGGCATGATTTATGCCCGGGAGCTGTTGGCCTACTTCCAGGGGCGGGACCTGGAACTGCACTGCATTATTTCCCCCGCGGGGGAACAGGTCCTGGCGCTGGAACTGGGTTTAAAGCCCGAAGAATTGGCTCCGGGAGCAATTTGGCACCCGGCGGACGACTTCACTTCGCCCCTGGCCAGCGGCTCCTTCCAGACCCGGGCCATGGTGGTGATTCCCTGCACCATGGGCACCCTGGGGGCCATCGCCCAGGGGGTGGGGCGCCATCTGGTCCACCGGGCCGGGGAGGTTTTTTTAAAAGAGAAGCGGCCTCTCATCCTGGTGGTTCGCGAAACTCCCCTGAGCCTGGTGCACCTGGAAAATCTGGTCCGGGCGGCCCGGGCCGGGGCCACCATCTTCCCGGCCTGCCCGGGGTTTTACCACCGGCCCACGTCCTTGGAAGAACTGGCCCGTCAATTCGCCGGGCGGATCCTGGACCATCTGGGGCTGGAACACCAGCTTGGGCCGCGGTGGGGGGATAAATGATACACCACCAAGACTCTAAGGACACCAAGAATCACCAAGAATTTTAAGCTGGTCTTGGCTACGCCAAGACCAAAGATCATTTCTTTGCAACTTGGTGTCTTGGCGCCTTGGTGGTGATCTTGTGGATTTTTTATGCGGCGGTTTTTGCAAAATATTTACGAACTGCTGGACATGATCAAAATCGGCCACAGCGTTCTGGCCCTGCCCTTTGCCTTCATGGGGGCGATGCTGGCGGCCCGGGGGCTGCCCGACAGCCGGACGGCCTTCTGGATTTTGGTGGCCATGGTGGGGGCCCGCAGTGCGGCCATGGCCTTCAACCGCCTGGCGGACGCGCCTTTAGACGCCCTCAACCCCCGCACCGCGGACCGGGCCTTGCCCGCCGGCCGGGCAAGCCTCGCGGGGACCATCATTTTTATGGTGGCGAGTTCGGCCATTTTTATCTTCGCCGCCGGCCAACTCAACCGGCTCTGCCTGGCCCTGTCGCCCCTGGCCCTGGGGATCATCCTGGGCTATTCCCTCACTAAAAGATTCACTGCGGCTTCCCACGCGGTCCTGGGCCTGAGCCTGGCCCTGGCGCCCCTGGGCGGCTGGCTGGCGGTGAGGACCGACCTGGAGTCTTCGGTTTTGATCCTCTCTCTGGCGGTCTTATTCTGGGTGGCGGGTTTTGACATCCTTTACGCCCTCCAGGACGAGGAGTTTGACCGGCGGGCGGGTCTTCAATCGGCGCCTTCCCGGCTGGGAATCACCTGGGCCCGGAGGCTGGCGGCTATCTGTCATGCCGTGGCTACCGGGGGATTTGCCCTCACCGGCTGGCTGGCGGGAATGGGTAAAATTTATGGGGGCGCGGTCCTGGCGAGCGCCCTGATTTTAGCTGTGGAACACCTGCTATTGACCCATCGGGGGACCATTCGCCTCCCTCCGGCCTTTTTCACCCTGAATGGCCTGATTAGCCTGGGGCTGGGGCTGGCTACCTTATTAAGCCTGGGTTTTCCATAATTCTTATCAAATATCCGTATCAAAAAGATCCCAGCTGAACTTCCCAAGGGAAGGGTGGGGTCGGGCCAGAAAAATCCAGGTTTTTAGAGGATTGGGATTTGGCAAGTTATTATATCTGGTGATTTAATTTTTTCGCCCCTATCAATTTATGCTTGACAGAGAATTTCATTGCGGCTTACAATGCCCCTGTCCATGGAATAGTTCATTTTAGATTATAAGGAAAGGAGGAATGGGGGTAAAAGATAACCTGGGGTGAAACCCAAAAATGACATTAAGATTAAGGGGGATAATCTAAATGACCAAAAGAACCTGCGTTATGTTAGCGTTGGCGCTGGCCCTGGTTATGCTGCCCGCGGCGGCTCAGGCCAGGATGTGGGTGGGGGCTCAGTTAGGCGCCAACTTTGCGTCCAGCACGGATGTGGACGTCACCATTTCGGGCGTGGGAGTCGAAACTTTCCGAAATGCCAGGGTAGAACCTTCGGTTATCGGAGGTTTAACCCTGGGTTATGACTTTGTCCGGGAGGGTTTCCTGGGCTACAACTATCCGGACTGGATGAAATACTTCAGCTTTGCCACCGATTTCACCTATAACCGGTTTGACTTTCGGGGACAGTTTTTGGGCACCAACTCTGGCCTGGATTCCTTTCCCTTGACCGAAGGTTACATGGCCGTATGGTCTTTCCTGTTTATCGGGAAGTACGGGTTCTTCCCTGATTCCGAGGTGCCCTTTGGCCGCCTCCAGCCCTATGTCGGCGTCGGCCCGGGCATTGTGTTCAGCGGACTCAACCTCGATGGCGGTGGAAGCAAAAGCTCGGTGGACATTGCCCTGGTGACGGAGGCGGGGTTGCGCTACATGGCCCTGAAAAACGTTTCCCTGGACGTGGCCTTCCGCTATCGTTACACTTCGCCGTCGTATAATTTCGCCGGTATCATCGAAACTCCGAGTAAGATTTCCTTCGACGCCCATCAATTCAGCACCTTGGTTCGGGCGTCCTATCACTTCTAAGACTCAAACCTGAATTCCAGGAAAAGGCGGCCTCTAGGCCGCCTTTTTTTTATGAGCCCGTCCGGCCTCTTCAAAATAGTTAAGGAAAATTCCGATTATTACCTTAGCTCCGGAAAGGGCCTTTGAAGATCGGCTGCCTCTTGCTGAAATGAAAAACAAAATGCGATGACATGAGTGGCACAGGCTTCCAGCCTGTGGGAAGGTTTCTTGGCAGAACAGACGGTGCCCACAGGCCGGAGGCCTGTGCCACTAATATTTTTCTGGTTGGTTTTCTCTCTCGAAATAGGGAGATATTTTCTAAGATGCCCCCCTGATAATCGAAAAGAAGATTTTTTCCGTGCATCAATTTATGCTTGACAGGGAATTTATTTGCGCCTTAAAATACGTTTACAAATGGAACTATGTAAAGAGTATGGGGGAAAGGAGGAAGAGGGGAGCAGTTATTCGGGTGAAACCAAAAAGGATCAAAGATTAAGGGGGATAATCTAATGACCAAAAGAACCTGCGTTATGTTAGCGTTGGCGCTGGCCCTGGTAATGCTGCCGGCGGCGGCCCAGGCCAGGATGTGGGTGGGAGCCGAGTTAGGCGCGAACTTTGTGGCCAGCACGGATGTGGACGTTAACCAGGCAATCTTTGGAAACGTAATTTTCCGAAATGCCAATATAGAACCCTCCGTTATCGGGGGTGTAACCCTCGGTTATGACTTTGTCCGAGAGGGTTTCCTGGGCTACAATTATCCGGACTGGATGAAATACTTCAGCTTTGCCACCGACTTTACCTATAACCGGTTTGACTTTCGGGGTCAGTGGTTGAGCACCAACATGGGCATGTCGAGCTTTCCCTTAACCGAAGGGTACATGGCCGTATGGTCTTTCCTGTTTATCGGGAAGTACGGGTTCTTCCCCGATTCCGAGGTGCCGTTTGGCCGCCTCCAGCCCTATATCGGCGTTGGCCCGGGCATCATGTTCAGCGGTATCAATCTGGACACCGGCGGAAGCAAAAGCTCGGTGGACATTGCCCTGGTGACCGAGGCGGGTTTGCGCTACATGGCTCTTAAGAACGTTTCCATAGATACGGCTTTCCGGTATCGTTACGGTTCGCCTTCGTACAACTTTCAATCAACGGGTATAACAGGGAGTGTGAGCAAGGTTTCTTTTGACGCCCACCAGTTCAGCGCCTTGTTACGGGTGTCCTACCACTTCTAAGGCTAAGACCTGAATTCAAGGAGAAGGCGGCCGCCGGGCCGCCTTTTTTTATGGGCCTATACGGTCTCTTCATATAGGTATTTTTGCTTGACAAAGAATTTATTTGCGCCCTAAAATGCGCTTATTAATGGAATTATATACAGATTATGGGGGAAAGGAGGAAGAGGGGAGCAGTTGTTCGGGTGAAACCCAAAAAGGATCTAAGGATCAAAGATTAAGGGGGATAATCTAATGACCAAAAGAATCTGCGTCATGTTTGGGTTAATGCTGGCGCTGGCCCTGGTAATGGTGCCGGCGGCGGCTCAGGCCAGGATGTGGGTGGGGGCCCAGTTAGGCGCCAACTTTGTGGCCAGCACGGATGTGGATGTCAACATCGCGGGCGTCGGAGTCGAAACTGCCCGAAATGTCCGTGTGGACCCCTCCGTCATCGGAGGCCTAACCCTCGGTTATGACTTTGTCC